>JYMV01014204.1_pt1 | contig 13761 bp, 13 predicted proteins | sample 338911 | NCBI WGS metagenome assembly JYMV01 (sample SAMN03354496, study PRJNA234377) | hydrothermal vent metagenome | biome: Deep sea; feature: Hydrothermal plumes at the Eastern Lau Spreading Center, Western Pacific Ocean; material: Seawater | place: Tonga | collected 2009 | depth 2000 m m
ATTAGGAATCAATAATTAGTTATATTTGCTTCTTAACCAACAATAATACAAGATGTATAGAACACTATTTCTCTTCACGATACTTTTTTCAGGAATGATAACATCTGCACAAACAACTTGGACTGTAACCGTGGGTGGTAATATGAATACTACACCATATTTTGATCCTCAATTTCTCATCATTGATGAAGGGGATATTGTAAAGTGGGACTGTATCCAGGGTACCCATAATATAAATGGAGAGATAGATTCTTTTCCCGCTAACCCAGAATATTTTTCTTACGCTTTAGGTACCGGACAAGGGGCGCCGTGGAATTATAGTTTTACATTTAATACATCAGGGGTATATGATTATAATTGTTCAAAGTGGGATCATTATAAAACACAATTTGGAACAATAACTGTTAATTCTAGTTCGGCACAAACCCCCATTGCAAATTTTACAGCTAGCCCTACATCCATAACAGCTGGTAACAGTACAGACTTTACAGACTTATCTGCTAATAACCCTACTTCTTGGTCTTGGACATTTAATAATGGTGTCCCAGGAGCTTCTACGGACCAACACCCAACAGGAATAGCCTATAATACGCCGGGTTCTTTTGATGTGACTTTGGCCGTTACGAATGGCCAGGGGAGTGACACGTTGGTTCAAATGGGATATATAGAAGTGGCTGCTGCTGCAGAGATTGAAGAAAAGATTAGTAATGATAATTTAATAATCTACCCCAACCCTTTCAACAAAAGTGCTAAGCTGGTCTTCCCCAATAATGAACAAGGTTTATATGAATTATTTCTTTACGACATGATAGGGAATAAAGTTAATATAATACAAAAGACTACAGAAAACCATTATGTTTTGGAGAAAGGGAATCTGTCTACAGGAGTTTATTTCATTGAGATACAGGGTACTGTTAAAACATTCAGGGACAGGATTATTGTAGAATAAATGGAGGCTATTTCCCTATCTGTATTTAAGCAAAAGAAATAACGCTGATTTCAAGTATTCGGAATTTCTTCTCAAACGACTGCGTAAAGCTTTTCCAATATTTTAACCATTGCAAATGTGTCCAGCTTACAATATTCCAGCAAATGTTTTCTGGTTGTCAATACATCGCCCTTAAAAGTGCCTGAGATCATGGCCTCAAAAGTGGCACTGGCTGTGCCTCCCTCCTGGATTTCTAAGGCATCATAATTCATCTCAGGAACTAAAGCCGGCAAAACTTTTTTAATTGAATAGCGCCCATCCATAGCAGGGGTATAATAGAGCTTCTGTTGGAAGGGTTTCATCAGGTCTCTCAAACGTTCAGCAATAGCGAAAGCAGCATCTTTGTATTTGGGCAGATCATTTGCTATTTCAGTCAAGCGTGCTCTTTCAAAACCGATATTGTAAACCCAGATATCACCAGGTCGTTCAGTTTCTTTGATAAGCTGTTCTATCATTGCAATCCTGGGATCTTTTGCTGCTTCTATCTCAGCTAGAAATTCGCAGTGCTCTAGTGTTCCTCCTGCCACACCCTGGTAGTGCAAGGAATATTGAAAGGGGATCTGCTGATAAGGCTTTGCATTATCCCACATCGGTACAGCGGGCATGATGGTCTCAAAATCGAAGAAATACATTGGGTGTTTTACAGTGCTGAGAAAGTCTTTGATGCCTTTTTTGTCGATATAAACCTCTCCTGTTTTGTATCCGTTTACTTGCATTTGCTGTTTCTCATTCAGAGGATAATTCTGGGGAACCTCTTCTAATGAATAGATTCCTTCATTGTATAGCTCCCAGTCCTTTCCCCTTGCATTGGACAAAGTAAAGACAGAACGTTCCTCAGGCAAATGTTTCCAGCAATGGCCATGAAAATCGCAACTATAAGGGGTATTGCAATGTTTTCCTATTTGAATATTGGGTATGTCTGTTAGCTTTAAGACCTTCTTTAGTTCTGGAATTTTAGTCTGCACGGTTTCCTGTAAATTCAATACAGCTTCGGTAATGTCTGCGACAGTAAAGAGCTCTTCGATGTTTAAATTTCCTTGCCGTATATATTGGTTATTTAAGTGTATAATGGAAATGCTTTTTAACGACAGACCACTATTGCTAATCACAAAATACTGCAGGCTGGCATCGAGCTCATAAGTTGATGAAACGCTGGTGGAGCTCTTCACCTCGTAAGCATGCCATTTGCCTTCCTTTTTTACGAGGATGTCCAGTGCCGCAAGTACACCGTCAAACTGAAAGGCAGCTTCGTAGATGATTTCCTCACCCTTCGCAATATATTCAGCGGTTTTTCTTACGCTAGCCTGGAAATTGTAATAGTCTTCAGGAGAGGCATCTACGCCTCCAGGAAACAGGTCCTGTGCGAGCTCCCCTACAGCAGTGCCACGGGAGAATATGGCCTCTTGTGTTGCAGAGATCTCATCTCTCAGGTTTTTGTGGTATTTGTTTAAATACAAAGCCTTAGTACATTGGCAGCCCTTCATAAATGTGGATTTAGAGAGGACGTGTGGAGGCGTTTTTATTGATTCCATTGAAAACTTTTTGATTTTATATTGCACATTTATTAAGCTCGGATTAAAGATAAGGTTTCTGAACGTAAGGTATTTACGTTCTCATACTTTTTATGAGAGAAATAAAAAAAAACATAGCGGTCCGTAAATACATTATGTTCTGCCTATATATGTTTGTGGAGAACCTTTAAAAACAGATACCATGGAAACCCTTAGTTTTATATATGAAAGGAACATTGATGAGATCAATTTTCCCATACAAATAAGTGATGTGTATTATGAGCATCAAGGTAATAAAGATAAAATTCAAGATAATGGCCATAAGGCAATAATAAGAAGAGACTCAGGAGAGATCCTGGGAATGGTGGGAAAGAAATACGAAGTAATAACCCATAGGGAAGCCTATAAGCTGGGGCAAAAGCTTTTTAGAGAGGTCTTTGAATCAAGGCCGGAGGTATATAAGGTGGATATGAATCGTAAAGGGTCTTATTGTCATGTGGATCTTTTTAACCCAAAGGAACGCATTGTGATAAAACGTCTTGAAAAAATGGGCAGGCCAGATGCTGAATTTAATGAAGAATACTATCCATTTATTAGGATCTCTAACAGCTACAACCATACATTTTCCTTGCGCTATAGTCTGGGTTTCTACCGATGGAAATGCTCCAATGGCCTCTTAATGGGCCGTAAGATGATGGGGGATATTGTCATTTCTCACGACAAGCCATTGGAAGCATCTGAATGGTACGTAATGGATGCAGCTGAAAAATTTTCAAGAATGGTAGGTGATTTTGATGATTATATTAGAAAAGCCGGAAAGATATATATTCCAAAAGAGCTGCTGGAAGTGGTTACACTCGATATACTGGATAAACAATATGGTGTGGAACAAAAACCCAGGTTATTGAAAATGACAGAAGTTTTAAGAGGTTCCATTCCGGCCTATGCTTCTGAATTGGGAGAATCAGCCCTGGCAGCAATCAATATAGCCACAGACTATATAAAGACTGTTGAAAATACGCATACGGTGAATAGCCTGCAGTCAAGAGCGATGGATTGGGGCCTTAGGGTAACCAAAAAGCATTTTAATCTAAGTGCCTATTTAAATGAACAGAAAAATTATAAGGAGGAAGTAATTGACAGGCTTTACTAGCATGTTAATAGTGTCTATCAAATCAATAATCTAATGAAGAGAATTATGAAAACGGATAAAAAATACATAGATAAAATAGCCAAACAGCAGAATAGGAAAACAGACTCTCATAAGCTGGCAATTAAACTGGCGCTGGCCTTGTCGGGTTCTCAAAAGCTTGTCTCAAATGAATTTTCATTTTTTGACGCCAAAGGGATTCCTCTTCATGTTAGCAATGCTGGAAAAGGCCTTGTTCTTGGCTATTAGGTAAAAGATTAAACCTGCTGGGCCCTTTTGGATATTTACTCTTGGCTCAACCTGTTGCTAATTATAATTTAAGTTAAACCAATTAAGTCTATACATATGAAAACCAGAACAGATTACAATCTAAGGCAAATCCCTGGATTACCTGGATTTGATAAAAAAGGAATCAGGACTATCTCTATACCAAGAGTTGAGCAAATCTCAACAAACAGTTTAAAGGTGGAAAAAGTAGAATTGTCTGAAGAATACACCCGCATAGATATTATACATTATGCAGATCCAAAATACATTAGTGGGGGGTGGGTTCATGTTCGTCCGGAAACTTTTATCCGTGCATCCGGATCTACTCAAAGACTGGGTTTGCTGAATGTGATCAATGTGCCAATCGCCCGGACGAAGCATTATTACAGGCATGTAAATGACCGAATTGCATTCAGCCTGTTTTTCCCCGCTTTACCAAAAAACGTTAAGTCCATTGATATGATTGAAAAGCTTAATGGTGGTGAAAACTACTTCAATATCTATGGGATCAGGACCAGGGACATTGATAATGGGCCAATGCAACTTAGCTTTTTGTCATTCAACTAATGTCAGGCCCATAAGGCTTTGAAAACGGTTAAAACCGCACTCCTAATTTCAAGTTTCCAAAAGCACCATAAAAGGTACGTACAGTCTCATCTCGTCTATCTGGAGGAAAATCTGCTGGATTGTATGTGTGCACAGCCGGACCAAAATCAAACCCTAAGTTAAGTCCTCTTTTTAAAAAGAAAGTTAGGCCAAATGGTATATATCCTGTTGAATTGCCACCCCAATCAACAATTGCAAATGCAGCAAACTTTAATCCAGTATAGGGGCAGAGCTTAGCAACTTTAATTCTAAATGGATAATATGTGATTCCAGTACCAATTCCTACCAACCCTATCCCAACTTCACCCATAAAATTATCAGACAAAACCCTTTCATAGGTTATTCCGATAAGAGGCCCTGCTCCCAGGATGTTTCCTGAAAGAGAATTTCTTTCTATTTGCCCGTCTTCTTCACCAGCTTTTTGGGCGTTTGCATAGACAGAAAAGATTAATAAAATGATTGAGGGTATTATCTTTAAATGGAACACGGCTAAGTATATAATAACGCTTTTGTAATTAATTGTTTCTTTCTATTATTCTTCCTCCGGCAATAATTTTTTCAGGGTTTTCGATGGCCTCAAGCTGTATCAAAGGGTTTGCTGATAATAACAAAAGATCTGCTCTTTTCCCCTCTTCTATGGTGCCAAAATCCGGATCATTTAAAAACAATTGTGCATTGTATGAAGTGGCTCCCCTGAGAATTTCTAAATTGGACAAACCATATTCACGCAATAGTTTTATTTCTTGAAAATAGGAGCTTCCTGGATAGGTGCCGGGCAATGTGCTGTCTGTGCCTACGACAATTCTTGCTCCGTGTTTTCTGAGCTTGGCTATGTTCTCTTTCCAAAAGGGCCTGCTTTTTCTAATATCTTCAGTAAAACGGTTCATAAGGTCTACTTTGTTAATCTTCGCTCCCTGGCTTTGACTTACTGTTTCCAGAATTTCTTTTGGCAGCAGGAGGCTATCCCACTTAGAGGCAATGAACTTACCTTGGCTAAATTGAAAGGCATTTTCAAAACCGCTTATAGTATAAATTATTGGCACCTTGCTTTGTGCAATAAACTTAGCATCATTATCGCTGAGAGAACTTCTGTAAATTCCATGGGCAAGCACATCAGCTCCTGCTTTTATCGCATTTATGGCATTTTCACTGCTGCCTATATGAACAAAAACTTTGTATCCTAACCTATGGGCTTCTTTAACCAGAGCTTTTAATAAATTAGGCTGCATTTCAGGGATGCCTGAAGGAAGCTGATCACAAACCATCTTAATATAATCGATATTGTTTTTAGTATATTTCTTAATTAGAGGCACCGCCTCTTCTTCTTCTGCTATGGTAGGTACAAGTATGTCAACTAGGTTCTTTAAAGGAAAGGGTGCTCCTAGCTTGGCCATGGGAATTGGGTGGCCTCCTTTAACTGTAATCGGCAGGTGTGCGTTGTAAATATTGGGGCCAACTATTTTGCCATCATTAATTTTCCCTTTTAACTTATGTGTCTTGCCTGATAATCCTGCCAATTCATAAACTGTGGTAATGCCAGCATAAAGGTAAGCCCTCAGGTTGTATTCAACGTTAGGTCGTACTGCTTGCCATGGTGGTGAGCCACTGCTTGCCAGGTGCACATGGCTGTCGATAAGTCCAGGCATGATAACCTTGCCTGTTCCGTTTATTCTTTTAGACGCATCGATCTTCTTTGGAATCGCATCTTTGGGCTTAATGTTTTGAGCAGGTACAATTTGTTGTATTCTGCCATCAGCAATATATACATCCTGATTTTTGATCAATACGGAGTCCTTACCATTAAAAATATCGACATTAAATATGAGGATGTTTTGTTTTTCGCTAAATGAAATAATGTCTTCATTATAGCTTCCCTTTATCCCAGCGCATCTTGTAAATAGGCATAGTATCACAGCTAAAATGAGTATTGGAAGCTTCATATGGTAAAAAATCATGTAAGTAACTGAAAAGACCGTTTATTTCTGTCTGATGATCTTCAGGTAATGCACTTGCAAATCGTTAATTTTTAATGCAATAAAATAATGTCCACCTGGAAGTCTTGGGTCCGGCTCCCATACAACTTCATATTTCTGAGGATTTAACTGTTGTTCGTCAAGTTTTGCCACTATTTTGCCTTGTAGGTCATAAACGAATATGCTGACTTTCGCTTTTTGGAAAACACCATATTTGATCTCCATCCTATCACTAAATGGGTTGGGACCTGCACTATAGATCATTCCTTTGTCCAGATGGATGTTGTTGTTGTCAACCACAACACCGTTTCCATTGATAATGATGTCCCAAGTGCCTTCAAGATCTCCAGATGGATTGGTTGTAAGGGGAACAATGCGATGGGTAGCATCAAATGATCCACTGGTTAAGGAAGCAGCCTGATCAGATTGAATATATGGATCTCCTTCAAAATAAAGTTGTGTTATTAGCGTGTTGAAACCAGGAGGTGTGATTTTAAAGTGAATATGTGATGGCCTGTAAGTGGGGCCATTTAAATACAACCCAGGCTTTATGGTCTCAAAAATGTAAAACCCTTGATTATTTGAGGTGGTTTTACCCCTAAGGCTAAATCCGGTATTATCATAAGCACCTGAATCATTAGCATGCCATATATCAATTTCTGTATTTGGGATTAACTCTGAGCAACCAATATTGTAAACCTGGCCACTTATTGTCAGGCGTGTGCCAACTTCATTGAGGTCTGCAAGCAAGTCATTCTGGATCGTAGGAGCATTTGCGGTATAAAATGGTCCTTGGCCATAAGCATCTTCTGTTGATTGATCGCATAACATTTTAGAGTCTGTTGATCTTTTGGTTTTAGATGGTGACAGGGCTTTCAAAACACTAGGAAGAGCCCCAACTGTCAAGACTGTTAATGTTGTGTTTTTTAAAAATTGCCTTCGACTATCTTTTTTATCAGTTCTCATAATTATGGTTTTCAAATAGTTTATTAGAACTATTCCATTAACACTATTTTATTAGTTTTTCTTTTTTCTTTTTTGTCTTTTCTTTTTTAATGCTATCTATTTCAGTTTGATTTGGGGCATTGTGTTTTATTTCTGTTTTCTTGTAGTGAGCGCCCCTTTTTGAACTAGATGTATCACTGGATTGTCCAGGCCTGCTAGTACCCTGCTGTACCTTTGGTTCGACAGCCTTCACACTGTCGTTTTTTGGTGTAACCATATTGATTTGCTCATCTCTTGTTTGTGGGATTTCACCAGCATTGTTTTTATTGCTCGCACAATCTGTAAGCAAAAAAAATACTAACCAGAATAAGCTATTGAAGAATAATCTTTTCATTGTTAATGATCTTTTGGCCTGATCTAATATTTATAAAGTATATGCCTTTATCTAAGGCAGCCTTGTTGAAAGAAACTAGGTTTTTCCCTTTTTCAGCCACATCTTTATAAAGTATCTTGACCAATTTCCCGTTAATATCAATGACATTGATTTCTATATCAGCTCTTTCAATAAGATAAAATTCCATAGTAAACATATCATAAATAGGGTTTGGATATACAATATTGTTTTTATTGTTATTGTCCATTTTATTCTCAAAGCCAGTAGTGCCAGGTAATATCTGGGCAACCCAGGTTTCAAAGCATTGGCTAATTCCTATTCCGGAGACATCTCTTGTTGTGCCGTATTGGCCTCCTACCCAGACTTCAATAGAAGAATTATGTTTTCGGCTAATTCCTGTATAATCACCCCATCTCGTTTCAGAAACATTTCCATTATCTGCATATGTTATACCTGCCTTTACGCTCGTTGATGTTGACCAATTCATGTTATCATCACAGCTTACGACTCGAAATTCTGGATAGATGGAAGCATTACTTCTTAAAAAGCCTATCATAACGGATTGATCACTAATAGAACTTGAAAATGATGCCAAGTTGGGATATACATAATCATATCCGTCAAGTCCAAATAATTTGGAATTATTTGTGAGAGCAGATACATTAATCCTATTGTAGTTTATCCCATTGTAATTGTTCATGTATTCTGAATGAAACACAAAGTGCAAGATACCATTTAGGTAAAACGCGCTCAATCCACGATTGTCACCGACATTCAACTCAACGGAGCTGCCTGCTTGGAATGCATTGCCCCCCAAAGAAAAATCTGCATTAATTGAATAAGCATCCATTGCAGGAGAGCCCGACATGTCATCATTAAGGTCGTAAAGAAAAAGCTTGTCTGCAGCGCCATTTTCGAAGGTGCTTATCAAATATATTCCTGGGCCATAATTACCCTGCTGTCCATACGATGCAGGAACCAATGCAAATGGATTTTCTGATATACTATGCCAAAATTGCCAGATTAATGATCCGCCCGAATAACCACTTGCCTTTTGAATTTGATATACCACAGATTGTTCTGCAGTATTGCTGGAATTTTTAAACAAATTGCCTGTAACATAGACTTCATTATTGGAAACACCAATTTTCGGATAATCAAACCAGCAATTATCATTCAAGGGGTTGCCAGTCAATTGGTAAAACCACCAACCATCACTTGGGTTGTTTGTTTTTGAAAAGCAAAGAACAACTTTTGAAGTAGTGGAACTGCTGCCATGTAAAACCACCATGAAGAACTTGTCTGCTCCTGAATCATACAGCACAACAGGATCATATAATGTGGCGGTTAAGGAAACGTCGTTGAAAAAGTCATAAAAAGAGGCAGTATATAAAAGTGTGCCAGACGTATTGTAGTATTCTATATTTGAATTTACTACAGATACAATATATCCTCCATTTGAAATTGCCAATGAATTGTCGGGAGGATAACCGCCATCATACCAATTGCCGGCAAAATTTGTTCCGACTAAAGGGGTAACAGTACCGTTGCTGCCATGTTCTTGATTTTTTGGATACCCTTGTTTGAAATGCTGCAACTTTGCTTTTGTCTTTTCACTTTTTAGTTTAATAAGTTCTTTTGGAAGTTCGTGCTTTATGCCCAGGTGCTTAACGCTTTTATTCCAATGTATAGCGGCATCATGCATTGCTTCACCAGATAATACGATCACTTGCCTTTCTGATTTTTGGGCTTGACAAATTACTTTTTTCTTTAAAGCAATTTCCGGTTCATATATTACCTTGCTATATTGCCCTTGTAAATGGTTTGACTCAAGGGTCCATAGCAATATAAAGCAGCTTATAATGGCTTGCACTTTCATCTACGCTCTTTTAAATATAGTAAAGCTAATTTAAGTAAATATTACTTAAGGTTAGAGCATTTATTGCCCCAACTTCGTAAAAAAAAGGTGCGAAGGAAGATAAAGCGAGATTGGATTATCTATTTTAATGCATGGAAGAATATCCGAATTCTGAAACATGGTTAAAATAACATATCCGTATATTTGTGCTATGCTGCGCATCCTTATTATATTGTTTTGTATACCAGTGCTTGGTTTTTCCCAAACTTTGTTTGATCCGCAAGTCCATTATGAACCAGTAGGGGGTTTTTATGACAAGGATTCACTCAGGGACATATATTTAGACTTTTACGACCCAAATTACCATAATGTGTTGGACAACTCCTGGTTCTACACGCCAGATACCAGGATTCCGGCAAAGCTAACCTTGAACGGAATAGAATACGATAGTGTAGGTGTTAGGTATAAAGGGAATTCTACGTTTTGTTTACCTAATGATGATTTTAACCCTAAGGTGCCTTATAATATTGACATGAACTACTGGGTTGCAGGACAGAAACTGTTGGATTATAAAAAGGTGAAGCTGGCAAATGCTTGGCTCGATCCTACTTTTGTAAAAGATTTTTCTGCAAGTAAAATCTATTCAAAATATTTGCCTTCGGGAGAGGTCAATCTTCTTAAATTACATTGCCAGGGGAGCTATTTGGGGCTTTACGTTAACACCGAATCTATTAATAAACAGTTCTTGCAAAAACATTTTAATGAAAAAGGGGGAGCCCTATTTAAATGCGATAATATCCGTCGGTTTTGTGATACTGCGAATGCGCCATCAGCAATGCCGCCTAATTTATTTTACATGGGTGATGATAGTAGTTTGTATTATAATAGTTATGATATAAAATCTGACCATGGTTGGGCAGAACTTGTGAATTTGATAAAGACGATATATAATGATTTTACCAATATTGATAATATCTTAAATGTGGATAGAACGCTTTGGGCATTTGCAGTAAACCAAGCAACTTCCAATCTTGATTGTTATAATACCTATTATGTACATAATTATTATTTATATCAAACTGGGGATGGTTTGTTTCAGATGATACCCTGGGATTTAGATAATAGTTTTGTAGGAGCCATCTTGGGTAATTTTTGGCCATGGTCAACAGCTTATGAGTATGATCCGTATTTTACTGCTCCTGCTCCTGATACTGCTCAACCATGGGAGGGAAGGCCTCTTTTATATAAATTGTTAAATAATCCATTGTACAGAAAACAATATACTGCTCATTTAAGAACTATAATGAACGTATCGTTAGATACTGCTGTAATTAGAAGCCAAATAAGTGATTTGCAATCTTTGGCATATAGTGCTGCCAATAATGACCAGTACAAATTATTTTCAATGGCACAATATTATAGCAATGTTGAGTCAGAACTCTGGGCTGGATCGTGGAGTTTTGGTGGGATTTTTTCTACCATTGATGAGAGAAAATCTTTTTTATTGGGTCACTCAGAAATCTCACTGACACCTCCTTCAATTTCCTTTGTAGAGGAAATCAATGGTGGAAATCTGATCATTGCTGAGGTAAGCAATGCGACTACGGTAGAGCTTATGGCCACCATAAGTCCCTACAGCTCTAAGTTCATGCCGTTTGCCATGTACGATAATGGTATCAATGGAGATGCTGTAAGTGGAGATGGGATCTATTCGGTAACCAGACCTGATTTTCCTCCAAATACAGAAACGCTAAAATATTATATCCGTGCCCAAAATGAAGATGCAATGATGCTTTCACCAGAGCGTGCTGAGTATGAATATTACTATTCAAATCCTCCTCCTGTTGAGGTAAGAGAGCTGGCTCATGCGAAATTTAGTATATATCCTAACCCCATTACAGACAAGACCTGTATATATTGGCACAATCCGTCACATGAAGAGGTTCAGGTGAATTTAAGCGACATTAACGGCAGATCTTTAAGGAACTATACAACCCATGGCACGGGAATGCTGTTGAGCAAAGGGAATATTGCTCCCGGTGTTTATCTCTTAACTGTTCAGGGAGGTTTTGGTGTCAGCCAGCAGAAATTGATCGTAAGGTAACTAAATAGCGATTTAACAGGTTCGGCATTAACCTAATCCATGTCTCACAAATCTTCTGCCAACCTACTATTTCTATCTCTGATATTTGGAGATGACAAGTTCTTCATAGAACAATTGCTAATGTTAGTTTTAGATCTCAATACTTTTATGCTGTTGGACCACTGCAGTTTCCCTGTTTATTGCAATATCTGGTTTGATTTTTGTTAGCTTTTTACTATCTTTAAATAAAAAATCCAGAGCTCATAATATCTATGAAGGCAAGTTTAAGAAAAGGGGACATCACAAAAGTGGAAGTGGATGCCATTGTGAATGCTGCTAATACCTTATTGTTGGGTGGTGGCGGTGTAGATGGCGCTATACATAGAGCTGGTGGAAAAGAAATAATGGATGAATGTATTGAGATAAGAAATACTCAAGGAGGGTGTAAAGTTGGAGAGGCTGTAATTACTACTGCGGGAAAGCTAAAAGCGAAAAAAGTCATACATACTGTTGGTCCAGTTTGGAAGGGTGGTGATTCTCATGAACAGGAGAAGTTGAGGAATTGTTATATAAATTCACTCCAAATTGCCGAAAAGAATAAGCTCAAGACCATCTGTTTTCCGAATATTAGCACAGGGGTTTATGGGTTCCCAAAGGAGGAGGCTGCTAAAATAGCGATAGAGGCAATAATGATGGTTGAATCAAAACACATTGAAGAGGTGATTTTTATTTGCTTTGATGAAACCAACTATAATCTTTATGATGTTGCTTTAAAAAAGAAGTGAGGGATACTTTAAGAAATGAAATTATATGTTTGTTTATTTATTTAGCTTACTCTTGAATTAACACTTAAGGATTTTGTTTATTTTTGGGGTTGAGAACAAAAAGAAATGATGCGAGATAATACAATATCAGTACTCTTCATGGGCATATTTTTGCTCTTGACATTAGCTGGAAATTCACAGGTTGACAGTATTGCTACCCAGCCATATAAATCTGTGAATATAGGGAAACAGTTGTGGATGACTGAAAATTTGGATGTAAGCCGCTTTCGTAATGGAGATCTTATTCCTGAGGCTAGAACTTCTGAAGAATGGAGGGCAGCTGTAGAGGAAGAAAAGCCCGCATGGTGTTATTATAACAATGATCCCAAGAATGGAAAAATGTATGGAAAAATGTACAATTGGTATGCTGTTAATGATCCCAGGGGACTTGCGCCCTTAGGGTGGCATATACCTAGTGATGAGGAATGGATAAAATTGGCTGAATTTCTTGGAGGCAAAGAAATAGCTGGAGAGAAGCTGAAATCTACTGCTGGATGGGAAGAAAAAGGCAATGGCACTGATGCAAACGGCTTTGGTGGTCTGCCTGGTGGTTTTCGCTATTATAATGGATTTTTTTATATCGGCAAATACAGTTATTTCTGGAGCTCATCAGAAGCCAGCGCGAGCAGCGCATGGTCGAGAGTTCTATATTATAATAACAACAACCTTTCCAGGTATTTTTATAGCAAGAGAAGTGGCTTTGCTATTCGTTGCCTTCAAGATTAATTTGATCTCTCGGATTATGCTTTTTCGGTTATTGCATAAGGTAAAGGCCTCTAAAAGATTACTTGTCGATAGTATAAATCAAGTGCTCAGACTTATTTTCTTTATAAAATTTTGTCTTGTTAAAAGTAATTGTAAGCTGTTTGAACAGCTCTTGTGCAATAATAATTTTGCTGTTTTGTAGGGTATGGATGTCATCGATAAATATTTGTTTGCTGCAAGTGTCAAACATATTGCTAAGGTCGATCATATTAAGAGAATCCTTGTTTAGATCCATTTGATCAAATAGTTTTGTGCGCATGGCTGTAATATATGGCTGCAGACTGGTTTTGGAGATAAATTGTTTTTCTTGGCTTGTCAGGATGTCTTTAAAGTATACAAGTGGCTGAAAGAACACGATAAAATCAGAGTTAAAACTATTTGAGATCTTTTGTGCCTT
>JYMV01038680.1_pt1 | contig 13761 bp, 17 predicted proteins | sample 338911 | NCBI WGS metagenome assembly JYMV01 (sample SAMN03354496, study PRJNA234377) | hydrothermal vent metagenome | biome: Deep sea; feature: Hydrothermal plumes at the Eastern Lau Spreading Center, Western Pacific Ocean; material: Seawater | place: Tonga | collected 2009 | depth 2000 m m
TAACGGTGAAGCAGGAGTTGTAGCAATTTTTTACAATCGAGAGAACTTCTACGTTGTTCAAAATTATTTTTTTTCGAGGTTTGAACATCAATATCAGACTCTGCGACCTCTAATATCAAATGAGTTAATTCATTAACCGATGTTTCTTGGCCGGTCCCGACATTGAATGTGTCTGAACCATCCAGATTTAAGGCTAATAAATTAGCGTGTGCAATATCTCTTACAAAAATATAATCTCTTGTCTGTTCTCCATCACCGTTAATTATCGGTGCTTGTCCTTTTAGCAACCGATTATAAAAAATTGCTACAACTCCTGCTTCACCGTTAGGATTTTGGCGAGGGCCAAAAACATTGCCATAGCGAAATATTATAGACTTAAGTCCGTATTGCTCTTTAAAAAATCTAAGATACCCTTCTACGCTTAACTTCGAAAGTCCATATGGGCTAGTTGGTTTTTGGGGATGGTTTTCCCTGGCAGGGAAATAATCCTGTTCACCATAAATTGCTCCACCGGTTGACGCGAATATAAACTTATCAGCGCCACATTCTACGGCGTTTTGCAGTAACTGTAAAGTGCCAATGATGTTTGATTCTGCGTCTTTTACTGGATTTTTAACTGAATCACTAACTGAAATTTGGGCGGCATGGTGATTGATCACCTCAATACTTTCCTTCTGCATGATATTAGCCAGCTGCGGATCAGAAATTGATATTTGATGAAAGGTAGCTTTGGGATTTATAAATTCTTTTCGCCCTCTTGACATATCATCAATAATGACAACATTGTGGTTATTATTAATATAAGCGTCGACAATATGCGACCCGATAAACCCTGCTCCACCCGTTACAAGTATATTCATTTTGAAGTATTCTTTATCAGGTTTTTAAGGAGGTATAATGTTTCCATAGCTTGTCTGGGCGATAGATTGTCAGGCTCGATAGTCTCTAGTTGTTTAATTGCAGGATGTGCTGTTTCTAAAAATAGACCGAATTGCTCGGGTTGTGGTTCGATTGATTCTTCTTCCGAGTGAGCTATTTTTGGGGCTCCCATATCGTCGAATTCGCTCTTTTCCAGATTGAATAAAACTTCACGAGCACGTTGGAGTACTTTTTCTGGTAGGCCAGCTAATCTTGCGACTTGTATTCCGTAGCTTTTATCTGCTCCTCCCGAGATGATTTTTCGAAGAAAAATTATTTCGTCATTCCATTCCTTTACTTGTACGTTAAAATTCTTTACTCCTTTTAAAACTAAAGCTAAGTCGGTGAGTTCGTGGTAGTGCGTCGCGAATAAAGTTTTAGGTCCTCCGTTTGCGCTATCACCATGTAAGTATTCAACGATGGACCATGCGATGCTGATACCATCAAAAGTGCTAGTGCCTCTACCAATTTCATCCAGAATAATAAGACTTCTCTCTGTGGCATTATTTAAAATATTAGCGGTTTCATTCATTTCTACCATGAACGTAGACATACCTTTTTGAAGGTGATCTTGTGCGCCGACACGAGAGAAAATTCTATCAACGATACTTATATGTGCTGAATCAGCGGGTATGAAACTTCCAATCTGGGCCATTAACGTGATTAATGATACCTGCCGTAGATATGTTGATTTACCGGCCATGTTGGGGCCGGTGATAATCATTATTTGATCATCCGAGCTATTAAGTTGGGTGTCATTAGCAATAAACTGATTTTCAGGAATGATACGTTCTATGAGAGGATGCCGACCATTTTTGATTGTAAGGTGAGTTGTTTCTGAGATTTCTGGTTTTGTGTAGTTATAGCAATGAGCAACCTCAGCAAAAGACGTTATTGCATCTAGGTCGGCGATAACAAGCGCCATTTTTTGAATTTTTAATCCATGGGCCGCTACTTCCTTGCGGGTCTGTTGAAAAATTTTGTGTTCCAGCTCTATTGCTTTTTCTTGGGCCCCAGTGATTTCGACTTCATATTCCTTTAGTTCTGGAGAAATAAAACGCTCTGCGTTAACAAGTGACTGTTTTCGGATGTAGTCTGCTGGGATGCGATCCAGGTTTTTTTTGGTTATTTCAATATAGTACCCATAGATTTTGTTGAACCCAACTTTTAAAACCGAGATACCTGTGCGCTCTTTTTCTTTTGCTTCTAGTTGGGCAATCCAGTTTTTTCCATCGCGTGCGATTGTTTTAAGTCGATCTAATTCCGGGTCACATCCAGTTTTAATACAGTTTCCTTCTTTAAGGCTAAAGGGTGGGTCATCGATAATTTTTTTCTCAATAAGTTCGTGTACGCTTTCAAGGTTGTTCCATTCAGATTTAAATGTATTTAAAGAAGCATTCTTACTTTGATTTAAAAGTTTTAATAGATGAGGTAAAGTTGAAAGTGAAATTTTAAGTGCAATAATGTCGCGCGCGTTACAAACAGAAAGAGAAATACGCCCAAGCAGTCTTTCCAAATCATGTATTGATTTGAGTCGGTCACGAATAGCTTGCCTTAGCAATAGATCAGTTTTAAAATCATCTACTTGGTCAAGCCTGCCTCTGATTAAATGAATATCGATGTTTGGTTTTAGAATCCACTCTCTAATACGCCGTGCACCCATAGCTGTTTGTGAGAGATCAAGTAAGTCTAATAAAGAATTTTTCCGATCTCCCTCACTTGACTTTACCAGTTCCAAACTTCGTATGGTCGCTTGATCCATGAGCATATAGCTGTGAATACTAAAGACATTGATCGTGCTGATGTGTTCAAGGGCAGACTTTTGTGTTTTATGTAGGTATTGAATAAGAGCTCCAGCGGAAGAAATGGCAAGTTTCATATCTTCGCAACCAAACCCCTCAAGAGAACTGGTTTTAAAATGTTCGATTAATAGTCTGTAGGAGTCTTTGAATGAAAAAGTCCAGTCTTCACAGGATTGCAAGCTATTGTCTCGGTCTTCCAGCCATTTTGGCTTGTTACAGCCAGTCACTAAATTTTCAGACAGGATAATTTCTTTAGGGTCAAATTTTTCTATCTCATCTTTTAGCAATGAGTCTCTGTCATTACCGTAAAACTCTGTTACCTTAAAGAGCCCAGTTGTTATGTCTAGGGCAGCAAACCCCCAGCCTTTAGCATTTGAATAAAGTGAAACGAGAAAATGATTTTGCTTGGGGTCGAGTAGATTGTCATCCAGAATCGTCCCCGGTGTTACCACCCTTACCACCTCACGTTTGACTAAACCCTTCGTGAATTTTGGATCTTCTGTTTGTTCACAAATAGCTACTTTCTTGCCCGATTTAATGAGCTTGGCGATATAAGATTTGGAGGAGTGATGAGGAATGCCACACATCGGGGTTGGGTTGGCTTTATTTTTGTTTCTAGAGGTAAGAGCGATTTCTAAAACACGCGAGGCAATCTTGGCATCTTCATTAAACATTTCATAGAAATCACCCATGCGAAAAAAAAGAATAGAATCCGGATGCTCTTTCTTGATGGTTATATACTGCTGCATCATTGGAGTTTCTTCCTCTAATTTTATAATGTTTTGCGCGGCGTTATTCATAAAAAATAATTTAAAGACGAATTTTTTTAAAATCAGGAACTAATCTCTCATAAGTTTTTTTCAGGTGCTCCGGGATCACTCTTGTCTCTGCGAGTGCTGGCATAAAATTAGTGTCTCCCGTCCATCTGGGAACGATATGATTGTGAATATGTTCGTCGTAACCTGCTCCAGCGCTTTTCCCTAAATTGAACCCCACATTAAAACCATCGGGGGTGTTTGCGTTACGAAGAATTTGAATACAGTTTTTTGTGAGTTCAGTGACCTCCAAAGACTCTTCGCTGTTAAGTTTTGTAATGCAGGCTAAATGACGGTATGGCGATACCATAAGGTGCCCAGTGTTGTATGGAAAGATATTCATGATGACAAAACAGTGCTTCCCTCTAAAAAGAATAAATTTTTTTTTATCATTTTCAGATTTTGGAAGGGAACAGAAAATACATTCACCTGATTTATCTTGGGTAATATATTCCATGCGCCAGGGTGCCCAAATTTTTTTCATAAGTTAAAGGTCTACAGTTAGTCTGAATACAAATTACATGACTCTTCGGGTTTCTTGTTGGGGAATATCCAGTCAAATAACTCTCGAGTTTTTTGCTTCATATGGGACGACTCTTCGTTAGATCGTTCATGGTCGAACCCGAGAAGATGCAGAATCCCGTGAATGAGTAAAAGCACGATTTCTTCTTCTAAAGTTAATCCGTGCTCAGTGGCCTGTCTTTTAGCCGTCTCTGTAGATATCACTACGTCACCCATTAGGGGAGAATTTGGCTTATTTTCTTTTTCTTCATTTTGAGCAAAAGAAAGTACATCCGTGGCTCGATCTTGTCCTCGATATTGTTTGTTGAGTGTGCGTATTTTTCTATCATTAGCTAAGAGAACGCTTAGTTCTTGGTTTTCATCCCAAAAAAAGTAAAATACTCTCCCCTTGGCTTTCGAGTAACACGAAGTCAATAGAATGCTCTTTTTGCTCATCATTTATAAAAACTGGCATCAAGTTGACATTTTTTATTTAATCAGCCTTAAATCCATTTTGGTTGTAGGCTTTAATAATATGTTTAACTAAGTCGTGCCTTACAACATCTTTTTCGCTGAAGTTGACGAAGTTGATACCATCAATATTTTTGAGAAGGGTTTGAGCTTGAATCAAGCCTGAGTTTTTTGAGTGATCTAGGTCAATTTGTGTGATATCGCCGGTGATTACCATTTTAGAGTTGAAGCCAAGTCTAGTGAGAAACATTTTCATTTGTTCTTTAGTAGAATTTTGTGCCTCATCAAGAATTACAAAGGAGTCATTGAGTGTGCGTCCGCGCATATAAGCTAGAGGCGCGATTTCGATGATTCCATCTTCCATGAGTTCTCTCACCCTGCCAGGTTCCAAGGCATCGTCAAGAGCGTCGTAAAGCGGCATGAAGTAAGGGTTAATTTTTTCTGAGATATCTCCTGGTAGAAAGCCAAGTTTCTCTCCTGCCTCAACCGCCGGACGGGCTAAAATAATCTTCTGAAATTGACGTTTGAGTAGCCCTTCTACTGCCAGCGCTACAGCTAAATATGTTTTTCCTGTCCCCGCTGGTCCAATCGCTAAGACAATATCTGTTTGCTTTACTGATTGAATAAATTCCCTCTGGATTGGACTTTTTGGAGTAATGAATCCCTTCTTAGGAGATACAGTTATTCTCTCCGAAAAAATAGTTTTTAAACTTACTGTCTTGTCTTCTGCTACTAGACGGGTTGCAAACTTTATGTCGTCATTCTTGAGCTTATAACCCGAAACTAAAAGATCTTCTAATTGAGTTAAAAGGATGTCAACCGCATTAATTGAATCGAAGTCACCTTTTATTTTGATTTGGTTTTCTCGAGTCGTAATACGGACGCTAAATTTTTTTTCAATTTGCTTGAGGTTGATGTCCTGGGCACCAAAAATTTCTGGAATGTGAGCAAGATTTTCGAGAAGAAGCTCTTTGTTGACGATTTGGTTCAAGAGAGGTGAGGTCCTTGTCAGGGTTTAAAGTAGCTATTATATCCCCGCGCGTTTTGACTTGTCAAACACAGGAGACCTCTTGTTAAATAGTTATAATAAGAGTAGTTAGGTTGGTTTTAATTGGAGTTTCGGGATGGTGCTAAAAGACTGAGGAATTCACTGCGGGTTCGTGCATCATCCTTAAAACACCCAAGCATGGAGCTGGTGGTAGTGTAGGAGTTTTGTTTTTGAACTCCGCGCATAGACATGCAAAGGTGCAGTGCATCGATAACAACAGCTACTCCTGCTGGTTTTACAATACTTTGTATACATTGGGCGATTTCGGTGGTCAAGCGCTCCTGAACTTGTAAGCGTCTGCTGTATGCGTCTACCAGTCGAGGAACTTTGCTTAGCCCTATTATTTTGCCTTGGGGAAGGTAGGCTACATGACATTTCCCGAAAAAAGGAAGCATATGGTGCTCGCAAAGACTGTAGACATCTATATCCTTAACGATAACCATCTCGTTATAATTTTCACTGTAGAGGGCATCGTTTACTAATTTATCGACGTCTATATCGTAGCCACTGGTCAAGAATTTTAACGATTTTTCTACTCTTTCGGGAGTTTTAAGCAACCCTTCCCGTTTGGGATCTTCGCCAACGGCATGTAAAATCCGTTCAACTAATGATTGAAGCCCAGTGGCTTTAGATGGTAGGTTCACAAACACTCCCTCTATAGACAACGTAATTACGCTCGGATTCGTAAAGTTTAATTTCGTATAGACGGCCCTTTGTAATCTTAGGTTCGAGAACTTCCCAAAACTTAATTGCCAAATTTTCTGCTGTTGGAATAATACCCTTTAAAAAATCAACATCTACATTTAAGTTTTTATGGTCTACCTTATTGAGAACTTCTTGTGTGGTTAATTTTTTTAACTCTTTTAAATCAAACACCATTCCCGTGTCTTCGCATACTTCCCCGGATAACGTAACTTCCAGAACGTAATTATGTCCGTGTCCATTTTTATTATTGCATAAGCCAAATGTGGCCTCATTTTTCTCATCAGAAAAATTCGGATTATATAGCCTGTGACTGGCGCAAAAATGATGTTTTCGTGTAATAAATATCATGAGGCAGGGATAACTATGTAGAAGAATGAAATTATTTTAAATATTTCCGTTTATTATCAGTTGAGTGAAACCCAGGTCCATATAAATGGAATGTCATGTTATTCATAACTTTTTGTAGGGGACCTTCGCACTTTTCGCATTTAGTGAGAGGTTCATCGGATACCTTTTGAAGAACCTCGAAGGTATCCTTGCATTTTTCACATTGATAGTCGTAAAAGGGCATAAAAATTTCTCTTAATGCGGTCTACTCATAAATCGGGACTTCATTGGCATGGTAACAGCATTGTTCGCCGAAAGTCTCATTATTTTAAGGTTCCCCGGTGTGTGCCTCCGGGTTTCCCTCTTTTTGAGGTGTTTTCTAAACAGGTTTAATGTTTTTGGAATATTTTCTTTTATTTCATCTAATCTATGAATAGGGCTTGGAAGCGTCAGTCCCCATTCCGGATCAAATATACCAACTACCATGTTTTGATGTGCAAGAACTTGAAGAACAATAAACCGGTCCATTGAGTATTTTTTCTGAACCGATTCAGGCATCAAATAGGTTTGGTTTTCATTGTTAGGTCCGAATCTCATCACGGCTTGTCCAGACTCCACAGGATTAAAACCTATCTCTTGGATATATTCCTCTAATTCTACAAAAATTTGATCCTTCGGAAATACAAGGATACCAAAATTTTCATAATTTTTGTATAGCTGGTAATTATACCCAGAGTTGATGGGTGCTGCGTTCCCCACTCCCGTTGGGGAAAAAGCTACTGCGAAGAAAAGAATTGTGAGTATTTTTGCAATTCGCATTGAAGAATTTTCTCTAACAATTTAAAAAAATCAAGGTATGATTTCTGTTTGACTAAAAAAATAGGAAATTTCAAAAGCTGCTGTTTCTGGTGCGTCTGATCCGTGGACCGAGTTTCTTTCTAAATTAACAGCAAATTCCTTTCTAATAGTTCCTTCATCAGCTTCTGCTGGATTTGTGGCTCCCATCAATTTACGCCATGCTTTAATAGCACCTTCCTTTTCAAGCACCAGTAATACAACTGGACCTCCACACATTGACTTTGTCAGGTCTTTGAAGAAAGGTCGTTCTTTATGAACGTGGTAAAAGCCTTCAGCGATGGGTATGGTCAAGAGGACTTGTTTCATCGAGGCAATCCGAAACCCTTCAGTCTCGATTCTTTCTAAAATTTTTCCAATCAGGTTGCGTTCAACTGCATCTGGTTTGATTATGGCAAAAGATTGTTCCATGATGGGGATTTTATTTCTGGAAAAAGATTAAATAAAATAAAAAAAGGTACCTGAGCTTGATGGCGCCCAAATACCTATTTTAAATAAAAAAAAACGAGATTATCGTAAAACGATACCGGTCTTCTTTATCACGAATTTTTCTTCAAGATCCTCAACCCATTTCATCTTGATGGCATTATTTTTTGCTATATCGTCACATATATATACACAAATCTCACATGCCTTACATCTGTCTACAGACACGTAAGCAGACTTGTCTAATTCGCTGTAATTGATGCAATTAGATTCTGGGCAATAGGTAGTGCATAGGGAACAAGCTTTCTCTGAACATATATCCTTATCTACATCTGCTACGTAGTACATAGTATCTCCGGTAAAAAATATTAAACGTTAACTGTCCCACAGGTACTTGCAATAAGCTCTTCTTCATCAACAAGCTTTGCATCTGGATGACCCCAACCTTGATCCATTACATATTTATAGGTCGTGTACAAAGTTCTCATATTTGCTTCGAGAAGTTTGGCTTTCTTGGCAAATTTTTTCTCGATAGCGCTGTCCAATGCTGCCGTTCCACCAGAAACCACGATTCCTTTTCCAATAAAGCGGTCCTTAACAGAGCCTCCGAGAGAAACCAGGTCTGGCATTCCAAGCACTGCTGCAATAGCCCCACACATACCCATATTAGTAGCTAGTTCAGTTTTAGCAACTTCATTTGCTATTTCCGTGCAAGGTACATTGTAGACCTTGGTGTTATTAACTTCCAATCCCTTTCGCTCATCACTAGTGAAAGGAATGGGCTTACCAGTGTTGATAACGCAAACTCCTCCCTCTTTCAACCCTGTGTAGAAAGGCATGGTATAGGACTTCCCTAAGGTAATAACTGATGGATGAAAAATCATGATGATGTTCGGATAGATGATCTCACCGATTTCATAAATCACATCTGCCGAAATCCGGACATAACTTTCTACCGGTGCATTACGCTTCTCTGATCCAAAAAATGGGACCAGAGAACTGTGACCGCCTGAAATAACCACGCCATTACTCAATATATGTGAGGCGGTAACAACACCCTGACCTCCAAGTCCTGCCATTCGAACGTTATAACGTTTTACTGCCATTATTTTTCTCTCCTTGTTATTTCTTCGCAGCTTTAGCAGCTTTAGCAGCCGCTTTTTCTTTTTTCTCAATGTCATCCAGGTACTCTTTAGCACGATCTGAAATATGTTCTTCGAAACCGTAGTCCTTCTTTTCCTTATCAAATGCGTCCTGCATAACATCCGGAGTTGGAATGGAGTACTCAATGTTGCAGGATGTGTAAGCCTGAACATATGTTGAACCAAATTCGCGGGCCACTAAAATTGCACGTCGTGCGGTCCGAACAACTCGTGCGGGATTGGTGGGAACGATTCTAGCAACATAATCCAATTTGGCCACCTTTGCCAATCCCAACATGTCCATTTTATCATCTACTTTTCCGCGGGGAGACATCTTCGCAACTAGTCCCTTTGCAGTCATGCCACTTTCCTGCCCACCAGTGTTTCCGTAAATTTCATTATCAAGCATGAAAGTGGAAAATTTTTCATGACGAAACCAACTGTGCATGAGACCCTGGAACCCAATATCTACCAAGCCGCCATCGCCACACATGACAATTACGTCTTTCTCTTGCTCCGGGAACCTGAGTTCCAGACCACGTTTTAATCCAGAAGCCACCGCGTTGGTATCCCCATAGTTTCCATAAATAAAAGGCACATTCCCCTGAGATATAGCCAGCCGGCCACAGCCTGCTGTTCCAACAAATATGGTGTGCTCAGGTTTGGGCAGCGCAAGAAATACAAGCCTGATAAATAGAGTCATTACACAACCAGCGCACATGGGATGCTCTTCAATTAACTCCTTGAATTTTCCCATGTCACTTACTTTTTTCTTCTTACCGTATTGACCATGTTTAACAAGATCTTGGTACTCAACCGGTAAGTGCTCTAAATAACCGGGTGCTGGCCTTACTGTATCTAGGGACATGATTCCCCTCCATTTTTGAATTTATCAAATATTCTATATATTTTTCGGTTTAAAGATAAAACCGTGATCACAAATTATTAGCCATGAAATGCTTCAGGCTATTTAAACTTTCACTCTTTTAAATTACCTCTTAATTTTCCAATGTTAAAAATTCTTTCTTGACGTATCTTTTTCTCTAATGTCCTTAAGCCAATCAAGGATTAATTCAGTGGGCATTGTCATTCCGCCATAAACTCTGGGGCCATTATAAATGATTGCTTCACTATGGCCATATAGGGTAGTGCACATCTCTTTATGTAACCAACCGGCTTGATTAAATTCCGGGACTAGAATGACTTTTGCATGTTTGGATGCAGCAATGATCTGCTCTCTAGGCCAAGGGCGAATCGTCTTAATCTTAATGAGGCCGACTTTATTGCCTTTCTCTTCTTCCTGACGTATCGCTTCGCGAGCTTGAGAAACACATGCGCCTGAAGCGATGATCATTTCATCGGCATCTGGATTAACAACTTCTATCAGGCCACCAAGGTATTTATCGAAGTACTTCGCGGACCGTTGTACCGCAGAAAATACCTCTTGTTGCCAACTTGCATGCATATGATAACTAATAAAATTACTTTTTTGGATTGGAGCGTCACGAGATATTCGTGCTGGTGGATTTTCATTATCCATTGAAGGAACCGCATTTCTCCAACCATCTCGAGGCGGTATTTTATATTTTTTGTCGCACATAGCAACATTGCCACGAGCGTGGGTCACAAAGAAACCGTCCACCGATACGGTACAAGGCAGTGTTACATCAACTTGTTCGCTGACTTCAAAAGCGATTAATGGCCAATCAAAAAAATCCTGCTGGTTTTCAGCATGCATGACCAACATTCCTGTGTTAAGCAGGAAAGAAATTTCTATATTATCTGGTTGGATCGCTAGAGGTGTATTAATAACTCGGCACATATTAAGCATTACGATAGGAACTCGTGCCCCTGGCCACGAAGCAATTGCCTCTGTTCCTCTCATCAAACCGGGACCTGAGGTTGCCGTAAGGCTTCGTACGCCTGCACGAGATGCTCCACTTATGGCGGACATTGTGCCGATTTCTTCTTCTGCACGATAGTAATCTTTGATATAGCCTTCGTCGTATAGGTAGCCCGCCTGCTGCATTGTTTCTGACTGGGGGGTTATAGGATAGGCAATTGCCATATCAACGTTGGCTCTGCGAATTGATTCGCGGGCCGCTTCACTCCCTGTCATGAATATAGTTTCCTTTGGCAGCTTTTGCATCTCTTCAAGACTAATTACTTCTTGAAGATCTCCTGCTGGTACCCAGCCCTCGGGTTTCCCTGGAACATTTACATGTTTACTTAAATTCTTTACTTTTGCTTCGGCGGTTTGGGGTGACATCCTTCACTATCTCCGTTTGTATAAATTAATTTTAATCGTGGATAACCTAGTCCCGTAGTTTTTCTTACTTTTATTGGCTATAAAATAATGATTTTTAAATCTCCTGACGAAACCACAGTCAACGAGGACGCTATTCTTGAACTTACAAAAGAGTGTAATATTAAAAATAAACCCTGACTTTGTCAAGGGTTAACGGTCATCAAATTTCTTTAAATTAGGCCTGTTTTTCGGCCATACCTTCTAATATGCCTAGTTCTTTAAAATAATTGAAAGCTTTTTCAAGAAATTCGTTGAGAGACGAGTCATTATGAAAAATCAATGTTTTTTTCGCTAATTCGGTGTCGTGGCAGACTACGAATTTAATAGCTGCTGTTTCTTGGTATTTTATAACCTCTACTTCCCAGTGAATTTGCGAAATTTCTTCTTGTGGCCGGCTTTTTGCGGATATCCCATACTGATTCACCTTGTATAAAAACTCTTGGCCTCCTTGTCCATCTGAAGCGCTTCGGGATAGGTGGAGATTTTCTTGAGTTAACATTATTACAACCTAATTTAAAGACGTTCAATTGTAAAAAGGCCTTTTTTTATTCTATCAAATCAAGTAACTTAGGCAAACATGAATTACGCCTTTAACTAAAATAACTATTTCCTAGTCAGGGTAATACTTTCAAATTTACTCAAGTTATGAATAACTTAGAATTGAATGACCCTATCGAGATTGAAGCATTTTTGAGTAAAGTCAGCTTATCAGGTCCGGGGTTTAACTCCGACTGCCTTTTAATGGATGTCTATGATGCCGGCCTGGATTACCCAGATTTTCTGAAAGCTGAGGGAAGTGATCCTGCTGCTTGCTATGATGGAACTTCACCCGCGTGGGCTAAATACCATATTCGTCAAGGAAAGCGTGTGTTCATGATTTATGGAGGTTCTGGAGGTAAAAGGCGCTCTCATTTTTCCGAAACTCCCTAATGGCATTGGTTTTCTGAAGCCCTATTTGTTTTAAAGCATCCTATTTGAGCATACGAAAGAAATGAGGCCTTTTTTATTATCTTGAGGGCCCGTTTAACTTAAGGAAAACTGTTTATACAATGGAGTTTGATAAGGAGTCTCAACAACGCATCCTTCGAGTTGCTGCTGATAAAAATGAAGGGCGACCTATTGAGGAAATAGATGGGCAAATAGCTAGAGTTCTCGATCTGCACCCTGAGTTCGATCCTATATGGGAAGAGGGTGAAATGGCATCAATTCCCAGAGAGGTTAATGGTATGATCGTGAATCCTTTTGTACATACTGTTTTGCATGTGACCATTGATCGCCAACTAAAACTGGAAGCTCCGGAGTTTGTTGCTGCTGCCTATCAACGTTTAACCAGTCATGGTATGGAATCACATGAGGCCCTACATGCGATCATAGGCATATACGCCAACCTGCATTTTGCCAGCACACGGAGAGATATGCAGTTCGATGCTCTTGCTTATGAAACTCAGATTAATGCATTGGACTATATTGCAGGATAATACAGGGAATCATAGAACTTTTGCGACGGTTTTCCCTAGATCAGCGGGGCTCTTAACGACTTTGATACCACAGCGGCGCATGACTTTCATTTTTTCTTCAGCCGTGCCTTTTCCACCGGAGATGATTGCCCCAGCATGACCCATTCGACGTCCTGGAGGAGCAGTTTGTCCGGCAATAAATCCAATTACCGGTTTTGTGACATGTTTTTTTATGTAGTAGGCAGCTTCATCCTCTGCTGATCCGCCAATTTCGCCAATCATGCAGATCGCTTTTGTGCCCCGATCTTTTTGGAAAAGCTCCAGAGTATCAATGTATTTTGTGCCGATAATTGGATCTCCACCAATACCGACACATGTTGATTGACCATAGCCTAATGCCGTTAATTGACCAACGGCTTCGTAAGTGAGAGTCCCGCTTCTGGAAATAATACCTACATTCCCTTTTTTGTGAATGTGGGCCGGCATGATGCCGATCTTACATTTCCCAGGTGAAATAACACCAGGGCAATTTGGGCCAATCAACCGCGATTCACTAGCCTTGATATAGCGATAGACTTCCACCATATCCGATACCGGGATACCTTCCGTAATACAAATAATCAGTTCGATTCCTGCATCGGCGGCTTCAAGAATGGCATCGGAGGCAAAAGCGGGTGGCACAAAAATCATTGTTGCGTTGGCTTTCGTTTTTTTTACTGCGTCTCGTACAGTATCGAATACAGGAACCTTGCCTAGAACCGTTTGCCCTCCCTTGGCAGGCGTAACCCCACCAACCAATTTAGTCCCATACTTCATACATTGCTCGGCATGAAACTGTCCTTCGCGTCCAGTAATACCTTGAACGATTAATTTTGTTTTTTCGTCAACCAGAATACTCATCGTATGGCCTTTACAATTTTTTGCGCACCATCTTTCATACCTTCTGCCACAATAACATCTATCCCCGAATCGCTAAGAATTTGGTG
>JYMV01036089.1_pt1 | contig 13760 bp, 9 predicted proteins | sample 338911 | NCBI WGS metagenome assembly JYMV01 (sample SAMN03354496, study PRJNA234377) | hydrothermal vent metagenome | biome: Deep sea; feature: Hydrothermal plumes at the Eastern Lau Spreading Center, Western Pacific Ocean; material: Seawater | place: Tonga | collected 2009 | depth 2000 m m
GTCCATCTTCACGACCGTATCTGAACCCTATACTGCTAACGTACGTCGAGCGAGCATGTCTGAAAGAAAGCTATACCATACAGATCACCTAGGCCACCACCAGATCCGTCATTTCACATTTACAGATCACGAAGTCTCTACTTTTAACAAAGGAGAATATCGATACTCTGTTCGTATTAAGGTCCGCGATGGCATTCGCGATTGGTTATCTTACAAGATTTTTCTACTGAGAAAAAGTACAAAAGAGCTAGAAAAATATTATAATATCTGCACACAATCTAGATTCTATCGCCCGGACATAAATAGGTTTAAGCCCGCGTTCAAAGAATATTGTGAGAACACCGGCTGGCCTATCCCCTCGACGCGTCCATGGGACGGCAACAATGGGCCTTTCTACAACGCCCTGATGGATGTGTGGAGCCTTTTCGCCACAAACACATACGCTACGGACAACGCCGCGTGGAGCTTCACAGGCCTTACCAGCCCGGGCCCCACCATGGGCGCCCCAAAGCACATAAAATACTTTTTAGAACTATCCCAAACGATCATTGCTTTAGCCGAATCAAAAATAGGGGATCTAGGCCGCCCGGGCGATAAGGCCTTCCACAACACGGCCGCACCCTCTATGGGTCCAACCAGCCCATATTCATATTTTGAGATTGACCACGAATTTGTTTCGACTCACGATGCATCGCTCAATGAGCAAGCCGGCGCTCACTATGTTTCAAATTTAGCGTCCAATAGAAGTGGCGGCCTCCGTTTCATCACACCCGATACTTATTTGACCATCGCCCGGGCAGAGGCCGACAACCAAGAAGGTTTTAGTGATCACCGCTCTCCTCAATATATCCGTCTGAATACCTATGGTGAGTCAATCTCTAGAATATCGAATGTTGGTGACGAGGATACTGACACTGATTTTGGAGCTTATGTCGGAAGATTAAAGAGTGAAGGCTTCTTCGATGGGATATATCGCCATATGGACAATCGTTCAGATCAAAATTCTGGAGGACTGATAGAACACGATGCGGACTCGTTTAGAGATATCGGTGAAGGCCAGAGTACCTCCGGACTAACCTTTGTATCTCCCGATGACGGCCTTGCATACTTATCGTATGAACCAGTCATTGCATCCACGCCCACCCCGAAAATCATCGGCGGCCTGCTTGGAGAACATGTAACTTGGCGATTGGATCCGGATGAGGACGAGTATGCGCCGCAACACTTGAGGAGTTATGTGGACGGTGTTACAACATTGACAGAAGACGATATAAACAAGAATTATCTTTTTGCATCGAAAAATATCTTATTTTCTGATGACTTTCCTGATGTATCAGATTACCACAAGATATCTACCAGCGACGATCCCAGTCTACCCAACTGGCCGGCCACCCACCCATACGGAATGATTTTCCCTACAAAGATGATCACTGGGGATCAATCCACCTCCGGCCAGAGCACCCTAATCACCGCGGATCCAGATTATAGAATTGCTTTCGCGCTAAGATATACAATGTTCGTGACAGTAGAATACTTGTCCGGATACTCTATAGAATCAACAAACTATCCCACCGGCGCTGGCGCTCCACCAGATCGAGCATGCCTTAATGGTGCCATCTGGCTCCCTTTGGAAGCCAACATCGTTAGCCCCTTCTCCGCCGGCGGGGTAGACGAGAATAGAACTCTTTTATGCAGACTAGTACCCTACAACCAGCCATCGATCGGGGTAGTGTATCCAAAATCATTATGCTTACCTATTTATGATGAGTACTTCTTAATTAAAAACTAATAGGAACAGGAACAACAAAACATGTCCTCAATGGGAAAACAAAAATATATCTTCGCGCCACCGAGCTTCGGCGCATCGATTTCAACAAGAGATCGGATTCTGTCAACTGGCGCCGATAACTTAAGCCAAAACTATAATAGTTACATGAGTGCTATGGGTGCTTTAAACACCTACGCTGCTATCATCCTCGATTCCACACTTGACTCTTTTATACTGACAGATTCTTACCCTGTTGATCCGATTATGGCCCTTATGGGAGATTATTGGGCCATCGATGGCGTCGGAGGTGCTGGAGAGGTCGGAGATTCAAGGACAATAAAGAAAGTAAATTCAATAATATCCGATACCACGCCGGGATACGAAGATTATCCACTTGGTACTCTTCGCTTCGCGCTCCACCACCTCTTTGGTGCCAGCACAATGCCGGTCAACGATAGCTATGCTCATACACAATATATGTATATTGACATCAACATATCTGAATTATTAAAATTGAGTGAGTATGCTTCGTCGCTCTCGGGCGAGACCCCGGGGGGGGACCTGCACAATATCCACAATGCGTTTGCCATCGAGGACCTTGTTGCGATCCTAAAACCCCGCATCCGTGATACTCCGCAAGATGGTGACACCGACCACTGGGCCGACAGGTATGAATCAGTTAATACCTCAATGTCACTCCCGCTATCTGATTTAGAGATGACTATTATGAACTCTGACATCACAACAGACTACGCCGTTATTGATAGCGAATACAATTTCTATTCACAGGACTACGAAAACTTATTAGTGAGCGGAACACTGGTGGATACCGGGGCGTCAACAGACAGCTATGCCAACGTGCAAGAAAAAATGTTACCCAATTTTGTCCTAGACCTCGTAAAATCCGCGGCCGGCGCATCGGCCCGGGCCCATATTCGACAGTTCAATGCACTTTCAAGCGATAAAAGTATCCAGAGACAAGCCATAGGGTCCAGTCTGTACTGGAATGGCAGCCGCGGCAATCCCGATACCGCCGATTATAATTACGGAGGATATCCCCAGCGCCTTGCTGCAGTATTGAGAGGGAATAAGGTTTCAGATCGCAGGAATAATGAAACACTAACCTCCAAACACGCGAAGATCCTGTTCAACCGAATGGAAAATATTATTATTGATCACGACCACGTAAACTTAATGCAAGACATAGAGAATAAGAGAGAGAACTTTCCGTTTTACGCTGATCTTCAATTCTCTCCTGATAAAAATAGCACTCTCGCTGATGCTATAATTGAATCAAAGTTAATGGACGAGTTTATGGTTTATATTGCTGATAACGTCGCAAAGTTCAACAGCACCCGGCCCGGCGATATATCTGAAGATCCATATTACGAAGCAACTTCAAAGTGGGATTTTCAAATAACGGAAAACCAATCAGGAGTTGAGTACTCTGGCGAGCGCCTGACCGCGACAGAAACGAGAAGAAAATCTTTTTGGATATCTGAATTCCTAAACCATTTAGCTGAGGATGACACCAGTGTTTCTACTCCTCACTTCTCTACATCTCCAGCGAATAGCGGAACATCCTGCGATACTCTAAAAAATAAATTATACAGTATTGTATTAAAAGGAAAAGTAGAAAAGCTTGTTGAGGATACAGGACCTCCCTCAATGAAAAAAGTGTTTAGTCCCGAACTATCACACTCAGATACGGTTGCTTATCGTATTGCAAAATATAATGAAGCCGGCACACAGCTTATTCAAAATATTTATATCCCGAACAGCACAAGCACTGACATGATGAGGTATATAGACACACAAGTAAAGTATGGAAAAATGTATACGTATCGCATTTTTGCCTATCAAGCCCTTCATGCTACAAAATATTCTTATAACGATATCATAGAATATTCACCCGAAGACACCACCGGTACCTTAACTAAGGGTCTCTTGGTAACAGCGCATTTTACCCACGGTATTAAGATTGTAGAAGTACCCATTTACTCACAACAGGTACGCATCCTAGATTCGGGACCCCTGTCCCCTGAGGTACAAATAATCCCCCTTAAAGACTCCCCGGATACAATTCACATTATGCTGAACAACAGAATAGGCAGAGAAGAACTGGATCCAATCACACTGGTTTCTGGATCAGATACTGATATATTTACAACTCAGGCCCAAGCCCAACGTCTCCGCCCGGGCGACAAACTAACATTTGAGTCTGAGGACCGCCCAAGCAAGTTTCAAATCTTTAGGACAGAAACACGCCCGACTGAATGGTCCGATTTCGGAGATAATCTTCATTTAGAACTTGACACCGCAGTATCATCTGTATATGATATTACAACGGTTGACAAATCTTTCGGGACAAATAGTTATGCCCACGCAGCAGCCGTAAGGGATAACATAGAAGCGAACACCAAGTACTACTACACTTTTAGAACTGTTGACGTTCATGGCTTTATATCCAATCCAACAGAAATTTATCAAGTGGAATTGGTTAACAACGATGGAACAACCTATTTACTAATAGAAGCTGTAGACTTTGCATTGAAGGTACCGAAACAATCAACAAGGCACTTTAGACGCTATCTTAAAATTGCACCGAAAATAACTCAAGTCATGGTCGATACTGAAGAGTATGACTCCGCCTGGGATGCAAAATCGAATGGGATGAATCTTGGAATACAAGATGTTCCAGTCTGGGGCAAAGAGTTTAAGATAATAATCCGCTCAAAAAAGACAGGAAGAGAAGCGCATCTTTATACCACGTTTAACCAGACACACAATAAGACAACTACTGAGCTTGGAGACCCCACGGTCGAAGACTCAAGTACCTAATAATATTTAAAGACTATTTACTTTGTGATATACTAATTACATGAAGAAGAGGAAACATACAAATGGGATTTTTGGATAACTCCGGAGACATCGTACTCGACGCTGTTTTAACAGATACGGGTCGAATGCGACTAGCAAAGGGCGATGGCTCTTTCAAAATTTCTAAGTTCTGCTTAGCAGACGATGAAATCAATTACGAACTTTACAACAAGAGTCACGCGAGTGGCTCGGCGTATTATGATCTGGAGATCTTACAGACTCCTGTGATGGAAGCGTTTACAAACAATGCTTCATCTGTGAAGCATCGCTTAATGAGCATTTCGAGAACAAACTTGCTTTATTTGCCGGAGATGCTGCTCTATACTAAGTCCACCAACACTGAACAATATTCCACTAGTGGAACATATATTGTAGCAGTTAATAAAGCAACAGAAGATCCCACGGCCGCCATCCCCGCCGACGGCGGTATCGGCGCCGCGAGCATTAATGGAATACTTCACGGGGAAACCCCGGGCTTCCAAGGCGCCAGTTCCATCCGGGTCGATCAGGGTCTGAATACCGTCGATATATCTTATTCATATGCCATCGATTCTGATCTTAAAGAAACGCAGTATATTGTTGAGATGGATAATCGCTTAGGAACTTTGGTTGATACAAGTGGAAATGCACAGACAGTAAGCTACATTGACGATGATAACATCGCTAGCTATTACTTATCGTCGACTACAAACTCTGCTCTCATCAAAGATGATATCGATTCCACCGCGCTCAACGGCTCTCCAATCGCTGGCCCTCGCGGCACCAAGTTAGAGTTCGGTATTAAAGCTAGCTTGGAAATCAATACTAGCACACACTTGTTTGATAAGATTGGGCTATCTACTAACCCCACCATCGAGAGTGTTGAATGCCGAGCAATCGATTCAATAATCAGAGTTGTTGGCGCCACAACCGGCACATCAATCAATATCAACGTAAGATACGTCCGTAAAGTTTAGTAACAAGAAGGAACAACAATGGCATCAACATATAAAACATTTTCAAGTAACGATATCGTCTCAACAAAGACTTTACTCCATGAAGCAATCCCTCTTACCGGAACAGTGGTTTCAGGGACATACACCGACGCGGCAATAGAAACAAGCATTAAGGATTACTCCCATGGGATGTTCCAGAGTGTATATGACTATCCGTATTTAAGCTCTTCAGCAAATCATATTATCGATCTTACGGTTGGATATTCCGCGGCTTCGAAGCTTTCCGGAGCATCAAACACTCAAAATTCCAAGAAGATTAATATCTATAACCAAATGGCTCAAGTATTAATGGGACACGATAGCACCGGCTCTATTAGAGAGTTCGACGAGGACGGAGATCTAACCACCGGCGCAAAAATGAGAGAGGTTATATTCCTCAACTTCTCAAGACTGCTGACCAAAGACGAAATTAAAAAGGGCTCATTTGAACTTAAATTGGGAGTCAGCGGCGGCCACCCAACTGCTAACAACGAACGTCAGATTAAACTATCCGATGCGAATGCTCAAAACGATTATAGAGTAAACTCTCCCGCCGGCGATTACGCAATTCTTTATGCAGACAGCACACTAGGAACAAATCTTGCCGTGGATAACGGCACCCAGCCGGCCGGCCTACTCTTTTATCAGGCCGGCGTTGCAGTACTAACTGCCTCGGTATTTCAAATCAGTTCCGCCGGCGGCCTTCTCGATAATGCTGTTCACCCACCATCGATGTCTGCGGGCACTACAGACGGAATCAATGATGTCTTAACTGGTTCTTCAATCGCTACTGTTTGTAATTCATTCCGCCACCGCATGGTCGATCTGAACTTCAACAACACGACAGAGCTTAACTCTACGATTTACTTCTGCCGAGCTAACCATAATGAATTCAACTACAGCGCGAACCCAACGTATGTAACCGGCAGCAAGATTAGAGTTAAGAATGTTTCTTCGGACTCACCAGTTTCCTATATTACAACAATCGGCCTTTACTCTTCAGACAATGAATTGATGGCTGTCGCGAAACTATCTGAGCCCCTTAAGAAAGACCCAACAAACGAGTTGACGCTAAGAGTCCGCCTGGACTACTAAGCCATGGGTAAACTAGAAAAGCGCCATGAGGCTGCGATTCTAAGGCTCCGCTTTACAAAAGCAGATTGCGAATACCACCAGATGGTAGCAGAGATTACTGGTCCTGAGTTCGACCGGGACTTCCTGGAATGGTGCGCACAAAACGACATTATAACTGCTCAACAACAAGCAGAACAACAGGCTAAGATCAGTCCTGTCTCAGAAGAGCAAGCAAAGGAAAACTTTATTCCTGATGCGGAAGAGGCAGAAGAATCTACAAAGAAAAGAAAGAACATATCGGTTATGAAGATCTTTAAGAAAATCGCAGCAAAGATCCATCCAGATAAACTTACTAACGCCAGCCAAGAACGACAAGAATCTATGGGAGAGTTGTACACCTTGGCTACAAAGGCCATGGAAGAAAATGATTGGTATAGCCTCTACGTAATCGCCATGGACTTAGATATCCGAGTACCCAAAATGACGAAAGAACAGATCAACGTAATAGAGAAGAAAGCAAAGGAATACGAAACAAAGACTAAGAAATACAAGAATAGTTTTGCCTTCGTATATGACGACGTAGAGTCTCCCGAGGAAAAAGAAAAGCTTTTCCGTTCATATGCCCAAAAGACAGGCTGCGCAACTCGCGCAGGATTCGAAGAACAATTTAAAGAGGAGCCTAATTAAGATATACTATGGCTTATTACAAATTTGAAAAAAGCGATGTGTTCCGAAATGTTCTTAAGACTTATCCTAAGAGCGAGTTCCGGATCTTCCCCGTCTCAGGCGCCGCCGGAGACTTTAGGGTAGTCTATAATAGTCGCCAGCCATTATCCGGCGCATTCTCTGATAATGTACTCGGAGTCACTGGTTCTCTGTCCTTGCACGAAATCAACATCGATAAGGTGTCTGGCTCTAACAACTTCATCTATCCCTTCGTAACAAAAGAAGGCGGCCACCATTCTCTAAAGACGACTGGCACGGGAGATTACTGGAACGCAGGATACGGAGATGTAATCACCGGCTCCTACAACCTTTCGGCATCTCTGTACCGAGAGTACTGGATCCCTGTAGAGTCGAACAGAAGGCATCTGGGGGCCCTTAAAAACACCCTCAACTACTACGGGTACTTATCCCCACATTATGAATACACGGCCAACTCACCCCTTGGCGAATGGGATAAGGCTAATCAGTCAGTAAATTTGATCTCGATTCCTTCAATCTATTATGGTAGCAGCATCCGTAAAGGTTCAGTTAGCCTGAAGTATTATGTAACTGGTACTCTTGTTGGCGAGCTACAAGACGAAAATAGAAATGGAGAGTTGATTCAAGTCGGTCCTCGCGGTTCTACGGGCTCTGGTTCTGTAGCGGGAGTGATGCTATATAATGAGGGCTTTGCTCTCCTGACCGGTTCCTGGGTTCTGAACCCAGAGCCAAAAGACTATTTAAACTCTGGGAGCGATGACTTAGACCCGTCTTCGTGGCTGCACTTCGGAGCAGGACTCCCAGGAAAGACAGTGGGCCATGTTACAGGCTCGCACTACTCTTTCGATTTTAAGGGAACTAATGAGATCCCGACAGTAACTATGCTGGCATATGCTAAGCAAGGCAAAGTAAACGCCTCAAACAACCCGACGTACGTACAATATGGGCAGAATAAGACCAACGCTATTAGCTCAGGCTCAACTGTTCTGTCTGAGAATTCGGAGTTAAAGATTTACAATTCAGTGGACACGGTGTATACTGGGACTACTGGGAGTTATGAGAAACAAACATTCATATCAAAGATTAAGATTTATGATGAAGATATGAATTGTATTGGAGAAGCTAAATTGGCCCGACCGGTAAAGAAAACCGATGATCGCCGGCTAATGTTTAAATTAAAACTGGATTTTTAATGTATATTATAGGACTAGACGTAAGTTCCACTCGTATTGGAATTGCAGTTCTTGGTGCTAATGACAAGATTGAGGTGAGTAAAGTAATAAAACTCAAATCTTCCTTGACATTAGAGCAAAGGGCTGATATATTTAAGTACGAGATGGCAAAACTTGAGAAGAAATTTGTGCCATATGGCATTTACATGGAGGCCCCCGCAATGTTATTCCGCGGAGGTTCAACTGCGCACGTAATGTCAAAGCTGCAGAGATTCAATGGGATGTGTTCTTACATATGCTACGAAGTCTTTGGAGACGAGGTATTACAGATTCCCGCAAACAAAGCGCGCAAATCGTTGGAAATAAAAATCCCCAGACAGAAGGGGGTCGCTAAGAAATTTATTATAGATTGGATCAAAAATAAGTACGGCGATGACTTCAACTACGATTTGACCTATAAAGGCAACCCAGTACCTGGAACTGACGATCGTGCTGACGCAATCGTCATTGCCTTAGCCGGGGAAATACTTGACTTAGACACCGATGAAGAGTGATTTTTTTAAAAAATCATAAAAAACCCTTGACAGCGCTTCCATAATAGGGTATATTATAAAGGTGATACAAGATAAGATCCGAATTTTGTCGGACATTCTAGGCGGGAGCTATCGTACAAACGATGAATTCCTGTTTAGTTGTCCATCCTGCGGCCACCATAAGCGCAAGCTATCGATTAATTTCGGGAGCAACGTGTTCAAGTGTTGGATCTGCGACTATCGTGGCAAATCAATTAGGCGCGTTGTACGCAGGTACGGCCCGCGCAAGCTCCTACAAGAATGGGACGAGCTATTCGGCCATCGCCATGATCTTGCAGAGCATATCAATTTTGAACTCTTTGAAGAAGAAGTCCCCGAGGTCCGAGAGAAAGTAGATCTTCCAGTAGGATTCCAGACCTTAGCGTCTAAAACTTTGCCTAAGCACTCTTCTTCTCCTATGCGGTACCTCCGCTCTCGCGGCATCACCGAAGAAGACATCTTACGATACAAGATGGGGTATACCACTGTAGGCGACTTTGCTGGCCGTGTGGTCGTTCCTAGCTTCGATTACGATGGAAGCCTCAACTACTTCATTGCGAGGGCTTACAACGGCTCCTGGGCCCGCTATAAGAACCCGACGGTTAGTCGCGATATTATCTTCAATGAGTTAACCATTGATTGGGATAGTGACCTTGTACTAGTAGAGGGAGTATTCGACGCAATCGTTGCGGGAAATGCTGTGCCAATCCTAGGATCTTCACTTCGCGAAGACTCAGCGCTATTTAAAAAGATTGTCAAAAACGATACACCGGTCTTTATGGCCCTCGACTTGGACGCGAGAAATAAAGAGAATAGAATTATTAGAGACTTGTTGAAGTATGATGTTGAAATCTATAAGATTGATACTTCAGAATATGACGATGTTGGAGAAATGCCTAGGCACGTTTTCGAACAGAGGAAACAAGAAGCAAAATTTGTTACAGCAGACACTTATCTGCTTTATGAAGCAATAAGTACAATATAGGAGAGAGAATGAAATTTGCACACATTGCAGATACCCACATTAAAAACCTGAAGTATCATTACGAGTATCGTGAGGTCTTCGCACAAATTTATGAAACGCTGCGTGAGCAGAAAGTTGACTACATTATTCATTGTGGCGATCTGGCGCACACAAAGACGCAGCTAAGTCCAGAGTTTTTCGAACTTGCAAGTGACTTCCTAAAGAACCTTGCGGACATCGCACCGGTGCATATGATTTTGGGTAACCACGACGGTAACCTCAAGAACAGCAGCCGCCAAGACGCCATCACTCCCATTGTGGAGACTCTCCAGCACCCCAACCTGCATCTTCATAAACATGCAGGAGAAGTGATTCTGGACCACCTACACACCCTCAACGTCTTATCGGTGTTTGATGAAGAGAACTGGGTACCCACATCTGATCCAACCCGGGTCAACATCGCATTATATCACGGTGCTGTGTCAGGTGTAAAGACCGATTTGGGCTGGGTTATGGATCACGGGGACCACGACATTGAAATCTTTAAAGGATTCGATTATGTATTCCTAGGAGACATTCACAAGACAAACCAGATCCTCGATGACGAAGGTCGTGTGCGTTATGCAGGATCGACGATCCAGCAGAATCACGGCGAGACAAACGACAAGGGATTGTTACTATGGGATATCAAGAGTAAAGAAGACTTTACTTGCGAGCATCTTGCGTTCGTTAATCCTAAGCCCTTTATCACACTTGAGCTAACCCCCACGGGCCGACTACCCCGCGGTGTAAACGTCCCTGTAGGATCGCGTCTGCGCTTGGTTAGCAACAACAACCTGCCCCTGTCGAGAATGAAAAAGGCAGTGGATGTGGCTAAGCACAAGCTTCAGCCTGAAACAATCACTTTCCTCAACCGCGCTGCCGGAGTTAGGGGAACTGTCGAGGAGATCACAAACCAATTGAAGGTAGAGGATCTCAGAGATCCTGTAGTTCAAAAGGAATTGATTCAAGAATACTTGAAAGAGTATGAAGTCTCAAGTGATATGATGGATTGTGTTCTGGAACTTAACGATCACTATAATAAGATCATTGAGCAGAATGAAGAAGTGGGCAGAAATATTAACTGGAGCTTGCGCGAGATTGAGTGGGACAACCTATTCAACTACGGAGAAAGCAACAGAATTAGTTTCGAGAACATAAACGGGATTATCGGCATTTTCGGTAAGAACTATAGCGGTAAAAGCAGTGTCATTGATACGATCTTATATACGATTTTTAATTCTACCTCTAAGAATGAGCGTAAAAACCTCAATATTATTAATCAGAATAAACAGAGTTGTCGCGGAAAGGTATTTCTCTCTATTGGAGAAGATGATTACACCATCGAAAGGACAAGCGAAAAGTACATCAAAAGATTAAAGGGTGAAGAGACTGTAGAAGCAAAAACGGATCTTGATTTCTCAGTTACAAACAATGTAACAGGAGAAACGAAGAGTCTTAACGGCCTTACTCGTAACGAGACTGACAAGAATATCCGCAAGCACTTTGGAACAGTAGAAGACTTTTTGCTATCTGCGATGTCTAGTCAGCATGGTGCCTTGAGTTTCATTGACGAAGGGTCAACCCGCCGCAAAGAGATTATTGCAAAGTTTCTTGATCTTGAGATTTTTGAGAAAAAGTTTAAGTTAGCTAAAGAGGATGTATCGGATATTCGTGGCGCTCTGCGACGACTTGATGGTCGCGAGTATGACACTGAAATCGATGTCGCAGAAGAACACTTGGCCGACAATAGCAAAAAGCTGTCCAACCAACAAACTTCATGCAAAGATCTTAAGTCGACAATCACCGAAACAGAAGAGAAGCTAAACGCGATTGCATCTAAGATTGAGTCGATCCCGGCAGAAATCATTGATGTTGTCCGAGTACGCAGGGATCTGGCTGAGGCCAAAACCCAGAAAACTTCTTTAGAAGAGAGTATCAAAAACAAGCTAATCACAAGAGAAGACAAGGAAGACCTCTATAAGAAGATAGGGGATTATCTCACCACCTTTGACGTTTCAGATCTTCAAGAAAAGACAGAGCATATTCAACTCTTGAGCAGCGAAATCGTAACAGCAGAATCTGAGCGCTCTACTTTTCAAGATGCTCTCGAACGCCAGCACAAGAAGGCGTCACTTCTTGGAGATATTCCATGCGGAACTTCGTTTCTGGCATGCAAATTCATCAAGGATGCTCATGTCGCGAAGGCTTCAATCCCAATAACCGATCAACAGCTTTCGGAGATCAACGATACTCTCTCTGCTCTGACAACCACTTTGGAAGGCCTTGAGCCAAATAAGATTTCCGAGGCTCTGGAGAAGCATCGCAAGATCCTTGAGAAGAAAGCGGAAGTGTCAAACATGATCGCGGATCTTAATCTAGATATCGAAAGAAACAAACTTGCCAAAGACCGATCGGTTGATTCGATCTCGCGACTGTCTGAGAAGATCAGCGAATACGATGAGAACAAAGAAGCCATCGAAAACCTGGAAGAATTGACAAACGAGAGTTTGCTTATGACCACGTTTTTTGATAACCAGAAGGACGAGCTTGAATTATGCGAAGCAACTATCCTAGGTCTTGTCAGGGACTCCGGAGGCCTTGAGCAAAAGGTGAGATCAATCAAAGATGACAAGGTAGAGTACGTAGAGCTACAGAAGAAGTATTCGGCATATGATCTGTTTCAGAGAAGCATGCACTCCAGCGGAATCTCTTATGATGTCATTAAGAACAAGCTTCCAGTGATCAATCAAGAGATCGCCAAGGTACTCGCGAATATTACAAATTTCGAAATCTTCTTTGAGGATAATGGAAAGAAATTTGATATTTTCATCAAGCACCCGAGTCATGATGCTCGCCCAATTGAAATGGCTTCTGGAGCCGAGAAGACTTTAGCTGCCATGGCCATTAGGCTGTCAGTACTATCTGTTTCCTCTTTGCCAAAGGGCAACTTATTCGTCCTCGACGAACCCGGCACAGCCCTGGATGAAGAAAATATGGAAGGCTTTATTAGAATGTTAGAACTAATTAAGGTATACTTTAAGAATGTTTTGCTGATTTCCCACCTCGATTCTCTAAAGGACTGCGTAGACACGCAGATCGTGATCGACATGAAGGGAGGGTACGCAAGTATTGACCAGTAATGGAGGTTACAATAATGTTATATGTAAAAGGAAAGATCGATCGATTAGTAGAAAAAATGATTTCAAGGAAGTTTCTGGCATGGCTCACAGCCACCGGCCTTATGGCAACCAACTCTCTTGAGTCTGGAGACTGGGTTATCATAACCGGTATATACATTGGTAGCCAAACGGTTATTGATGGTATTGCAAAGCTTAAGGGAGTATCGTGAACTGGCTTTCTACAATTAAGATTCTATTTTCGCTTGGCGAATCTATAGTACCTTTTGTAAAAAAGAATTGGAAGATCCTTTTAATCATTTTTTTATCCGCAGCACTCTATCTCAAGATGCGTTCAGATTATAAGGCCTTGGAGACCGCGTTTAGTGCGGCCCAGACTAGTTACGAAGAGCAGCTAAGGGGGCTAAAGGAGATACATAATGAAGAAATGCGACAACGAGAAGACGCTTTGCGAGAATACGGAGAAGAGCTT
>JYMV01040753.1_pt1 | contig 13760 bp, 9 predicted proteins | sample 338911 | NCBI WGS metagenome assembly JYMV01 (sample SAMN03354496, study PRJNA234377) | hydrothermal vent metagenome | biome: Deep sea; feature: Hydrothermal plumes at the Eastern Lau Spreading Center, Western Pacific Ocean; material: Seawater | place: Tonga | collected 2009 | depth 2000 m m
TATATCCACGAGTCCCCGGCCACAGTTCTCGCTTTGTTCAAAAGTAGTTTTTTGGAGTCCTCGTAAGTATCGAGTCTTTTCATGTATACATAATGGAAACCACGCACTTTATTGAATAACCACTTGTATCCTTTTTTGGCCTTCAATCTGTCGGCGTTTTCCTGGCTTTTAAACGCAGCCATGACCACATAAAATCCTTTGGCAGCTGGGTTTCCGGATTCATCCAGAAAGTCTTTGCTAGCTGTCATTCTGATCTCTCCACCGGTTTTATTGCTATCAATCATTTGGATCATGTCCTTCGCGTACCTGGAGTTTGGATCAAATTTGAGTGCTTCTTGATATTTTTCGCGAGCGAGCTTGTATTTCTTCTGCATAAACAGCTCATCCGCAGCTTTAACAATCATGTCGTAGCGTTTCTCGAAAAGATTAATAATCTTATCGATTTTAGCTATTCGATCTTTGGCATAGGCATCGTTCGGATTGTATTTAAGAGCCTCTTCATACATCTTTCTTGCCCCCTTGTAATCGCGAGCTTTAAATAGCTCATCCGCTTTGGCAATTGCTTTTTGATAGTTGTCACCCATCAGACGGCTTATCTCAGCAAGCTTGTCCTTCGCATGTTGCTCATTAGGTTTTAATTCTAACGCTTTTTCATAGATGGCCTTGGCTTCCAGGTATCTGCCCGCCGCAAACAAGCTGTCAGCCTCGGCAATTAACTCATTGTACCTCTCGTTAATTTCCTGCTCTCTTTCACGTTCTTTCGCTTCCTGTTCATCTAATGCTGCCTGTAAACTATCAATTTGTTCCTCGTATTTCTTTTTCAATTCTTCATCGGCCTTTTTACTTCCGCCGAATGAATATCCAAGTAAGAATTCGTGGCTCATTCCGCTGTACGCTTTAATGGAGCTGGTGATGATATCATATGTATATCCTACACTAATGCTCTTTGCTACTTTTAGCCTAAGGTTCACACCTATGGCGTAATCACTGCGGTAAGAAACCGCGAGCCACACAAAGTCTTTGTATTCAAAAATCGCATTGATATCGTATTGAATGGGTGCCTCGGGCATAAAGCGCATCATTATTAACGGGGTTACCGAGATGTCCTTGCCACTATTTACAAAAAATTGATACTGTAAAGACATCAAATAGTGTCTAGACAGATCATAATACGTTCGGGTGCCTGAGCCCTCATACTTAAAAGAAGTTCCTGTAATCTGGGGTACAGAAATTCCAAATTTCAAGCCTTTCCAGTGATATGCGAGCCCAAAATTTCCGTCTATCGTGCTTTTCTTTTCATAGCCCCCAACCAGTGCTGGATCATCTAAATCTCGGGCAACGGCTTTGCCAAAATCTACTCGATTCTGTAACCCACCTAGTGCCAGGCCGAACATAAGATTGTGTGATTCTTTAATTTGAAGGTTATAGGCAAATGAGGCATACACACCAATGCGGTCGGTAAAATCAGTTTTGTCACTGTAAATACTCATGCCCACTCCAATTTTCTTTGGTTTGATTGCCCCATCTAATGTTAACGCAGTGGTTGTAGGATGGCCGGGCATATCAAGCCATTGAGCGCGATGAATGAGAAAAACATTAGTAACATCATCGCTGCCTGTTAAAGCAGGATTGTAAATAAAAGGGTTGTAAAAATATTGGCCATACAGAGGTACTTGTTGAGCATTGGAAGTAGGGATTAACATCACGCACAGAATCGCCGCAGTGCTGAAAGTACGCCAAAGAGTAATATGTTTAAATGATGTTTTCAAAACAATAAAGTATATCTATCTTCTTCTGAATATGGTTATGCCCCCCTTAAAAATAGCTGTTGTGCCAGGGCACTTCAAAACGTAATAGTAAGTTCCATCAGGCAAATCTTTTCCATTGTGCTTTCCTTTCCAATCATTCTGATATCCTTTCACGCTGTATAATTGATTGCCATACCTATTGTATATAGCCACATCGCATTCCGGATAAAACTCAATATTATCTATATACCAGGTATCATTAAATCCGTCGCCATTGGGTGTCATAATATTAGACACGATGAAATTGAAGTCTTGGTTAACCGTTACGATAACGGAATCTGTACCGAAACAACCGCTATTATCCAGAACGAGAAGTCCATACGTAGTAGTTACTATTGGTGAGGCTACGGGGTTGGGGATTAGCGTATCTGAAAGACCTATACCCGGACTCCAAATATAGGTTGTCCCTCCCTGTGCAAACAGATCAACACTGTTGCCTAAACTTATAGATGTATCGCGACCTGCATTCGCAACAACCGGCGCGGTGAAAATGACCGCTACATCCTCGGAGTCTACACAGGTGCCAAGTGTCTCCGTCCAGGTATAAACATAAGAACCAGGCTGAATTACGGTTACACTTGTGGTAGGGTCAGATGACAAAGCGAAAATCGAAGTTCCACCTGTAGGCCCAGAACTTTGGGTCCACAGGCCTGTGCCAATTGTAGTGCTGGCACCAAAGGTGAAGTCCAGGTCGCATTCAGTGCTACCTGATCCTCCGTCAGTTGTTAATGGATCTTCAAAGTTCACTATCATTGTATCTGTGTTGGAGCAAAGACTGTCCGTTGTTGTCCATAGAAATACATACAACCCCATGGTATTAACCGTTACCACCGAATTGGGACTTGAACTATTGGCAATCGTGCTTACACCGGGTCCAAGAGATTGCGTCCATACACCAGACCCAGAACCTAATACAGCAGCGAACGTGAAGCTAGTATCGCAAAGGACGTTGGCACTTGGACCAGCATCGGCAAGGGGAGGGCTGAAAAACGAGATAACCACAGTATCTGTGTCTGAACACGCTCCATTCACTTCAACCCATTGGTAGCCATAAGCACCTGAACTGTCAACCGTAACGTTTGTGAATGCACTATTAGCATTTGCAAATACTGATGTTCCGCCGGCTGGTCCTGAGATTTGTGACCATGTCCCGATCCCGACACTTGGGTTTGCTGCGATGGTACCAGAGAGATCACAGTAGACATTGACACTACTTGCATTAGCATCCGCGACCGGTTGCTCGAAAAATTCGACCGTAATCATATCAGACGTAATACAATTTCCGTTTGCCTCGGTCCATTCGAATAAGTAAGCTCCGTAGGTAGAAACGGTAACAGTGTCAGTTGGGCTATTGGCATTCGCGAAAATGGAGGTGCCTGGGCCAAAAAATTGAGCCCAGGTTCCAGTTCCTACAGATGGGATGGCACTAAATGTAAAGTCCAGATCACACTCTGCCCCTCCTGTCCCTGCATTCGCAATCGAAGGAGAAACTACGGTTACGCTAATGCTGTCACACGCTGTGGACCACAACCCTGTTAAGGTGTTAAATGCGGCAATGTAATAGGTTCCTGTGGCAAATACAGCGTAGTTAGAGGAATCTCCAAAAGCAGTGCTGTTTCCACATACCGAATCCTGCCAATACCAGATGATATTTGAAGAGGTGGGAGCTCCACCCCACGAAATAACAACTGAATCACAAGCGGAGGGAAAAGAAGATGTTGGCGTAGCTGGAACATCTGGGGTATCGGGCTCAGCAATTATATTGATATTATCTATTGTGAATCCTGGGAATGCACCATTAGCGGCGTCATCAAACCACCTGAATCCAATGAATGCGGATGGATCATTCTCAAGACTTGGATCGAGGGTCAGAGTATCCCTAGTAGTTGTAATTTGATTTTGATACTGGGCTCCAGTTACATTGTTCCAGGTAATTCCATCCGGTGACCACACTACCTGCCCATAGTCGACACCAATCTCTCCAATACACTTCCAATCAAAAGATAAAGTAAGATCATGCCAAGCAGTTGCGTCGAATTGTATATAAGCTATCCTGTCAGTTAGCCCAAAATCGACGTTGTATTGACAAAAATTTGCGTCACTTCCCACCGATAAACTGTATAGTCCACTAATTGCACAACCTCCTGATGTGGTAGTCCATCTACTCCCAGAACCAGTTACGTTCCAATTGCATCTGGGTAGGTTACCAATGGCGCAAGATTCGAAATCTTCTCCAAACAGCGTTTGATATTGCGCATTAGAAGGCAGAGTCGCCATAAATATGACGTAAGCAATCCAAATCAGTCGAATATGTAGCAGTCTTTTATACAATGCGCAACAATTTTAACGAAGGTGAGAAACAATATCGCAAAATTCTTTGTTTATTGCTAAGAAATTATCTCCCAAACGCCATGATACGGTACAGATGTGTGCAAAGTTACAATTACTGTAATAACCCGTATTCACAATAAAAGGACGTTAATTTATTAGCTAAGGTTGTCTGAATAATAAGCTGGTGACAATTTTAATTAATGAATTTACCGGTTTTTAAGTGGTTGTACAGTAATTCTGCAACTTTCTGATGCGTTAACTCCGAAGGGTGGGCATCATTATTACTAACAATTCTATCTCTAACGGGAAGTTGCTTCAATGTTTCATACAAGTCAAGTACAGATACATTCTGCCTGGTGAAAAAAGCGGCGATGGGCTGATTTGTATAGGTCTTTGAAAACTCAATGGTTTCGTCCCAGGTTTCCGGCAATAGCATTACGATTAATGGAATAGATTCTTCCCGGCTCAACAGAACGAATTGATGCAAATTTTGCAGATGTTGCTTAAAAACATCTTCATTCAAATAGGCGGATAGATGTGAACTCTGTCCTGATTTGCTCGCAAAATATTCCTTGCCTGCAATATCAACTTCCGAATCAAGAGATGTTACAGGGTAAAATTTCCAATAAAAATAGTTGATGAGATAAGAATTTTTGACCAGGCTTTCATGAATTGAAGGGGGTAATAAGGAGGCCTTGAGTCTTTTTATATTTCCGCCGGTGGACCTTATGCCAGTTTGCGACCTTGGAACTCTCTCAATGTCATTGGGGTGATGCACGAGAATAATTAAACTAGGCTTAATTGGAAACTGCACGAGTTTCGAGTATTCTGCCTGCGTATCAGCGCCGTTCAATCCAAGGTTGTGAACTTTATATGAAGCGGACAATTTGTTTTGTAACAGGTTGGAGAACCTTTTAGATGGCTCTTTAATACCATGACCAGCTACAAAAGAATCTCCGATTACCACTATATTGAACTTGCTTTTGTCTTTCTCGGGTTTAACCTCAGCATCTCTGTAGCCCAATGCATTGACTTCCCAATATTTTGAAAACCACAGCCTGGCGGCCAGCGATTCCTGCCCGCCGCCGCCATGACTGCGTGGCACAAACATAAAAACACCCTCTAAAATTATAATCAGAGAAAGAAGAGCAACAAAGCTAATGGCAATCTTTTTAATTAATTCCTTGACCTCAGTTTTGACTATTAATTGCAGTATTTTTAATATGATGAGGATTTCAATCCCAAGATATGCCAAACGCATGTAGGTAATTACATCAGAGAAATCGTGGTTTAATCCTGTAAACTGCGTAAGGTATCCGATACAAACACTCAGAAGTACCAAAACGAGGATATAAAAAAAAAGCGTCCGATTTTTCATCAGTTTAAAACCATCAATAAGGTTAATTGTACGTGTTCATTAACTTTTTCAGTGAGCTTTTGTCAGTATAATTGATTTTTCCGGAAGAGTTGCACCAGTGTATCCCATACCAGTTGTCTGGAATATTCGCATTCCATTGTAAATATATTCTCAGTAAAAACGCATGGTCATTATTAAAGAGTCCGTGATGCCGATATTTAAGTAAGTCTAGTTTAACGATATGCTGATTGAGAATTTCAATGGGCTTATGCCAATTGAGATTGTCTGCCTTAACGTCTAAGCGCGCTTGATTATAACAATCTAACATAAGCTTGCTCCCTTTCGGACATTTCATTGCATTCCCTACCACTTTATATTTCCAATGGCTCCTGAAAAAATAATCTTCTTCAAAGTCGAATGGTTTAAGGCAGGTTAAATCCATGTCTACCCACCATCCACCTTTTTCATAGAGCAATTTGTACCTAAATATATCAGAAAATCCTGCATATGAACCTTTCCCCCACTTCAGCTTACTATCATCAGGGTATTTGAATACATTTGCTTCATCAATTATATCATTGGCATCATTTATCTGAACGCTGCCAGGAACATTATCAATTGCTCCATACGTCCACAGGACGAAAGCATGCCCATGATGGAGAAAAGAATTAATGGTGAGTAATTCCAGATCGGATAAGTGTTTTCCAATCCACAAACTATTGACAACGGTATTGTCTGTATTCATTTTTGACTGTTCTCTTGGATGGATAAAATTAACAAAATGAAAAAATCAAGCACTCTTCCCCGTAAGTTTGTAATGGACTAACTTCAAAGCAAATTAGTTGAACAGTCTAAGCAAAGTGGCGAGAAAACCGATCGAATATATTATAAAGGAACTCTACGGTAGAACGTATGACTTAATAATCCACAACACGAAGTGCCGCGCAATTCTTGACGGAATAGGTAGTTACATACCCTACGTATACAACCCTCTTCGGGAGGGATCAGGAGAAACGCATTCTGCTGAATATTGCTATTCCGTATGGTTGAAACACCTTACTCTAGCCATGGATAATGGCATGAAACGTTATCCAGAGTTTGTTGTGGAACTGGGCCCTGGAGCCAGCATTGGAACGGGGTTGGCGGCGGTAATCGCCGGGGCTACACATTATCAAGCCCTGGATGTGCTTGACTACACCAAGAAAGAACTTAATCTTAAAATATTTGATGAGTTGCTGGGGTTATTCGAGAAAAGACAGAGCATCCCAGAACTTATAGAATTTCCTAGTCACATATTAACAGGTGATTATCTGAATCGCATTTTGGATGCATCACGGATAAAAGAAATAAGGGACTCTCTGATTGAGGGAGATGAGAAGTTTTGTTCTTATAGCTTGTCTGGAGAAGATGCCAATATAATTCCTGCAAATTCCATAGACTTTGTATTCTCTCATGCGGTTATGGAGCATGTTGGCGATATAGGCTTGTACTATTCGAACATGAGTAAATGGCTGAAGCCCGGTGGAATTACCTCACATCAAATTGATTTTGAGTGTCATAATTTAGCTGAGAAATGGAACGGGCATTGGACGTATTCGAATGTCGTTTGGAAATTGATTCAGGGCAGAAGGAAGGATGTACTTAATCGGCATACGCACTCAGATCACGTAAAAAGTATGCAGTCAGCGAACCTCGTGGTTGTGAATGAGATAAAGTTTGATGGTGAAGCAGGAATTCAAAGAGAAGAACTTGCTCTCAGGTTTAAGAAAATGTCTGACGAAGATCTTAAAACCAAGGGATCAATTATTTTAGCACGGAAATCTTAAACTGTTTCGACGGGGTCAGGTTTTTCTGACAAAACATCTAAAATGCTGTCCCAGATACTCCAGCCCTTGCTGCCGAATTCGTGATAAACATGGATAAAATAGGGGCTGGTTGAAGCCTTGGTATTCTGGTTTGAATACCCCTCTTTGGGGTCAAACTGCAGAGAGTAATCGTAATAATCTGCGATAAAGTTAAACTCCTGATCAAGTCGTTTTTGGTTTTGCAGATTAAATTTCCAGGTGCATAGTGCCAAGGTACCCTGGTCACGCGTTTTCCAGGCCTGATCTTTCAAAATGGCCATTGTACTATCATGCCAAGCATTTAAAAAATCTTCTGAGCTCTTGTTAAAAAGGAACACGCCACCACTCCAATGTCTCCACTTCCCATTGCTTATGTCCACTGTAAATTTGGACTTGATTGCCTCTCTTAAATGATCACATTCCGTATTGTAAATTTTTTTTCCGCTTTCGTCCATCCATTGTCTGGTAACCCTGTTAAATTTAAATGTGCTGTTCTCCTCTATCTTTTTAAAATACATAGATGTGTCATAGAGGATGATGTTGTCCTGATCATCAAGCCACACTCTTTCCTGCTTGTCGTATCTGAATTTTTCAGTGAATTGAAAATATCTGCTGGGCGAAACATACTTAACAAAGAGTGATTTCGCAATTAAAGGAAAATTAGAAAATGGATGACCGTAGACATTTTTGAAGAGTCCTTTGAGTTCTCTGGTTGTCTCCTTAATGTCAGGCCCCTCTGAATCCGAATTGGGCATATACTTTTCCTGTAAGTCTTCCAATTGTCTTTGCTTTTCAAGTGCCTTATCCAAACAACCACAATTAACTGCATAGGGACTAAATTTTTGGAGATTACAATGATCTGAGGCGAATGAAATAGGTCCGGTTTGTTGACTGAATATTTTGTCAACCCCTTCACGAATTGCGATTACATCTGTATCTAGATAGCAGTAGTTAAAATCTAAATCCACGATTTTGTGCAGACTTGTTTTTAGGTAAATGCTTGCCTCATGATTGTTTAAATGAGCCGGTGTTTCAATGTCAATAACATTGTTATGCTCAATTTCAAGATTGTTTCTTAATCGATCTGTAACAACAACGATGTCGAATCTGGAAAAATGCTTTAAGTACCGCAATGAAAAATGCAATGTTTCAATATGAACATCATCCCCACAGGCAACAAATACATAGCGGTTTTGAGAGCTCATTTTATTCATTTATTGACACTGGTTCTGCAGCAGGGAGCAATTTTTCGATGTTTTGCCATACGGCCCAAGTTTTGTCTCCGAAGTGATGGTATATGTGAACGAAATAAGGTTTAGTGCTTGTTTTATAATTGTCATTGCTAAATCCTCTTTCGGTGTCAAATGCTAAGTTGGACATGTGGTAATCAGCCAGAAAATTGAATTCTGAAGGAAGGTAAGCTTGACCCTGAAGGTTCATTTTCCAAACAGTGGCAATCAGGGTTCCCTGGTCCCTGACTTTCCATGATGTGTCTTTAAATATCTCCATTGTTTTTTCTAACCACGTGTCCATGAATTCAACCGATGCTTTGTTGAACAAAAATACGCCTCCATTCCAATGCTGCCAACGGTCATTGGTAACTTTGGTTGAGAATTTAGATTGAATGGCTTCTATGAGGTGATTACAGCTGGTTCTGTACACTTTTTTCCCGGCTTCATCATACCATGTATTGCTGTCCTTGTCGTATCTGAATTCACTGTTGTTTTCAATGAAATCAGGGAATAGGTATGCATCATCGTAAATCAAGTTACCCTCTGAGTCATATACTTTTCTTTCCTTTCTATCCCAACGGAAATCACCGTTTGACTTCAGGAATTTGGTAAAGTTGTATTGGGAGGGTTTGATTAGGGACAAAGCGAGCCTGAAAAGCGTGTTTTTTCCAAACCACTCTGTCTGTTCTCCAAATAGATCCAGTAATCGGATTACCTTTTTATACTTTTCATAAAGTGCAGGATCTTTAGGTTTGCACTTGTCTTCATACTCCGTACTGAGCTTGTCCAAAAGTTCAACCTTCACTTTTGACTTCTCCAGGCAGTCACAATTCATTGCGTTAGGACTAAAAACGTCAATTGTACAATGGTCGAGGGCAAAAGTAATTGGATTGATGGCGTGGCTGAATATGTCGTCCACTTTAGCGCTGGCTGCAATTACATCGGAATCGAGATAGCAATAAATGTTTGTTTCCAGATCAAGTGTTGTATGGAGAGATGTTTTGAGATAAATACTCGCCTGGTGATGGTCATAGTCTGATGGTGTTTCAATATCTAGGACATCAACGTGGTCAATTGGAATCGCATTTCTCTTCAAATCCGTAACCACAATAATGTCATTGACGGAAAAGTATCTCAGGTATCTCAACGAAAAGTTCAGCGTGTGTATGTGTTCTTCCGAACCACACACTACAAAAACGAAGATATTTTTAGCGCTCGTCAATTCAATTAATTTTTTCTGTTATGCCCATCTCGAATACCATAATTCCAGAACGGCCAACTTCCATAGCCGCCAATGGTCACCTTGTCCAATCATTGATTCTAACTTATCCTTTCGCACGATGTTATCGCTAATCAAGTTACCGTCGAGTAAAACTGATTTGTACCACGCCATGTCCATATAATACTTATCTGGGCCTACAAATCCCTGTTTCTTCCTGTCCATTATCCGAGGAGGAAGATGCTTCACGATATTCTCATGCAAGGCAAATTTCGTGATCTCGGGCTTGAAATAGTTTTTGTCACTTAGCTTAAATATGCATTCAAATAATTCATGGTCTAAAAACGGAACCCTTACTTCCAAGGAATTTGCCATGCTCGCGCGGTCAATTTTGGTCAACACCAGCTCAGCCATGAAGCACTTAACATCCATGTATTGAAAAGTCTTCACGGTATTGGAATTCCCCTTGAAATGCTGTTTATAAAACCATTTCGAGTCAGACGGTATAAACTCATGGAGCCGATCATCTAAAAGCTCTGAGAGGTTACTATTGTTGTAAGTGCCCATGCTCATTGCATTTGCATAATTCTCAGTTGTATACACGGCCTTATTTGAAGACATTAACCCTTTAAGCATAGAAATGAGGCCATTTGGCTGATGGTTGTTAGATTTTTGGTGCCAGGTATAACCACAAAAGAGCTCGTCAGCACCTTCGCCGGAAAAAACAACTTTTACAGATTCAGAAGCGAGCTTGCTAACTACGTATGTAGGAATTATTGATATGTCTGCGATCGGCTCATCATAGAAATAGGCAAGCTTCTCAGTTAATTCCAAACTTCCACCATTAAGCACCACGTTGTGCTGATTAGTCCCAAATAATTCTGAGACCGTCTCCGCAAATTTGTGTTCACTTCCTATCCAATCCTCGAATCCGATTGAGAATGTCGAAGGGGAATGATTCATGCGATTCATATAGTAAACCAGGGCACTAGAATCATATCCACCGCTAAGAAAAGACCCTACTGGGACATCACTTAACAGATGTGTACTCACAGAGTCTACCAGCATACCATCAATCTTTTCAATCAGCTCTTTTTCTGAAATGCTTTCGTTCCTGATCGGAATATCCCAATATTGCATAACCTCGAGCTTTCCTGATATATCAAGTGTGGCGCAATGAGCTGGAGGCAATTTAAACACATGATGCCAGATCGTCTTGGGCGAAGGCACATATCGGTATATTAAGTAATCGCACATGGAGGAATAGTCTATTTCCTTTTTCAATTTTTTGTCTTCGCGAATTGCCTTTATCTCTGAACAGAAAACAAAAGTGCTCTCATCCAAATAATAGTACAATGGTTTAATACCAAATCGATCCCTGGCCAGAAAAAGCTGTTCCTTCTTTTCATCCCAAATTCCAAAGGCGAACATGCCCTTTAGATGGTTTACAACCTCTGACCCCCATTCTTCATACCCGTGAATGATGACCTCCGAGTCCGAAGTAGATGAAAATTTGTGTCCAAGATTAGTCAGCTCAGACTTGAGCTCCAAATAATTGTAAATCTCTCCATTGCAAGTGAGCCAAATGCTTCCATTTTCATTTGACATAGGTTGCCTGCCCTGAATGGAGAGGTCGTTAATCGATAGCCTTCGATGACCCAGTGCCAATCGTTTGTCATCACTCTGATAAAATCCAGAATCATCTGGGCCACGATGCGTTAGGGTATCTCGCATTGCGAGAAATAATTCCTTGTCAACAGGCTCTATGTAGTTTAGTCTACCAATTATTCCACACATGGTAATTGTGATGTTGAGCGTTCAAAGCTCTCGTAAATTCTTGCCAATATCCTTAAGGTCAAGATAAAAATTTCTCGGGATATGAGGAAATAGAATTAAGTGTATAACCAGTAAAACAAGGAATACTGGTCTGTCAAGCGAAAGAAACATTAAAATTAGTATGGCTAACCACTCCTCATAAAAATTGTTCATGAAGTACAGAAACTTGAATGTGAACTGTCTTCTGGGCATTACCAAAAATTTGGGTCCATTAAACTTGAGCCAGGTAAAAAAGAGAAATACCAGAAATCCAACATAGAAGAATGGGAGAATTGTTGAAGCCATAAAAACCAGAGCAGAAACCAGAGTAATTTCTATTGGAAGAATAAGTCTGTTTATCTTATTCACTGATTTTAATGCACCTATACGTAACACAAACGTATCGCTACCTGTTTTTAGGTCGTTTTTGCGGTCATCCAGTTGATGCAGCATGATATTTCGAATGCCTTTGCTCATGGCCCAGAACACGATTAATCCTATTGGATATAATGCAACATCCCAAAAATAGGTTTCAGAGATGATTACGAAGGTGAATATGGTCACCAATATGGGATTTACATGCCCATAAAATGCATCGCTCAGAATCCCTAACATTCCTCTCTCCTTGAATCTAAGCGGAGGAAAAGAATACAGGAGGTACACGATTAGCTGAGCTCCCAGCAGGAGGGCTACAAATTGGTTTAAATCAAGATATAGCCAAGGAAATGAGATACAACCTATTAAGAACAGGATCAGCAGTAATAATTGCGATTTTGAGAGTACCAATACGATATTTTTCTTTCCCACCGCCTGATCGTCTTTGTAATCTGATAGGTCATTTAAGCAATACCCCAATCCGGCAACACCTATAATTACGGGAATAAATCCAATAATTTGGATCAATGACTCCGTAAATGGCGTTCCGTTTATCGCAATTGTAAAGTAAATGGTAGCCAAGACTGGCGGGATAAGATGCTTCCACCAGAGAGCAAACCGAAGATTCTCAACTATTCTTTTAAATGCCCCCATGCTGAACTTGTTTCAGGCCTAAGCTGCCCAGCAATTGTTCAGCAATCACCCGTGCAACAAATACGGATCCTGAATCATTGTAATGAACCAAATTATCACTTAGCAGATCTGCAGACGCAATTGGAACTAAACGATCCAAGTCTATAAGCAGCAAGTCATGCTCAGAAGCTTCATCTCGGATGATACTATTGAATTCCTTATGAATCATGTGAATTACCTTTAAAAATGCAGGTTCTGGCACACTATCGAAAGGGTTTTGAGGAATTGTCAATTCTAAAGACTCAGGTAGTCTATTGGGCGTTTGATCAAGTGAGGTGCGAAGAATCTGGGTCATCAACACCGGTTGTGCTCCTTTGCTTAAACACGCATCAACAAAACCCTCTAGCGCATTTTTGTATTGTAAGGCTATTGACTTGGTGTCAAGCCGAACAGTTGATCCTCTTAATTTTGAGAATTTATCGTCTCCTTCTTCATTCGACACACCAGCGTTATAGTTACCGTAATACGCCAGTTGGACTATGTCATTGATGTTATGATGGTAAACCACAATGTCTGGTTGAAGAGGCAGGATTTTGTGAATAAGAATGTTGAGTGAATGTTGTGAATTGTTGCCACCTACGCCAGCATTGAATGCGTTGACCTTCAGTCCGGTTTTCTCTTCCAAGAGACGACCAACCAGATACGGAAATCGCAAAATTTCCTTTACAGTTTCACACTCTGTAGTTGATCCTCCCACAAAGTATATGTCAATATCGGGTTCGTCATGAATTTTGGATGGCAGGATAAATCCATTTGCGTCCGTTCGCAATACATATTCTTCCAGCCTATCACCTTCTCTGAGCAGACGTTTAAAGGGGGTAACTGCATTTTTAGAGATATTCGGTGCATGTTGTCTGAGCTCTATATTATTCTCTTTATCTCTACTTCCAAATTCTACCGCCATTAGGATAATTCCGACAGCAATGGAAAGGACTAAAGCCAATATGATGATTTTCTTCATATGAGATTTGCGCTAGACGCACTATCCGAAAATTGGTAAAAAATGGTCACATTGTGTTCTCGAATGGATTAAGTTCTAGTAAATTGAACGCTAGATTTGATTCAGGAAGATGTAAAGATCGTAAA
>JYMV01050199.1_pt1 | contig 13760 bp, 6 predicted proteins | sample 338911 | NCBI WGS metagenome assembly JYMV01 (sample SAMN03354496, study PRJNA234377) | hydrothermal vent metagenome | biome: Deep sea; feature: Hydrothermal plumes at the Eastern Lau Spreading Center, Western Pacific Ocean; material: Seawater | place: Tonga | collected 2009 | depth 2000 m m
TTCGAAAGAAATTCTTTTCTTTGCGCAGGTCAATGTGGTTGCAGGCAACGAACTTGCCGTCGTCGTCTAATACTGTATAGCCAGTAATGCTGGTTGATATGTCTAAGCCTAAAATCATATCTTGGATTATATCAAATGTCAAGCTTAATTTTAAAGGTGAAATCTCGCTCGACTGTTTTCTTGACCGGAGTGGCTAGCTTGGCCAAGCCAATCAGATTTCGATCTTCATCATAAATACCAATTTTTGAAATATATGTTACCTTCTCGAATGAACCGGTAGGGTCCGCATAAGACGAACTTACAGTATTTTTTATACTTCTTCTAGAGTTCTCAAGATATGCTTTCGATCCTGTTGCAGCAAAGTTGCCAGTTGTATATTCCACAAATGTGGGATTGTTCGACTGATTGAGGTGCCCCTTAGGTGCCGTAGCAAATAATGTCATAGTACTGTTATAAGAGGTGCCACTCATCTCTATTGTATAAGATGAGCTAGCAGCTGTGATCGATCCTGAAATTGACTGTGCGAAGTAAATCCATTTTGGGTTGTCGGCTGCAGGCAGATAGGTATCAGTTGCCACAGTATCTAGCTCAGTAGACCCCGTGAGCAACAAGAAGCCCTCGCTATAGAGTGCAAGACCGATAGCACTTCCAGAGTCGTGCCCATAAGTTGAATATAAAACGCCATCTCTATTTGAGTCTTGTGCGCGACCAACCAGGGTTCCGGTTATGTAATACTTTAAGTTAATGGTTCCTTTTTTAATCTTGGATCCATAGAAAATTGTAGGGATATTAACCAGACCAGTTTCGGCTATGGCTAAGTCTCTGGCGGAGGAGGAATATTGGAAGTGGGGACTTACATAGCGATAGTGATTTATCGTATTTTTCAGTGCCAACAAGTGTGATACGTATGAGGTGCTACTTCGGGGAGTGGTGGTACCATAAAACTCTTTACTGATACCCGAAACATATGGATATGAGCTAGTGATTATATCTCCGTAACTTGAATTATCGAAGGAGGAGACTGTGGATGTTCTAAACCCTATCCTGGATCCGTTCTTTACAACATAGGAATATATCAAACCATTGTTCACTATCTCTTGATCTGGGGATACGCTCCTGGGTCCTATATATCTACCCGTTGAGGCGCTAACTCTATCAATGTTTAGTTCATAAAGGGATATCTTGCCTGCATCCGTTAATCGAATGGGGTTCGCAAAGGCGCCGGCAATATTGGGTCTGTTATTATAAAAGGCAGAGCCGCTGTAGATTACAAATCTAACACTCGGATAGGACTTTAGTGTGTTGTTGTAAACATCATTTCTGTTAAATCTATAGTAAGCCATAACATAACCATACCATCACTTTTTAGTAATCTAAACGAACTCTTACAGTGAACTCTGTCGTTGGATCCTTCTTCAGAGGTTCAGAGAGTTTTGCGACAGCCAACAACTCGTTGTCTGCGGAATACAGCCCTACTGCCGTCATATAAGCTATCGGGACATCTTGCGAATTGTTCTTTACCACCATCTTGCTACTGCTCAAATACGTCGGGTTTGCCGAGTAGTTGAAGTCTGTGTTATCTGCTCTGCAGAAATAGACAGTAGAGTTCAGTTCGGTGCTGTTGTTAAAGGACACATTTTTAATCCTGTGTCTTATGTCGTTGGAATTAACCTCGATTGTGGAGCCACTTAGTACTCCATCGACGCTGGCGCTAACATAAACGTCGATGCCCTCAGTCACGCTCATACTCACCGGGGAGGTGAGGAGACTTCCAAATACAGATGAGGAAATAACGGCGATGCCTGCTTGATAATAGATCAATCCAACTTTTGCATAGCCCGCGGAATCAACTTTGGTGGAGTCCACATTATTTACAGCCGGTCCGCCGGCAGACCCGGTGGCGAACAAGATGCCATACTCGCCGGCGGGCGAATTGATTTTGTAGCCATTTGATCCACTCTTGTCGGTAATTGTAAGAGAGTTGGTGAAAACTTCTGATTCTGAGTAACTAGACTCTCCGGGCGCGCCGACACCCAATGTGAGTGAAAAGCTTCCCTTCTTGATCTCGTCCTTGGCTAGCAATCTGGTGAAGTTTATAAAGTAGGCTTCATCGATCTTCGTGCCGCTGGTGAGATCGCCGTCTTCGTCAAAGCGACGTACAGCATTGTTCTCATCAAATCCCACAAGTACCTGTGCCATCTGATTGTAAATGTTGATTTTCTTGGTTTGTTGTGTGACAGTACCATCTGACTTAGAAAGAGAAGACACTGCGGCATATCCACATGTTAAATCAAAGATGTGGTTTGCTGAGGAACTAAGAAACGGGTAGTCATAGACAGACTGGAACATGCCGTGACCGAAGTTTTTAATGTTGAGGTCGGCGTACGTGCCTGATATAATCGTTCCTGTTATCGGAATTGCTTCGTGAAGCAGGTTTCTGGTTACAACAGAATCTTTCCCGGGGTCAAATGTTTTGAATGAGGTGGCCATTATAGTATCCTTTTATTAACTTATATCCTTGATAAATCGAACAGGTATGTCGAGAGTATATCCAGTTGATACTCCTGAAATCCTGACCGTAGAATCAATAAACTTGTGATTTGCTGCTGTGAGTGTGTTAGTTCCACTTTCGATGTCAGCCGTTCCCTGACTGCCGATCTGATTAAACAAGAACTTGTTTGTCTTAAGATCTAGGGAGGAGGCTATCTTAAAAGAGACGCGAGTACCCCGCGGTCCCAGGACAGCGCTCGCCGCAGAGGGAGCAATTTCTGTAACAACAGATGATTCATCATCTGCAGTAAAAATATATGTAGCAATGTTGTCGTCATCAATCGAGCTAGGAGTAAAGGCATCATTAGAATCGCCGCCGCCGGCGGACTGGATCGAGCCCAGACGATTGTCAATCTGGACAAAATACTGTGTTTCTAATAGAGATGGATCGATTACTTCATCGGAAGATAGTTCGCCCGAATTAATTCCCTGGTCTGCTGCAACGATATTCTGTCCCTTTGCGGGGGCGTAGCCGTTTAGTAAGCCTGCAACAAGTTCATTGCTATTGTTGGTGAGAGAGTTAACTGTCTGTTCATCAACCAAAACCATGTGAGTGTTCAGATCAGCAACAGCAGAATAGATCGCGGCGTCTCCGGAATTCCAAAGAGCAATCACCGGAAGATATAACAAATCATTACTAGTATAAGATATAAGTCGCGACTTCATGCTTGACATGTTGTTCGTAAACGCTTCTAGTACGGGAGTTTGCAGAATACTTAAATCATAGTATGCTGATCCGCTGGTGTTGTTTTTGTCGTACAGTCCATAATCAATCTCGTCGTCACCAAAGGCAAATTTGTCGATACGAAATCTACCGTTACCTTCAGCAAGTCTCTTCCTGCCGAGATCAGTCAAAACAGCGTCCAAAATAATGTCGCCTGAATTATCTAAGAAACCCATGTTGTTATCCTCTTCTCCTATAAATAGTGTTCAAAACTTTTATTCGCTCGCATTTACGATGCCTGAATTTTTAAATGTAAGATTTAAATCGACTTTTCGACCAGTCTGCTTACTAGTCAATCTAATCTTAAATGACTTACCCCACACTTTATCGGCTGTTATACTGCCCAGAATGTTCGATAGTGGCGCACTGGTAATCGCAGGTACTCCTACGTCTGTGCCCTCGTATACCACCTGCCTAAATGATGGCTCAATAAATAAGAACCGGCGGCCTTCTTTTGTGAAATCTTCTTTGGGCGGCGAGGGTCTAAGTACTCTTTGATTTAAAAATATCTGTCCGCTATTGTCGACGATCTCAATTTCATATATATGTGTTGGATTAGATCTATTATCGTGCATATCGATCGATCGAGCGCAATAGTAGTATTTTCTGTTAGGCAGCACAATATCCAAAGTACTACCAGGGATGCCGCGGACAGGGTCGATCAAGATAAATTGACCTTGAAACGATTTATATGAGTCCGGGATGCGGTCCATCCTATATAATTCATATGCGTCGACCGGATCATCTGAGCGGAAGGATATCTTCGCGTCGGTGGAAATCATGTCATCATACGAAATGTTCCACTGTCCGGTTTGAGATCTATATTCTTCAAGAAAATATTGTTGGTCCGCCTCTTCAATAGAAACAGGAGGCACGGTCATTTTTCCAGTACTTGAATTTAAAAGAATCTTGACTTTGTTGTTTATTCCCTTGAGCGGGTAAAACCGGATTTCGGGGGGGACGGGAGGCTTGTCTGATATGAGCGCTTGGATTCCGGTGCCATCGACATAAGGAAGCAATAATATTTTCACACTTGGTTTGTTGCTTATTTCAATTTTGCTTTTAATTGGTAAACCCAAGATGTTTGTGCCCTGTGTCACGATGGGGTCGCCAAGATATTTATATTCATTCCCGAATACTAGGACGACCCGGTCGATATCATAATGATAATTCGTGCCATATTTTACTTGTGTATCATAAAACACCGTTGGGCGGTCATTTGCAAGCTCTGCTGATATGTAGTAGGTTTGTATCGCCGGTCCCGTCGGGGAGCGCTTTTTCTTCACCACATACATCAGAGTTTCGGTATGGGCAGCCATGCCGCTTAATATCTCTTCGTAAGTTCTTGTGACTCTTCCCAAATTAGCGGACGAATTCGTATTCTCATAGAGATCAATCTGCGCATTTTCAGCTTGTATTGGGTCCACATCCAACTGATCTTTGGAAAGATTATAGTCTCGGATCATTCTAAATGGTACTGTACTTAAATCAACTTCGGATTGGTTGGATAGGGGGTCTACACCATTGCTAAAATTGTTTATTATTGATGCTATTCTGACGTCTTGATCGTCTGTCATGAGTACGTTGAACAAGTCTTCCAAATCGTATAATGATGCTATGGGGCGCTCGGTGGTCGTATTAACATAATCTGCGGGGTCTGTACTACTATTTTTCTTCCTGTGGGTTCTCATAAACCCCATTTTTGCTGCTGGGGTGTCGGTAACGGCTGCAAGTTTCATCACGACTTGCATCTGGAGCATGTCGACGAAATCTTTTGTTTCGGGGTCTGCGCACAAGTTACGAAGGATGGAGACGTTTACTTCTTTGCCTGTCTTAGCGTACGCATCATATCCAATAGTTATCTTATTATAAAACGGGATTGTGGTAGTGTTGATTCTATCTTCTTTTAATGCATCAATATCGGTATGGAGGACAACGAAATTTCGATTGTTTTGTTCCAGAACCTGGTCAACTTCTTCATATATATCTGCGTCCCCCAACATGCCGGCAATTCCTTCAGCATACAGATCATAGTACCTGTCCACATTTAGTTCTGTGACATTTTGCTGGTTTGCGATATTAAACCATTCTATATTTTGGTCCAAAGTCAGAGCTGGAAGATGATACTCTGCCAGCAGCACACTACCGGTGTTGTTTAGTTCACTCTGCAAATAGTAAACATTTGGTAAATGATATTCTTTTATTTTCTGGTTCGTGGCCACGACGTCCGCGGTGAGGGCGCCAACTCCGATGGTTGTTTCATACGGAGGAGTTGTCGAGGCATAATAGTTATAGATCGGCTCGACGGTCAGGTCGTAGCCGCCGGCAATACGAAGATCGGCGTCGGATGATGCAGCATAAAACGTACTAGCATGATCATAAAGTGGAACGCCGAGCAAATTGTTAAGCAGCCCGTCGTAAGAATTATTCCCTATATTATAAGTACCATGCAGAAACTCTCTTGTATTGGTAATATTAGATAGAAATTCTGTCGACGAGGGCGACCGATTGGCATAGCCATTCCATGCTGATTGTTCCTGTATATCATAAGAAAGAACGAGGAACTTTTTCATTTTCCCTGCAGTAATCGTATAGTCAAATATGATATTGGTACCAGCATTTGGTCCGGTTAGCTGATTTCTAAGTCTTTTAATTCCGCCCTTGCCGCTGTCATAAGCACTCGGGAGTTCCCCCTCGCGGAGCTGGTTTAATGCTGCTGCATAATTATAGGTCACGCGTCCCTTAGAGCCGTTATATACAGTTCTGTATGTACCAAGGACTCCACGAATTTTGTCTATTGTTTCCCAATCGGCGCCGATCAATGGGTGGTAATTAGATTTATTCTTCGTACGCTCTTTAGCACCTATCTGCTCTGTATTGGTAAGGATGTATAGATCGCGAAATGACCTGTTTGGAGTAGCTACCATCGTATTAGTATCCTAAACCCTTTTTAGAGCGCAGGAGTCTGGTTCTTGTAACTGGTGTCGATTTTTTGGTAATAGGCGCGCGGGTGAAGCTGATAACTTCCTCTGTTACTTTAGGACTCATCAGGAACGGCACATTCTTAGAATACAGCACTTCTTCTCCATAGATTGCTATTTCTCGGGCAATCTCAGAATGGACAACAGCTTTTCTAGGCTGTTTGATCTTATTCGTGTTTTTAATCTTGATGTCTCCAAGAGTGAATAAAGACGAGAGCGGCTTCATTTCTACTTTCTGATTTGATGCCACAGTATTGGTGACCTTTACAACGCGGCATATCAACGGTGTTTTATCTTTCTTGGCGTTCTCAAAGGTATAGTTGTCCAACAATTTCCAATTTTGTTTTTTTATCCCCTCCGACTCTTTGTAGGGCTCTAGATATTGTACCTGTGTCATTGATCCATAATTTACTATTGCTGTCATAGAGTCTGATTGTTCGACGATCGCAGGGTCTTCGTTAGTTTTAGCTAATGCAATCGAACCGGCAATCAGATTAGTATTCTTCATTTTATTCTGCGGCTTGAAGTTAGTAATTGTACTATTCATGATTTTAGCAACCAATGGAGACTTTGTTAAGTCCTTTCTAGCCTTTCGACGAATGATTGATTTCTGGCTTCCGATAGACGGTAGTGCTTGCAGATTTTGCAAGTAAAATTTTGAACTTCGTGAAAGGTACCCAGAAGACGGAGTTGTGGTAGGATTGGTAACGGAGGGAGCAATGACTTCTTTTTTCAAAGATACTTTAAGGGGCACTATAGCCACACCTGAACTCTGAAGGATTTGTAAGGTATTCAGGGCATCATCATTTTTTATCTTGTTATCCTGAACCTTATCATCGCTGAGGCGGCTTCTCACAAGAGGCAAGAATTTAGAAGTGACCGGGAGGAGGACTTTAGTGTTTATTGTTTTTTTCTTTCCCAGACCCATGAAGGATGGAGATAAGAATCCATATTTATTAATGTTTTGAGATTTTGAATTACTGATATTGTATTTATTTACCTCTTGCGTGACTCTAGTATTGTAACTGTCGAAACTAATCTTTGGAGTAATCGCTGTCTGGTCCGGGATAACATCATCTAAGTAACCCAGTCCGACGTTCGGGGGTCCTTGAATTTCAAGCTTATCATCAAACACCTGGCTATGAGTTAAGACAGTGACACTCTTCTTCACACCCATTACAGAACGGAAATTGGGCTCTGCGGATGTGGCTCCCGTGGTTTTCTGGATCAGAATGTTAAGTTCCTTTGTGTAGTTTCCAATAATTTTGATGACGCTCATTTTACCGCGGTGAGATTTTGATACATCATAAGTTATGGCAACCAGGTTATCTCTCCAATATCCTTGTGTGGTTGCCCCGAATACTTTTGCCCCATAAAGGTAGTCTAACGATTGTAAATATAAATTGATCAGGCGCTCCAGAGTCCCGGCTAGTCGAAAATCAAAGGTATCAGTAGGAGAATCTATCATTCTCTCTCTTGCTTGCTTAATATAAAGATTCAGTTTACCGACCATCTCTTGGATTGTCTCTCTAGAACGGTCAGAGATAAGAATCTCAACTTTATACTCGACAAACCCAGTCGACATTGCCTTTACGGTGGTGTCAATAAAAGAAATGTCCTGTACAGCATCGCCGTTATTGTCGGTGTCCAAAACTTCGCAACCATTATTGAGGGAGGCCACTTTTTTAAAACCATTAAATTTGCCGAGGCCGCATGAAAGCGCTGGTACGGGCGTCAATTTATTGCCCTTTAGATTCAACCCAGACTTCTTTTGGTAGATTATCACATCATCCAGGGCGGAGGAATCTAAGATACTATCTTGATTCGTCATAATGCCGCTTAATCTTGAATTGATGCGCATGAAACTTAACATGTCAAACGAAAACATACCATTTGCCATTCCCAAAGATCCTCGGGAGATCTCCAGCGCTGATATATACGGAACGTCTGTTTTGACTGTGGAATACGTCGGAGCAATTGCTGCAGCGCTGCGGAGGACTCTCATGTCTTTTATTTTAATGTTTGGCACTTTCTGCGCGGTGAGAGTTGGGTGTTTCTTCGAAATGTGAATATTCCCAGCCATCAACTTTTTCCCCTCTTTGTGCACTGAGCCAGGCCAAATAGTGCCCGCGGTACCATATCTGGGAACCGACTCTGCTAAGAGGTAAAGGGTCAGATTGGTGGGGGTCTTCTTTTTTTGCAACAGGGTCTCGCGGATTGCGTTGCCAATACTAATTCTATTTTTGTATATCCTAAATGTCGCGACTACAAGATATAAGTTCGGCGTTGACTCAACTATTAAGGTTGTCTGGTGAGTGTGAGCGTGGGCGCGCTGGAGGGATCCTCTCGCGCCGAGCGAGATCTGTTTTGTTTCAAAATCCCTTGCTGCCAAGGAGAACATAAATTTGTTTTCTTTGCCGGCAGTTGAAATCATATCTGTAAGCCGATCGGGGTCTTTGCACAAATCTGCAGCGTCTGCGGCACTTGTCGTTAAATAAACAAAATTGCCAAACTTAATGATTTTCTTAGACAATTGTCCAATTTCGTTCGTTAGCTGCAGCGAAACCTTTAAGTTATCAGAAGCGGGATCCTGACTTATCAGCACCTCTTCGGCGTTAACAAACGGAATCAGTCTATTGTATGGTCCGGCAGAAACTGACATTAATCACAGGGCTCCTCGTTCTCGGTGGTGTATAGATCGCGGTTCAACTTGAGGCGCGAGGCGCTTGTTGACACTGCTTTGTCTGATATATTTAGTTCAGATATAATTTCTGATGGTATTTCGTTGTCCACCAACAAATTCATATAGTACTCTACATTATTCATGGTTGGTTCGATGAACTGGGTAGGATCATCAATCATATATGATTTTTGCACGTAGCCCTGGACGGACTGGGAGAGATACACTTCGACGTCAAAGTTTTCTTTTTCGAAATCTGTATTGTCTTCCAGAATCTCCATCATCAAGTAGTTCTCTCTCATCGTCAGATATACGTTTGTGTCTCCGAGATATCCACTGATAGCTTCAAATGTTATTTCACCTTGCTCAAACAGTATCTGATAATCTATGTCAATGTTGATTTGAGGAGTGTTGTCGATGTAATCATCCTCCGCCAAGTATCTTTGGGCACTTTGGATTACCGGCTTTGAAAGAACTTCAATCTGCCATGCAGGGTTGTATTGTGAGTTCAGTGACGAACGCCCAAGGGGATATGCGTCGACTTTGCCTTTGGCGGCGAATGGTTGCTGCTGTTTAAATGCTGCAACGTTGTTTGCTGGGTCAGAGTTCGTGCTGCCAATTGCGGTCTCTAGGTTGTTTAAAAACTCGTTGACACGGGTTTCGGCGCTGGTTCTGGTGCGAATGATCTTTAGTTTCGGTGTGTCGTCTTGGATCCTGGGTTCTACTTGGTTTTGTATCTCAGAATATCCAGAGCCAGAGACATCGTACATAATGTCGTCGTCAAAGAAGGCATAATAAACCGGGTTTAAGTTTCCGTTGGCTAAGAGATTTTTGCCGTATTCAGTTAATTGGACGTCAAGGACATCTTCTTTTTTATCAAAGAATTCCATTACTTACCTCCTCCTTTCTTGCGATTGCGTGCGTTTGCTAGGGCTGCTTGAAGAGCGTTGGGTGCAGCTATGACTGGTTTCTGCGGGGCTCTTCGCAGCGGGGGAGATGCCTGGATGGTCGGACCGTCCGGAGATTCTGACGATCTGGCGGGGCGTCTGTTTCCTGCGGCTGCGGCTGATCGCGTGTTACCTCGCGCTGCTGAACGACCGGTTGAAGTTCTATTGGTATCCAGGCTCTCAAGTTCTGATATGGGAGCGTCCTGCTTGAGGTCGAGAGATACATATGTTGCCGTCTCTTCGATTTTCGCGAGTTCCACCAAAGAGAAGTAGTCATATGGCCAGTTATAAGTGTAAGGAGAAGTAACACTGTCTGGGAAGGCACTCAGGTCAGCATTTGGTATCAAAGATCGTCGGTACTTCTCGAAATCCTTCTTTGCCCGGATCTTAACTTTAAATACCATCCACTGAATATCTTCGTTCTTCGAAATGATCGAGTCAATTAGTTCTTTCTCTTCGACAACTGCTTCTTGAGTTTCAAATCTCTCTGCAATATCGGGCGGTAAGTTCTGCCAGATATCTGCAATATCTTGTTGTGTCAGTTTCGCGGAGAATTCAAACACGTACATCATGATTGGGTCGACCGTATCAAATCGCGTGAAGTCGAATTTCGGCGGGAACACATATTTATCCATCGCGGCTTCAAGTTTCTGGTAAGTTTGCGACTGGGTTGGGTCGAGGGCTGCGTTTCTTGCCGGGAAACTAATGAACTGTCGGGCTCCGTTGAGTGTTTTGAACGGAACTGCGACGAGGGCTTCTTCAAGAAGGAATTCTTTTTTAACAGAACCAATTCTTGCGGAAACTCCGGGAGCAAATCCCACAAGAGATGCCAATGATCCGGTTGTTCCAAACTCCGCGCCAGTACCTTGAATATCTTCTAAGACCGCGAATACTCCTTCAGACGCATCTGTGGGGACTGATCCATATTGATTCCACATGCCGCGCGTGTCTGACTTATCGGGCAATCTCAGACTGGATCCATACAGCCTCGTCGCTGTTGGAGCAGATGAGGTCGTCACAGACGCAAAATTCAATACTGGTGTCTCGAATTTAGATTGGATTAGCCACCTTTTTTTCTGAGTGACTGTGCCGGGTGGAACTTCTGCCGTTGTTTCTAATAGATCAAAACAGCTATCTACTTGCATCTTATCGATTCCCATGGAACTAAATTCGAATTGAGATGTGTCTAATCTTTCATAAGTTATGGTAGTGTTCCCCTGTATTTCATCAATTGTGGGTATTCCATTTATAGTTGCTACATATTTATAAATTGCCATGGCTGTACCGCGGTGATAGGGAGGCGTAAGATAGTTGTTGGTGGCTTCACCCTCGGTGACGTCAGCGATAATTATGGGACCGAAAGCTGTTCTTCTGTCAAACATAGAAAATGCGTCGAAGTCCGGGACGTTGACCATTCTCATAGAATATACAGTACCAGATACAACTGATTCAAATTCTTCTTCTCTCTTGGAAATGAAGCTTGCCGGTGATTCTATAAATAGATTTGTTGCTTCACATAATAGATTATCCATAGCCATTATATATAATTGGTCGCCGTTGAAGTTGCCGATGTCCGCATATGACTGAGACATGCGTGATCCTCTGGGTGGCAGGTAAGAATTCGCATTAAGGATAGATGAGGACGGACCAGTATCGTATAGCCTTCCGATTCGGGTAGCCGATGCTGATGGGAGGGATGCAATATATTCTGCATTAAAATATTCAGTGGGCTTATAGAGTGCCTCAAATGGAATTCTATGAAGCTTATACCCCCTTGAGGCATCGATGTCATTTGTGATGCCTATCGATGTCTTGGCGTATTGCTTCCCATCAACACCGATATCGTCTGGCATGTCGTATGTGTCAGTGCCGATATCGTCGGCGGCGCCGAGTGGCTGTGGGGATGATGACGAATTGACCATTATTACATTTGATACAGCAATTCCTGACTTAACAGTATTAAATAAGATTCCTGGTGAGAAAAGGGGATCTAAGACAACCCTAAATGCCTGATTCCCCGGAGCGGAACTATAACTCTCGACGGTCCCTCCAGTATAGCCAACAGAAGATCCATAAGATTGCGAGAAAATAGAAGCACACTCTAACATTCTTTCAGCAGGATAAAATCCTTTATAGGGCAAAAATTTTATAAAGGCATCGCAATTTAATGATATTTTGTCTCTTATGATCTTGAGATCTCCTGATCTTTTTTCATCTAGGTCTTCATCTACATATTTAAAGTATTTAAGAAAATCTGCATTGGTATAGGTTTTATAAAAATTAGCCTCCGAACTATCTGCTATAGCCGCACCCGTAATCTCAAAAATATTTTCAAGATCTGCCAAAAAATTACTGTCATGGGTATTTATATATTTTGATATCAGCGAACTTATTCTGAACTCTGGAATTATACTGTACTCCTTGCCAGCCATGGCGATGTGCTCCGCATATGACAAATAGCTTTTATATGGATTCTTGCCTGCTTGCTGAGCCGCGAGCCATTCTGCGTCTCCTTGTAAAACATCTAGACTATGAGTAAGAGCATTAATATGTCTATAAGCATATGTGGGGGCAGCAATGATATCAGACACCGAACTACTAAACCTAGAATATGAGTTCATCAATTCGCCGGCGCCGTCCGCTGCCCTGACCGACGATGTCGTCGTAAAGTTCAGGTGACCATCCAGTGGCCATGTACTCGCACTCGCAACAACTTGTCCCATAGAGCCCGTCTGTCCGCCGTATGTGAGGCTTCTCTTCTCTCGCGAGTCGTCCCAGATGTTCGTGATGGTAAAGTTCGCTCTAGAGCGGATCTCGGGCTTGTAGGCATTCTCTTGTGAGGGATAGATTCTCTCGCTGTAGTCCACCTTCATGCTCAAGGAGCTGCCTAGAGCAAATTCCACCACAGCATCATATGGGCGCGGTGTGTCTAAGTCGATCTGAAGTCCCAACCTGTTATTGAGTCCCGGGTTGGAGAAGTATTCCAGCCTGTTGCCGTATGGCACAGTTAGGATTAAGTTGTTGTCGGTGTCTGAATCTTCTGTGTTGTCCTCGAAGTAAAAGTATACCGGGTTCATGCTGGATTCGATTGGCGCTTCGTAGTAATCAACAAAAGTGTTTGGCTGTGTTGGCTGGACAGAGTTGATTTGCTGACCCCCAACTGTATCCGCAATTCGGGATGGCGGGATTACTGTGCCGATCTGGTTTGTTTCGCGCAGCTTTCTAGCAACGGGGTGTTCACCAGTGCGGATTTGTTTCCAAGTTGGGTATCCATAAGGTCCGTTTAGGTTATTATTTGTCACTGTCATCGGGATTTGTGAGGCTACCAACACTAAGTCTGTGCCCTCGCCATTAGTATCTTCTAACGGCGAGGGCGCACGGTTCAGAACAGATGCATTCGTGTCCCCGAGTTCGGTATTAAAACGATACCACGCCAATAAATCGGTACTGGCTTCTGCGGCAAGATCCAAGGGATACTTCTTTTTATACAGGTCTGCGACCTCAAGATATGTAAAAGACCGTCCCCAAACCGCTACGCTCGACAACTTCCCTTCAAAATTGGCATAGCCGAGGGCGCCCCCAATGATTGCCTCACTCCCGGACTTGAATGCTGTGACGACGGTGGTGGTGGCGGTGGTCGCAGATACCACGCCGTCTATATATATTGATAATTTGCCAATTCCATCCCCGTAAGTGCCGCCACCACTATAGGTAGTAACCACGTGATACCATTGGTTGAGTGTCAGAGTAGCACTCCTCGCAGCTGCAGCGTTGACATAAAAATATATTTTATTAGCTGAAAAATGCCAGAACCGGGCATCGCCTTCGGCAGGGGCGCCAAAGGTCATTATTATCGTACCGTCCGCCGGCGCGTCGCT
>JYMV01009956.1_pt1 | contig 13759 bp, 14 predicted proteins | sample 338911 | NCBI WGS metagenome assembly JYMV01 (sample SAMN03354496, study PRJNA234377) | hydrothermal vent metagenome | biome: Deep sea; feature: Hydrothermal plumes at the Eastern Lau Spreading Center, Western Pacific Ocean; material: Seawater | place: Tonga | collected 2009 | depth 2000 m m
AGGGAACAGTTGTTGTTGAGGGCCATAATTTTGGATGTATTTTTTCAACTGTTCAGAAGAGTATCCGGTAGCATTGGAGGCAGCCTCAATACTTGGAAAACTATGGCCCTCAACAACAACTGTTCCCTTTGTACTTTCTTTAGTGGCAGTCATTGCTGGAGCTTTATTTTGAGTATTTTCAATTGGATCGAGCAGAATTTCCGCCTTGTCGTAATCTTCCTGCTGAATAAGGGAAATGTACTGTTCCAGAGTTGGCACCATTTCAAACCAGCCGTTTCCAGTATGATTAGTTTGAAACAAACAGTGCAGTGTGCTCGCAACAGCTTCAGCAGTATCCTTTTCGCCTGACTCATGATTTGCCAACAAATGCAGAGTTTCGGAAGAGCCTTCCTGTAAAGTCGAGAGTGTAAGTTCCGGATCGTCACTTGAACCTATTTTAACTCTTTTATTTCTTGAATCCTGGATAAAATACACAGCCCAGGCCATATCACCAAGGCGCTGCCTTCGCATCTCCCGTTCATCATGATTTGCGTCAGTGCAGTTTTTGCACACTGAAGTTTTGCCGTCATGTGAATATGAGGACATGTAAAATTCACGTAATTGTTTTTTGGCTCCACATCCATCACATATTTTTTCCGGAAAATACAATTGTGACATTTTAGTTTCAGTCTCATCAGCAGAACGGTTTGTCTGTGCCCGCACATTCGCGCATTTTCTACAAAAGGATGCCATCTCGTCTTTACAACGACCTTCAGGGAAAAATTCTGACGAACGTGGAAATTCCCCACGACAGATGCTGCATAATCGAGTGTATTGTTCCGATCCAAATAATTCTTCCTGAATTGCTGACCTCATGTTTAATTCCTTTGCTGATTTGCTTTGTAAAAGGGAAAAATGTATTTCTTCCAATTAATAGTTTCCTTGACCAGTTCCATTTTTATTTTACATTTTACAGCAAAAAACATAAAATGGTCAATTCCTGCACGCAAAAACTGTACTGATAAGGTATGCTTTCCAAAAAGCTTGCCATCCTTCGAAGAAATCAACTGTATTTTTTTGTCAAATTCAGTTCAATGTTTTGTGAAAATCTTAACTTATGTTAATTTAACTCAAGGAGAGGTTAATCAAAATTTTTGAATTTTATAAGCAAACTGAAACTTATACAAAGGAGAGATGCATTATCCTGGCAGATGTTGGATTTATGGAAATTTGTGATAAAAGCTTTTTTTAAGCTGAGCTCAACGCACACGACTCAAACGTGGGTCGAGAATATCACGTAAACCATCACCGAGCAGATTCAAACCAAGAACAGTGAAAACAATTGCGAGTCCAGGCAGTATTGCTAGTTGAGGTGCAAAAAACATCATTGTTTGTGCTTCACTGAGCATTTTACCCCAGCTTGGCAGCGGTGGTTGTGTGCCGAGTCCCAGATAACTCAGTCCTGCTTCTGCAAGAATTCCAAGGGCAAATTGAATGGTTCCCTGCACAATGAGGACGCTCGCGATATTGGGTAAAATATGTTCAACAGCAATCCGGATCTCTCCTTTTCCTGCAGTTCGAGCGGCCAGAATGAATTCACGTTTGTAGATGCTCAAAGCACTTCCACGGGTAATTCTGGCAAAAACCGGTACGTTGAAAATTCCAATTGCCAGCACGGAATTTATGGTTCCCGGACCATAAACAGCAGAAAGCATAACTGCCGTTAACAATGCGGGAAAGGCAAAGGCAAAGTCATTGAACCGCATTACAGATTCTTCCACCCAGCCACCTTTTCCTGCAGCCAAAGCCCCAAGCGGTACCCCAATTCCAGCTCCGAAACCAATTGCAAAGACTGAAACCAACATTGAATTCCATGCACCAACCATCAACATGGACAAAACATCCCGGCCGAAGTGATCTGTTCCAAGCCAATGTTTTGCGGATGTTCCCTGCAGTTTGTGTGGAATGTCCAGTAGCTCAACAGAATAAGGTGTCCAGAATAAAGAAATCACTCCGGTCAAAAGCATAATAAAGCTCAGGATTATGCCAATCACAAAACTACGGTGCTGCCAACTTTGCCGCCAGATTTCGGGCATTCTCGATTCACTCATGAGCCCCAACTCCGCAAGCGTGGATCAAGCATTACATAAAACATGTCCACCAGAAAATTTATAGTAACTACTGTGGCTGCGAGTAAGATGACTATGTTCTTAACTACTACCAAATCCCTCTGGGCAATGGCTTGAAAAAGTAAGCGCCCCAGTCCTGGTAAATAAAATACGTTTTCAATGATGATTGTACCAGCCAGCAAAAATGAAAGTTGTAACCCAAGGATTGTAACTACCGGAATCAAAGCATTTCTGACTGCATGCCGCCACAGTGCTGCATTTTTGCTGAGCCCTTTTGCACGGGCTGTACGAACAAAATCCTCTCTTACTGTTTCCAAAACTGCCGAGCGGGTAACACGTGCTAAGATTGCGGCTTGAGGTAGTGCCAGGGCAACGGCAGGCAAAACAAGAGATTTTAGTGCTGCTCCTAAACCCATTTCCCAGCCTGCAAATCCTCCCGCAGAAAACCAGCCCAGTTTGACTGAAAAAAATAAAATTAACAGAATAGCAAACCAGAAATTTGGGACTGCGACACCCAGCTGTGCAAAGCCCATTATTCCGGTATCTGCAAAACGCTTATGATTTGCTGCTGCAAAAACTCCAAAAGGAATAGCCAGTAAAGTGGAAAGAGAAATGGCCAGAAAAGCCAAAGGCAAACTGAGAGAAAGCCGCTCTAGAATTAATTCGGAAACAGGAGTATCGTAGGTGTAGCTGCGACCAAAATCACCTTGGAGGATTCCAATAATCCAGCGAAAATAGCGTTCCGGAGCAGAAAGATCGAGTCCCATTTCTGCCCTGAGTGCAGCTAATGTATCTTCCTGTGCGCCAACTCCTAAAATTATTGAAGCCGGATCACCCGGCAGGATCTCCAGCAGCAAAAAAATTATCAGTGATGCCACCAGCAGGGTGATCAGCAAAGCGGAGAATCGTTTTGCCAGGAAGATTGTCATTTCTTAAGGTAAAGCTGGCGCTTCAGTGAACTAGCTGAAGCGCCTTTGAGGAAATTAATTATTCCAGCTGACACCAGTCAAATCATTGGCCTGGACTGGACTGTTTTCCCAAAGTCCAACCACGTTTTTGTTCCAGATACCAAGTTTTGCCAACTGAAAAAGGAAGCCGTTGACGGCGTCTTTTGCCAGAATTGCCTGTGCTGCACCCATTAAGGCATAGCGAAGTTTTGGATCAGAAGTTACGTTGAGGCTTTCAATGACTGCATTGAAGCCAGCGTTGCGGTATTGAAAATAATATTTTGGGCGGGTGTAAATCCCAATGTCCATTGGTTCTGTATGTGAAACTATGGTCAGATCAAAGTCTTTGTTTTTGAATACCTGATCCAGCCACTGTGCCCACTCAACCGGAATTATTTCCAGGTCAATTCCAACTTTCCGGAGTTGTGCTGCAATGATTTCTCCACCGCGGCGTGCGTAACTTGGAGGAGGCAATTTAAGTGTTGCTTTAAAACCATTGGGGAACCCGGCAGCGGCCAGCAATTGTTTGGCCTTTTCCGGATCATGTGGATATGTTCCGGTCAGATCTACATAAGCGGCATGATGCGGAGCAAAGTGTGTCCCGATTGGAGTTCCAAAACCAAACATGGCTCCGTCAACGATTTCCTGCTTGTTGAGTGCATGTGCAATAGCCTGACGTACCCGGAGGTCGTTGAATGGTTTTTGCTGATTATTGGTAGAGAGGATTGTTTCACCTTCAGTACTTCCGACTTTTACGGTGAAACGCGAATCACTTTGGAATTGCGCAGCCATTTCCGGAGCCGGAAAGTTGGCAAAAGCATCTACATCTCCGGCCATCAAAGCTGCAACAGCAGCAGCAGGATCAGGAATGATTTTGAAGGTTGCAGTTTTGAGTGCAGGTTTTTGGCCCCAGTAATTTGTATTTTGACCAAGTTCGATCCGGTCGCCCCTAACCCAGCGTTTGAAAGTAAAAGGACCCGTTCCTACCGGCTTACTTTTGTTGGAACCCGCACTTGCGGAATCGACAATTACTGCATCGCCCCAGCCCATGTTAAATAAAAAGTTGCCAGTAGGAGATTTTAGAGTAACAACCACAGTATTTGCGCCTTGTGCCTTAACTGCGGTAATTGCAGAAAAAAGTGCCTTTTGAGCATTTGTACTATTTTCTGACCTTGCGCGATCCAATGAAAAAACTACATCGCTGGAATCAAATCCGGCACCATCATGGAATTTAACACCTTGGCGAAGACTAAAGGTATAGGTAAGTCCGTCAGCTGAAATATTCCATGACTCTGCCAGTGCAGGAAGCACTTCTGCATTTTGATTGATGCGGGTCAGACCCTCAAAAACGTTGGCATAAACCACTTCGTCAATTGCAGCTGCAGCACCTGCAGTGGGATCTAGATGCGGCGGCTCCAAAACCATCCCCATTGTTAAATGTGTTTTTCCGGCGAAAGCGGATCCGTAAAATATCAGTGCAGTTCCACTGATCAGTAATAATTTTGCATACCTTTTAACGATAGACCTCATTCGATTCTCCTTAGATGTTTAATATAAAAACCTCCCTGCGGGAGGAAATGAAAAAACAGTATTGTCGTATTAACATAATTGCAATGCAAGTTTAACAATTGATGGAGTTACGACTCGTTGAGACCCAAACAGTAATCTAAATATACGTTCGGAACTGTTTCTACACTCCTGGAAATACAGAACTAAAGGGGTAGTGTAAACTCATTGTTGAGATTGTCAACCCAAAATGGTTGCAGTTGATAACCAATTCAGCAATTAAACAGCTTTTTTGCGTTTTGATGTGTAGGGGATATCAGTCTCTACGGGATTTGGGATGTGTTTTTTTAACTGTTCATGAGACTATCCGGTTGCGTTGGAGTCAGCTTCAATCTTGGAAAACTATGGCCCTCAACAACAACTGTTCCCTTTACACTTTCTTTAGTGGCAGTCATTGTTGAAGCTTTATTTTGAGTATTTACCATTTAATAGTTTCCTTGTCCGGTTCCATTTTTATTTACATTTTACAGCAGAAAACATAAAATGATAAAATCCTGAATGTAATAACTGCACTGATTAGGCATGATTTCCATAAAGCTTACCATCTTTCGAAAAAAATCAACCGCATCTTTTTGTTTAATCCAGTTAAAATTTTCTGAAAATCTTAACAGCTTTTAACTCAACTTTCTTCGAACTGCGACGCTTTGAATTTGTTATCTGTTAAAAACTTAACTGTTCACACTGAGCAACCTTCCGGTTCCATTAATATTTTGGACAACCTCAGTTTTGGACTTGAACCCGGCAAGAGCCTTGGTGTCGTCGGAGAGTCCGGCTGCGGTAAATCAATGATGGCTTTTTCCATAATGGGATTGTTGCCGGATAATATGATCGCTTCCGGAGAAATTCAGTTCGGAGGAGATCTGCTTAGTTTGCCGGAAAAAGAATTATGTAAAATCCGGGGAAACAGAATCGGAATGGTTTTTCAGGAACCAATGACCGCGCTTAATCCTGTCCTGCCGATTGGATTCCAGGTGGCGGAAAGTTTGAGACTCCACAAAAATTTGTCCCGTCATCAAGCCCAGAAACAAGCTTCAAAGGTCCTGGACCGTGTGGGTTTGCCAAGTCAAAATTTTTCACGTTCACTCTATCCACATCAGCTTTCCGGAGGGCAAAGACAGAGGGTTGTGATTGCGATTGCTATGGTCTGCAAGCCGGAATTGATCATTGCAGACGAACCGACAACTGCCCTGGACGTCACGATTCAGGAGCAAATTCTGGCTTTAATTTCAGAGTTGGTTGAGGAGGAAAACATGGCTCTGATCCTGATCACGCATGATTTGGGTGTGGTCGCGGAGAATACAGATCTGATGCTGGTCATGTATGCTGGACGCATTGTTGAGAGAGGTCCAACAAACAAAGTATTTGAAAACTTGGCACATCCCTACACAAGAGGTCTTTTTGCCTCAATACCTGACTCCGAAAATCCAGAAGCAGTACAGGGTCTTCAGTCCGAATTTTCTCCCAAAAACAGGTTATCAACAATTCCGGGACGTGTACCGGAATTTTGGGAACTTTCCAAAGGTTGTGCCTTTTATGGTCGATGCTCTCGCGCTCAAGCAAAATGTTCTTCAGAGTTTCCGGATGAAATCAGGCTCACACTGGGACATTCCGCCGCCTGTTTTTTCCCTTTTGAGCAAAACCAATGAAGCAAGAAAAAACGGCAGATTCATTTCTCCAAATTCGGAATGTGGTGCGGGAATACATTCTGCCTCGCAAACAGCTGTTCACTTCTGCCAATAGATTCCGTGCGCTGGATGGTGTGAGCTTGACAGTAAATTCCGGAGAAAGTTTTGGAATTGTGGGAGAATCCGGATGCGGAAAATCAACGTTGGCCCGCACAGTAATGGCGCTTGAAACTCCACAATCCGGAGAAGTTTGTTTTCAGGGACAGATTCTGCACTTACTAAAAGCTGAGGAATTGCGACGTGCACGGAGCGGTTTTCAAATGATTTTCCAAGATCCATACGGTTCACTTGATCCACGACAATCGGTAGGACAAATCGTCTCTGAGCCGTTACAACTGCTGGGGAAACTGACACCGAGTCGACGGCAGGAACAAGTTGCGGACGCTCTGGAAAATGTGGGACTGTCACCAAATGACGCCGCTAAATTTCCACATGAATTTTCTGGAGGTCAAAGACAACGTATTGCGATCGCCCGTTCCTTAATTACTCGTCCGGCGTTGATTGTAGCGGATGAACCGGTTTCTGCACTGGATGTTTCAGTACAGGCTCAGGTGCTAAATTTAATGATGGACTTACGTGATCGGTATGGAATGGCCTATCTGTTTATCAGTCATGACCTCAGCATTGTTCGTCACATGACCACAAAAGTTGCCGTGATGTATGCCGGTAGAATTGTGGAAACAGGTCCGACACAAGTACTGTTTGATCATGCTCAGCATCCATACACCCGCGCTTTGCTGGAATCGGTTCCTCGTCCTGATCCAAACAGGAAGAAAAAGAAACGCAAAACATTGTCGATGCAAAACATGCTCAATTCCAATCTTGAAATTAAGAGAGAAATAGGCTGCACCTACGCCTTACGCTGTCCGCTTGTTGAGGATAAATGCAGAAACATTGCTCCTTCACTGCAAAATATTAACATGGATTCCAAGGCGGGTAATGAGAAAAATTCGTTGTCGTTTGATCATAAAGTTGCCTGTTATAAACCCTTTAATACAGTTGTATCAATTTGAAATTCTGTCTGCACACCAATTGCAAAAATAGCTGAAAAATGTCAAATTCAAATTACTGCAGCATTTTGACCAGACAATCCGGAGAACCATTAGCGGGAACTGCTCCATTTGCCAGGCATTTCGTTTTTATCAGCTGGCCGAAAAAATATTGGCAATACGAGGCTCTTGAGGCCAAAGGCGGATTTCCGCAGGGTCTGAAAAAATGGATGAAAGAACAGAGTAAAGTTAACGGAAAAATCAGTATCCGCCTGGTAAGTCATTCCGGACTGAACCATGACAAGGTAGATATTTTCATTTATCCTGAAAAACTCTGTTATTCAAAAGTATTGCCTGAAGACATTCCCGCTGTTCTGGAGTCGCATTTTCGGTACGGTGATACTACTTCATTTTCTGCGGCAGAAATTGAACAGGATCAGATTTTGATTTGTACCCATGGGAGGCATGATAAATGCTGTGCCAAGTTTGGACAGGAACTTGCTGATAAAATGCGATATCATGTTTTGAAGCAAAAAACTTCCATTGAAGTATGGGAAAGCAGTCACCTTGGAGGACATCGTTTTGCACCAACGATGCTGGATTTTCCAACTGGACTGGCCTATGGCCGCCTTACTCCGGATGAGATTCCGAATTTTTTAGCGAGTCGAAAAGAAGGTCTGGTTTACGGCCCTGCTTACCGGGGAACCGTATTTTTGTCAGAATTGGAGCAAGTCGCGGAAGCTAATGTGCAGCATTATTGCAGTATGCGGAACTGGTCTTGTCAGTTCCAAATTCAAAATTTAGAAAAAATATCCGAAGAAAAATTCCGCTGCATTGCCATGTTCCGCAAATCTGAAAGTTCGATTAACCCACAAAATAACATTCCGGATGAACTGCCTTTTACTTTTAAGTTGAAAGGTTTTGAAAGTCCTTCCGGATGTGATGAACTTGAAGTGCGGAAATTACGCAAATGCTGGGAGCTGGAATCTACAATTCCGTCCAATAATTTTTTGTAATGGAGTAAAAAATGGCAGACGAAGAAGTTCAAGAAGTTCCGGAAAGCAGAGAAGCAGAAACTACTGAAAGCGAAAATGCCGCCAATCCTGAAGACGATTTGGATTCGTTGATGAATGAGATGGAGGATCAGAAATCACCGCCGGCAGATTTTGGCAGTAGTGGTGACCTAAGTTCTTTAGTCACCGCAACTGTTGATTCAAGTGACGAAAACATTGACGAAATGCTTGAATCCGCCTCCGACACCTCTACTACCATGGATGCCGCGGCTGATAGTGAAGATGGTATTGATTTGAACTTTTTGCTTAAAATACCCTTAACCATCACCTTTGAAGTTGGACGCGCAAAAATGAATATCAACGACATTCTTTCTCTGGGTCAGGGATCTGTTTTGGAATTGCACCGTCTGGTTGGAGAAAATCTGGATATGTTCGTCAATGGGAATTTGATTGCTCAAGGTGAAGTTGTAGTTTCAAATGAAAAATTTGGCGCAAAAATAACACAGATTATACCTCCGGATGAAAGGGTGAAAAAAATGGGAGGCATGGATAAATCAAATTAGCCGTAGCGTCAGCAGGTGTAAACCGGAAAAAAGTATCAAAATCCTGCAAATTCAGAGCTGATTTTTTATCTTCAGAATCACAATGCAATCTCACGACTGGAAGCTAAGTTCATACGATTATGAACTTCCGCAATCCCTCATTGCGCAACAGCCTGCCACGAAGCGTGACCAGTCGCGCCTGCTTTTCCTTGAACGTCAAAGTGGCCGAATATCGAACCGCAACTTTACCGAAATTGTGTCTCTGTTGCCTGAATCCTCCTGCCTTGTCATAAACAATACCAAGGTACTGCCTGCCCGTCTTCCTGGAAAACGTCAAACAGGAGCTATAATTGAAGCATTACTTATTGAAGAAAAAAAAGAGGGACAGTGGAGCACAATAATCCGCAAGGCCGGGAGAATAAAATCAGGAGAGTGCCTTGAATTTTGCGGCGGACGACTTTTGGCAGTAGCGCAGGAAAGACTTGAAGAGGGAGAATGGCTATTGGAGTTTGAAGAGCCTGAACATCTAAAAGAACGCTTGGAAGAGTTTGGTCTACCCCCTTTGCCGCCATACATCAAACGCCGCAGGGCAAGTAATTTACAGAATACGAAAGATCGTGAGCGTTACCAGACCTGCTATGCTTCCGTGCCCGGTGCAATAGCAGCGCCGACTGCCGGTTTACACTTTACTCCAGAAATATTGGCAAAAATCAGGAATCGCGGGATTGAAATATTGGAGGTAACGCTGCATGTCGGTTTTGGTACATTTTCTTCTATTGAAGTGGAAGATATCCGGAAACACAAAATGCATGCAGAATTTTTTTCTGTTTCTGCTCAAACTCTGCGTTTATTAAAAAAATTCCTGCAAAATCAAAAGCAGATTATTTGCCTCGGCACTACATCTGTAAGGGTTCTGGAAACCATGACAAAACAGAATTTTATAGTAAGTTCCGGTTGGACAGATATTTTTATTCATGCACCTTACAAATTCAGGATGATGGATGGACTGCTCACCAATTTTCACCTGCCTAAATCAACATTGATGATCTTGGTTTCGGCATTTTGCGGACGTGATTTTTTGTTAACTGCCTACCGGAAAGCGGTTGCTGATAATTACCGCTTTTTTAGTTATGGCGACTGTATGTTGATTTTATAATTGTTATCTGACAGTCCCAAAAGAAGAAAATCCCACCACCCTTACGTATTGCCTTCAAGTTTTCATTTGTAGTATTGAGGATGCTTTGGCAAATCATCCTCAATTTCATAATAATCAGGTTTGTCAGCAACAAAAATATGCTCTGCTGTTTTTAGTCCCTTAGAAGGATCCAGCATACCGGCAGCAATGCTGATATTACTGCCGCCTAAACGTTCAAAAAAGATACTCGCTCCACATTCCTGGCAAAATCCCCTTCTTGCTTCATTTGAGGAACGAAACCATTTTAGTCCAGTATCATTAACAAGCTGAAAATTCTTTTTGTCCACAGACGTGTAGGCCGCATAATGTCCATGAGTATGAAGGCATTGCCCACAATGACAATTGATGACCGGGCGCAAAGTTCCATTTGTTTTAAATCTGACTGCCCCGCACAAACATCCGCCTTTAATCAGTGTCTTTTCTGTTGCTTCCTGCTCTGGTTCCACTGTCATATTTTCTACAATACGATTATCACGACGATCTGCTTTTGTGTATATTTTGCTGGAAGTCTTTACTTTTTCAGCATAACGGCTTTTCATTTTTGCACTGTAATCTGATCCCAAAGCGGGAGTATGTTTTTTTGTTTTTGACATTTTATCTCCTTGGAAAAATTTTTCTGTGCAGAAGCAAATCTTCAACGCTCAAACGTTCGTGGTTGTTCCTCTCAAGATTTGTACTGTAAATCCTTCCAGCCACGCACTTCCTTCATACGGAGGAACGTATTCAGCCGGCTGCTTGTCGGTGTCAATCAAAACCTTCCAGTCAATTTCTTTTGGCAGTAAAAATTCCACAGGCTGGTCAAAACAATTGATCAAGATACGCATGACTTGTCCCGGCCATGCTGAATTTGTCACTTCATAATGTAATGTCCTGACATACGGTGCAAACTCTTCCGGGCCTCCGGAAGCGTTGAACCACTGATAATTGCTTTGTTGTGAAAATAAAAACGGCGCGTGCTGTTTACGCAAAGCAATCATACGCTGCGTAAAAACCAAAAGCTCTGAGTTTTTTTCAGCTAGATTCCAGTCGATCCAGGTCAGTTTGGAGTCGTGGCAATAAGCATTGTTATTGCCTTCCTGTGTCCTCCCGAATTCATCACCGCCGAGCAGCATTGGAATACCGTTCGACATCTGCAGCAGGCAATGAAACATGTATAACTTGCGAAAGCGAAGTTTTTGTATTTCCGGATTATTTGTGGCTCCCTCTATTCCGCAGTTGCTGGAGTAATCCGAGTTGTGACCATCACGATTTTTTTCACCGTTCGCCTCGTTGTGTTTTTCGTCGAATGAAACAAGGTCCATCAACGTCATACCGTCGTGTGAGGTGATAAAGTTGAGGCTGCCTTTCCTTCCGGATTCTACTGAGCCAAAAACTTTTGGACTTCCAAGAATTGACTCTTTCAGAGCCTCCATTATATCTTCGTCGCCACACAACGCTTTGCGCACTGAATCACGGTATTTATCGTTCCATTCTGTCCAATCCGCAAAACTAGACGCTTTTCCAAGTTCATAACCACCGAAAGCATCCCACGGTTCAGAAATCAGTTTAATATTTTTAAGAGATGGATCAAGCCTTAATTCCCAAAGCAACTGTGGGAAATCCAATATTTTACCGGATGCGTCACGATTGAGGATTGTTGCCAAGTCAAAACGAAATCCGTCCACTCCCATTTCATGTGACCAGTAAATGAGGCAGTCACGAATCATGCGTCTGGTTGTGGGGTGGGCGCAGTTTAAAGTATTTCCGCAACCGGAAAAATTTGAGAATGAACCATCTTTTTCCAGCAAATACCATTGATCCGGAGCCAATGACTTGAAATGATCCGCAGGACCATCCGTTCCAAATTCCGCAGTATGGTTAAAAACCACATCAAGCCAAATTTCCAAACCTGCTTCATGGAATTTATCAACCATAGATTTAAACTCACGCACCGGATTTTCTGTATCTGACGCATAATTTTGTTTTGGCGAAAAAAACTGAAGCGTTGAATAACCCCAATAATTAACCAAAGTCTTTAGCGTGTCCTCACCGGGAAATGTCCTTTCGTTTTCATCAAAATCAAAAACCGGCAGTAACTCAATCGCAGTTACACCAAGTGATTTCAAATGTGGAATACATTCTGTCAAACCCCGGAATGTTCCGGAATGCGCAGAATTGCTGATAGAACTTGATGGACTGCGGCTCATGCCGCGGACATGACATTCGTAAACGACACTCTGTTCGATGCGATGTTCCGGACGTGGAGGGCGTGAAGAAATTTCCTCAGCAGACTTTTGCGGACGCAGAACAGGTAATCGACGTATTCCTTGAAAAAAATGACCACGAGGACGGGAGATGACTTTGAGACCAAAATTTTCCGCGTTCACCGTAAAACCGAGCGTCTTCCCCCAGGACTCACCGCCACGGCTTTCTCTTGCAAAAGGATCAATTACAAAAAGTGTGGTTCCGTCCGTTTTTTCAAGCTGAATCAGATAGGTCATAGGCGCTTCCACTTTTCCGGAAATTTCTGTCTGCCAGCCCCAGACATCACCAAACTGATAATTTGAGTCCAGCAGTACTCCGGTCAGCAGTGATTTTGCATCACCAAGCTGAGGTATGAAATCAGGATAAAACAAATAGCGGATGCAAACAACGTCTGTCGCAACCAATCCAAAGTTTAGTCTATTTCCTTGCCACTGTGCTCCCAAGGCAGGATTTGACAATGGACTAATTGTTTGAAACATCTGTGAGTCTGGAAAAGGAAAGGTATGGAATTAATGACCCGCCGCAGCAAACAATTTCTGCATGGCTTCTTTGGTTCCGGGAGATGCGGTTAAGACTGGATTGCCTGTGAGCAAACCATCATTGGCTAAAAAATCATTTGTCCATCCGCCTGTTTCCCTAACCATGGCGATACCTGCCAGACAATCCCATGAATTAATCTGATATTCATAAACACCAAGATAACGTCCGGCAGCTACATAAGCTATCATCAGAGCTGCAGAACCAATGTCGTGATACACACCCCCGCTTTTCAGCAAATAATTAAAAGCTTTTTGTGTTGCTTCAATCGAACTTTTTGGTGAATATCCCAGCCCGACAATACCATCAGCAAGTGAAGTTGCTTTACTCGGCTTCATCGGTTTACCGTTCAGTGCAGCCCCAAATCCACGCTGTGACGCAAATAATTCATCTGTGCATGGCGCATAGATCAGGCCAATCTCTATTTCGTTTTTGACAATAAAGGCAATTGATACACACCATGACGACAAACCATCTAGTCCCATCAATAGGATCCACTACCCAGATACCTTCTGCATCTAAATTTCGGGTTCCGCTTTCTTCTCCTAAAAAGCCATCTTCCGGAAAAAATGTTTGCAGACGCCCGCGAATCATGTTTTCTACACTACGATCTGCTTCACTTACCAAGTCCTGAGCCCCCTTTTTCTCTATTTGCAGAGTATCACGATTCCTGAACCACTGAAGAGCATAAATGCCCGCGTCACGCACCAAAACCTGTACGGCCTGAAAACGATACTGAATGGACTGATCTTTCATAATTTTTTTGTACAATTAAACTGTTAAAAGGCTGTTTTTGGAGAGTGCCCTGTTCAAAGAAATTTTGCAAGCCGAAGGCTTGATGAAATTCATCTGTGCATGGCGCATAGATCAGGCCAATCTCTATTTCGTTTTTGACAATAAAGGCAATTGATACACACCATGACGACAAACCAT
>JYMV01016197.1_pt1 | contig 13758 bp, 9 predicted proteins | sample 338911 | NCBI WGS metagenome assembly JYMV01 (sample SAMN03354496, study PRJNA234377) | hydrothermal vent metagenome | biome: Deep sea; feature: Hydrothermal plumes at the Eastern Lau Spreading Center, Western Pacific Ocean; material: Seawater | place: Tonga | collected 2009 | depth 2000 m m
CAAGAAGGGAGCAAAGAAAACGCTTTTACCGTCATAAACGACTTCCGAACGCAACTGAATACTAGCATTGGCATGTTCACATTTTCTCTTCTCTCTGGATAGGCATGTCATTGGTTGGCTCACGCCCAACCCTAGTCTATCATCGCTGTGAGATAGAACCCAAATCGAGGAGATCGTCAAACATGAACATGATGAGTATCGGACAGCCAGTCCGACGGGGGGAAGATGAGCGGCTACTTCGAGGTCACGGCCGCTACACTGACGATGTCGATGCGAGCAAGCAGGCTCGAGCTTTTGTTCTCCGATCGCCTCACGCCCATGCTGACATCCTCGCTATCGATACCTCGGCAGCACGTTCAGCTTCAGGTGTATTGGCCATCTTCACAGGACAGGATCTCGACAACCGTGGGCTAGGCACCTTGAAACCGATAATGCCCAGTAAACGTAGTGACGGTTCTCCGGGTTTTGTGTGCACACAGCCCCTTCTCGCTCAAAACAGAGTCCGCTTTGTTGGTGAAGCCGTGGCGTTTGTAGTTGCCGAAACTGTTTCGCTAGCGAGGGATGCCGCTGAAATGATTACCGTCGATTACGCAACTCTCCCTGCCGTCGTAAGAGTAGACGATGCCCTTACTTCTGATGCGATTTCAATCTGGGAGGATAACCCCGGTAACGAAGCCTTTACCCATGAGGTGGGTGATGCAGCTTCCGTTGACGCCGCCTTCAGCAAGGCTGTTCATACCGTTCGACACCGTGTTTGCGTAAACCGTGTTACGGGCAACCCCATGGAGAATAGGGGTTGTATCGCGGAGTACGATGCATTCGAAGATCGATACACGTTAAGGGCAACCATCCAATCGGCTCACGGCATCAGAGCCATTCTTGCTGGACAGATTTTTGATCAACCGCAAAGCAAATTCAGAGTTATCTGCGACAATATGGGCGGAGGTTTTGGAACACGTGGCGGATGCCATCCAGAGTACGGATTATCACTTTGGGCGTCGGAGGTAGTCGGCCGCCCCGTCAAGTGGATCGCGGAACGATCGGAAGGTGTGATGACCGATGAACAGGCGCGCGGAGGCCTTGTAGACGCTGAACTGGCACTCGACGAAAACTATAGATTTTTGGGGCTTCGAACCCATACGAAGGTGGCGATTGGCGCCTACTTCAATCAACAATCGCGGGTTTAGGTGGACTTGCAGGCGTATACATGACACCTGCAATTCACGCCCGCGTCACTGGTGTGCTCACTAATATTATGACACTCGCTCAATACCGAGGAGGTGCAAAGCCCGAACCATGTCACATAATCGAGGTAATGGTTGATCAGGCGGCTCGTGAATTGGGAATTGATGCTCCTGAGCTTCGTCGGAGGAATATGATAACACCCGCAGACATGCCATTCCGGACTGCCCTCGGGTACTTATATGATTGTGGTGAATTCTCCAAGAACCTGGATGATTGCCTGGAGATAGGGGATTACGAAGGCTTCAAATCGCGACATCAGGGTGCACTGAAGAAAGGTAAATATCGCGGCATCGGCATGTCCAACACCATATCCGGCGTCGCACAGGTCAATTTCGAACACGCAGAGGTCCGCTTTGATAATGCCGGCGGCATCACACTCCTCTGCGGCGCCATGGACCATGGACAAGGCCACCAGACTACCTTTCGTCAAGTCCTCTCCGACAAACTGGGAATTGATGCGGACCTCATCGAATACCGCTATGGCGATACCGACAAGGTGACCACAGGCGTTGGCACCTTCAATGCCCGCTGCGCCGTGCTCGCTGGTTCTGCAGTCGTCCAGGCTGCAGAAAAAATTATTGATAAAGGAAAACGGATTGCGGCGCATATGCTGGAGGCCGCGGATAGTGATATAGAATACGAAAATGGTAAGTTTTCCGTGATTGGAACGGATCGATCCTTGGATATTTCTGAAGTGGCGAAGGTCGCGTTTCAGAAGGCAAAACTGCCACCTGACATCGAACCGGGCCTCTATGAGCATGGCGATTTTGGCAGTGATGCGGGGCCGGTCTTTCCAAATGGCGCCCACCTTGCGGAAGTAGAAATCGACGCCGAGACCGGCAAAGTGGAACTGATAGGCTATTTCTGCGTGGACGATGCCGGAACCATCCTCAATCCACTTCTATTCGATGGGCAGGTCCACGGTGGGATAGTCCAGGGAACAGGCCAGATATTGATGGAAGACGTTAACTACGATCCTGAAAACGGGCAACTCCTGTCCGGCTCCTTTATGGATTACGCGATGCCACGTGCCACAGATTTCTGCCATTTCGAGCTCGTTACCAATGAAGTACCCACAAAGCACAACCCACTAGGTGTTAAGGGTGTAGGCGAAGCTGGAACAGTTGGATCGATGCCCGCGGTAATGAACGCCGTCAACGACGCCCTTCACCGTATTGGTGCACCGCAGGTGGAAATGCCGACCACCGCTGAAAAGGTTTGGAGGGCGGTTCAGGAAAGAAGTGGCATTTGACGTAGTAGGTGGGAGATCATTTTAATTTATATCCCGATCGAGAAATTCGGCGATGATCGGATTTACTAATTTAGGATGGGAAACAGGTAACATATGACCACAGTTGGGAATATCCAGAACCTCTAGGTCAGGTAGGTTAATTTTCAACAACTCCACGATCTCGCTGATTGCTCTTCTCGTGTCAGCACCCTTTAAGACGAGCATACGGCCCACAAACTTCTGCCATTCGGAGATGTCGTCTTCACATCCGAGTACGGCATTCCACTCGTAGAGGTTGGGCTTTACCATCTCAGTCAGATTAGCTCTATGTTGCTTGGAGAGTAATTCCCAGGAACCCTCTGAATTCCAGTAGTCCACGAAATGTGCCGCGACTTTCGTCCATTCACCGACATTGCCGAACTTTTTTACAAACTCACCCAATACCTTAATTTCACGATAAGCTTCCATACGACCGTGGTCGTTAAGCAAATAAAATGGGTTCGGCTCAATCAATATAAGCCTCTTCACTCTTTCATTCAGTTTGAGAGCTGCCTTCATGGCGACTGAGCCTCCAAATGAATGCCCAACAAGTCTCACGGGTTCCTCCAACATTTCCGCGATAGCAATCACGAGGGTGGCCTGATCTTTCAGTGTCTGCCTCTTGTTTTTTGGCCATGGACTGGTTTCTCCATAACCAAATAAATTCATCGAAAGCATCCTATAGCGATCAGAAAGTTCGCCTACGAGTTTCCGCCACTGTCTATTACCGCTTCCACTGCTGGGGATCAGAATTACAGGTGGACCTTCACCCACATCCATATAATCAATAGTAAATTCACCGCATGTGATTAGGGGCATAGCATTTCTTTATTACTGGGTTAAAATCGGAACTTCTACCACAGGAAAAAACTGTCAATATTCGAATAAATTATCTAGGCATTAGTGCTAAATATTAATACACCAAGTATTTTAGTTATATGTACATATTTTTCAGAGCTTTCACTCTAATCTTGTTAACGCTTACACTTCTGTCGTGCCAAAAGAACAAAAGCTTTGATCAAGGTTTTTCCCCAAGGGAAAAAACAACAGAAACAGAGCGCAAGAATGCCTCGAACCGCAGCGTCACCTGGAACCGCCGGCAAGAGGAGATAGAGGCGGATAAAAGACATCTTCAAATTAAGCTGGACGCAGGTGATGCCCGCCACCTACTGGAGCGCTCTGGTATTGGGGCCCATCCGTCGGAGATTGCTGCTTTAACGGGTATGACCCGTTCACAGGCTATTAGCAAAATTATAAGTGAATTCTCTGATACAACGTCTCTTCCGTTGCCGTCATTCATTAACTCGACTCTGGCTCCATATTGGATCAGATACGACTTTGATGAAAATAAACGCGAGGCATTTCGGATGTCTAGGGATCGCGAGATGTCGGAATACCGTCTGTGGTGGATCCGCGAGATGGTCCAAACCCCTTCGCCGCAGACCGAACGAATGGTATTGTTTTGGCATAATCATTTTGTTTCCGCCTATTCGTCCATCCAACAACAATCCATTGCCATTGCCCGCCAGAACATGATGTTCAGATCTCTGGGGATGACGAACTTTCGAACCCTCACCAAAAACATTATCCGCGACCCGGCGATGCTTAACTATCTCGACAACGATCGCAATGAAAAGGAAAAACCAAATGAGAACCTAGGCCGAGAACTGATGGAGCTTTTCACCCTTGGTGAGGGAAATTACGATGAAAAAACAGTTAAGGAAGCTGCGAGAGCTCTGACGGGCTACTCGGTCAATCTCCTCAAGGATTTTTCGTTCGAATTGAGAAAGTGGCGGCAGGATGTCGGAATTAAAAACCTATTCGGCCGCACCGGCAACTTCAACGGTGATAACCTCGTGGATATAATTCTTGAGCAGCCCGCTACCGCAGAATTCATTACTCGAAAATTCTGGCGGAAATTTGTTTCAGAGACCTTCAGCAAAAAAGCCGAAATATCTGCAATTGCCGATAAGTTCCGTGCCAGCGACTATGATTTGAAAACGCTCTATCGGGCGATATTTACGACCCCCTCTTTCTGGGATCCGCGCATAAGAGGAACAATTGTGAAATCACCCGTAGATATGATTATCGGCACAGTTAGATCAACGGGTTTTCTACCTGCTGACTGGACGTCTATTCCCTCGAAACTGGAAAAACTTGGACAGCACCTCTTTGAGCCTCCTAATGTAGCGGGCTGGCCTGGAGGATCTAGATGGATCACGCCTTCCGGGCTTCTGTCACGACGCGACGCCATGATGCGTTTTTTTAACACTCAGGGAGATGGTGTCCGCTCCATGATGCAGATGTCTGGTTCCGGCGTAATGGGACAAGAGAACAAAATCACCGTCCGATATGGCGCGGAGAATTTTCAGGGTCCTCCAAAATTCCTGGTAAAACTGTATAAGGAAAAAGGCGCCCGAAAGATCGTATGGCGCAGTGATATTCTCACTGCTATTGGTGGTCATGACACAGAATTAAATGGCCGCATTAAAGGCGACGCCAGTATCCCCTGGCAAACTATGGTCCTAGATTTCGACTATCAGGGAAAATTCAAGGAAGTGGCGGTGGAGTTCATCAACGACCACTGCTGCGGTCCCGGAGGCTCTCAAGGCGGTGATAGAAATTTCTTCGTCGACTGGGTCAGAATGGGTGATAAGGTATATCTCGCAAGCAAAGGCCATCAAAGATCAAACTGTCCACCTAAAAAATCGTCAAGATCCGGGCGCCTGAACTGTAGAGGCGACGTTATCATGAGCGAGCCAATCTCCCTTTCGACCAACGTCAAGCCGAAAAATCCAAAAAATCATCTCGTCGTAGAGCACGTTGCATTGGACTGGCTCAACAAATTTGATCCTGATAAAAACTGGCAAGATTTCTCCATTTCCCTTTTGAACCCAAGTTTTAACAAAATCAGGCTTCAAGGGATGAAAGCTCAATTTGTTCGTCGCGGGGATGGCGACATTCATCTCACCATTGATAGCCGTCATTGCCATCCCGATTGTTTAGAAGACAACTGGCCGAACAGCGCTCAATTGAAAAAGAATAGATCAACACGTCTTATAAATATCTCTCTTACCGGCGAATATCGGAGAAGACACGAAATGCATTACCAGGAGCTTACCATTGAGCAAACAGCGTTCGTAAACGCAATCTGGGCATCATTTCCGCAACTGCTCCAGGAAATCAAGAAAGGCCGCCGATGGCGTAGAAACGGTAACAAACGTTATCCGGGTTGGAAGGAAACCATCGATTACATTCTGCGGACACTACCCGAGACGCGTCACGTAAAAAATAGCGTTGAAAAACCTCTTATCGTTCTCCCTACCGCTAGCCGCCAGGGTATGATGATGATGATGGCATCTGCACAGACAAAACCCCCTAACCCCGCAGGAAAACAACCTATAGTTACTTCATCTCAATGGAATATTCTGGCAAACCCAATTCTGAAGTCTTCCAAACCTTCACAGGTACTACTTGCGCTGGCACCTGTCGTTGCATCGCCAGACGAACGGGCAATCTCGAAGCTGATTAACGACCCAGTGTTCAACCTGAAATAGGGGAATAATCGATGGATAGACGCACCCTTCTGAAAGTCATGCTTAACGGCATTGTTATGCCCGTGGTCCCTTTAAAAATCGCAAAGGCCTATGCAGATAAAGGCCGTCGGTTGCTCCTTGTTGAACTTTCAGGAGCGAACGACGGTCTTAACACGGTCGTTCCGATAACCGACCACCGTTACCGTGAACTTCGGCCCAATATCGGGCTAAAGCCATCGGAGGTGTTCGACATCGGAGGCGGATTTGCCCTACATTCAGCTATAAAAAGCCTCGATCACATGTGGCAGGATGGTGAATTAGCAATCGTTCAGGGCCTCGGCTATCCGGGCGCAAACCGTTCCCACTTTAAGTCGATCGCCCTTTGGGAAACGGGTGGTGACGGGAACCGGAGCCGCCGCACGGGATGGCTGACTGATGACATCGAGAGCATGAACGCTTCAGCTGAATTAGATGCCCATGGTATCAGTCTTGACGGCGGGATGGGCGTCTTCGTATCTCCTGGAGGCCTGTGGCTATCTATGGCATCGGCACAAGAGTTCAGCCGCCTTTCTTCGCAGGTGATAAAAAAGACCACATCTGACAACGCGGCTCTTAATATGCTTCTGGATCGCTGGAATACGCTTAATTCCTCCATGGAAAAGATCTCCCGAAAGCTGAGTCGAAAATCCCAGATTAATTTCAGGGTTCGTGGACGCAAACTCGCCGCACAACTTGGTACGGCTGCTCAACTCATCCACGCAGGTATCGATGCCCCTGTAATTAAGGTACAACTTGACGGTTTCGACACCCATGAAGGACAACCCGGTCGCCATCGACGCCTCCTCCGTGAACTGGGAAGATCTCTTGGCGACTTCCGCAATGGTATGAAACGGATCGGCCAGTGGGACAATACGCTCATCATGACCTATTCAGAGTTCGGCCGCCGTACTGTTGAGAACCATACAGACGGTACCGACCACGGCACGGCTGCTCCACATTTTATAATGGGGGGTGCGGTTCAAGGCGGAATTCTAGGCAATCACCCGGACTTGGGCGCGCTCGTCGAAGGAGACATGCAGTTCACTATGGACTATCGCGCGGTATATGAACGTGTACTTTCAGATTGGTTTGGTATTCGAGAGAACAAATTCGCATCATTCAGGAATAAAAATCTCAGCGGCATGTTTAAGCTGTAAGTTCTGGGATTATTTTCTGTGAGGCAAAAGACCAATTGATCGCGGAGGTCCGGTTACCTGATCCCCCACTTTCGCGTTGGCCGGCTAATGATGTTTCGTAAACAACCCAGGTAGAACGTATCGCTGAAATACATATGATACTTCACGGTCTGACCCTTAGTTTCTGTCTGTTTTTAATTGATTGTTTTTCCACATACCTATCAGAACTTTCCCACTAGCATAAGTCAAAGTGCCTCGCCCGTTGAACTTGTCATTCCTAAACTCACCAACGTATTTTGTGCCATCGGTATAGGTTACAGTACCATGCCCGTTCTTTTTGTTATCCCTTAGTTGACCAACATATTTTGTCCCATTGGCGTAAGTTACGGTGACTTGTTCATCGAATTTGTCTTCCTTGAAGGCTCAGGTATAGATCCCCTGCCCGTGCTTCCTGCCATCTTTCCATGCGCCAAGATATTGAGAGCCATCGGCAAAGGTATAAGTTCCTTGTCCATGTTTACTGCCATCTTTCCACGCACCGATGTACTTAGAGCCGTCGGGAGAACTATAGGTGCCTTGTCCGTGTTTATTACCATCTTTCCACTCACCGGCGTATGTGTCCCCAGTGGTGTAGGTTAAGGTGCCTTGTCCGTTGAACTTGTTATTCTTGAGTTCACCTTCGTATTTCCGCCCATCGGTGAATGTATAGGTGCCTTGTCCATGTTTATTGCCATTTTTCCATGTACCGACGTACATAGAGCCGTCGGGAAAGGTATGGGTGCCTTGTCCGTGTTTTTTGCCATCTTTCCAGGTACCAACGTATTTGTTTTGAGGAGACCACGTATAGGTTCCCAAGCAGTTGTTCCAAGTGCCTTTGTCGTAACTACCTGGACACTCGGGCGCCCCCCACCCCTCAAGTGAAGGCAATAACACTACAACAAGGCTTAACAGAGCTGGCAGAAATCGTTTCATTTCGTGATGATACAGAAATTCTAAGAGAATTGAAGTCAGTTAATTATAGTATTAGTTCCTCCGTACCAACAGGAATTCCCCACCATCATGCCCAACACCTCGAACATCTGAATATTAAAGGGTCCGATCAGTACGTCGAACCCTTAACCCTAAATAATCATAATGGTTCGGATACTTGATCGCTTACTGTTGCGTTGGTAAGCCGCTGTAGCGCAGAAAACGATATAGGGAAAACACAGTGCGGATGACCCGCAGCCGCCCAAACAGTTTCATACCTGTTAAGCATTTCATCCATCAAAACGGTCAAAGTGGAGGGTAAGCCGACAGGTGACACACCGCCGATCGAGTAACCCGTAATTGTTTTGACTTCATCGGCATCGGGACGAATGCATTTACCCTCAATTCCCGACAATCGACTAAGTGTGTTGGTACTGCACCTCCTATCTCCGGAAACAAGAGCCGCAACCGGCGTATTGGAGACTTCAGACTTCAGCTTGAATATGAGTGTTTTCACTATGGCCCCGACCTCTACACCCAATGCCTTGGCCGCCTCTTCTGCACTTCTGGCGGTTTCTTCAAATTCGATTACGTCTTCCGTATGACCGGCGGCAGACAATGCGGCAACTACCCTATGGACTGAAGGATGCTGTATATACTTTCCCATCAAGTTGCCCAATTTTCCGTTTTATTCATTGCTCTTCCCAGTCTCTTTCCTGGTCATACATCACCCAACGTTGACTGGGAAGTAACATCACGCGTGGCGTAAGAAAATAATCAAGGGGCCGTCTCTTACTTAAAACCCGTATTGAGTGCTATGTACTTGGTTAAAATGGCGCGATAAGGCAAAATATCGATGAAGCTGCAGTATACTTCTAAAAGACAACCCTCCGTTCCAGGAGGTTGAATGTTAAGAAATGTTAGGTTCTAGCAGAAAATTAAATATGGAGGATAATGATAATACTGCATAGTTTAGTTCAAACGATGTCCGTCACTCTGATCAAATAAATGACAGTGTGACGCCTGCAGACTAAACATCAACTGATCTCCTGGAGAGATCCGCAATTCGGGACTTACCTTCGCAACGAGTTCTTCTTCCTCACCAAATTCAAAATATACAAGGCTTGCATCACCGAGTGGTTCAATAATCCTTGCCTGACCTCGGAGAGCGCCGTCGCTGACACTGACGTGTTCGCTCCGAATTCCAAGAACTACCTTGTTGTCTTTTATATTTCGGGTTGATTCCTCTGGCAATGAAATTTCCAAAGATCCCGATTTGAAAATTGGATCCCCGTTACTGGAAGTAAGAACGCCTTCTAAAAAATTCATGGTCGGCATACCGAAGAAACCTGCAACAAATTGAGTCATCGGGGTGTCGTAGATATCGAGGGGACTTCCAACCTGTTCAACTTTACCGCCGTTCATAACGACAATACGATCAGCCATTGTCATAGCTTCCGCTTGATCGTGTGTAACATAAACAAAAGTTGCTTTGAGCCGATCATGCAGGCGTTTGAGTTCAGTCCGCATATCTACGCGGAGCTTTGCATCAAGGCTTGATAGGGGTTCATCCATGAGAAACACATCAGGATTGTTTACAATCGTTCGAGCCAATGCGACACGCTGAGACTCGCCACCCGAACATTGGTTGGGTCTCTTATAAAGTAACGGTAAAATGTACAGGGCTTCGGCAGCAGCACGCACGCGTTCTTGCACTTCCTGGTCTTCCATCTTCTGTACCCTAAGACCAAACGCGATATTTTCAAAAACGCTCATGTGAGGAAATAAGGCGAGATCCTGGAAAACCATTCCCAGTCCCCGATCGCCGGGTTCAACATCGTTTACCACACGATCTCCGATCATTATTTCGCCGGCTGTGGGTGTTTCAAGTCCGGAAATCATATTGAGGGTCGTGGTTTTGCCGCAACCGGAAGGACCGACTATGATCAAGAATTCGCCATTTTCAATATCAAGACTAACGCCTTTGACCGCAACGGTGCTACCAAATTCCTTCACCAATTCTGTCAATCTGATATTTGCCACTACGTTCTCCCTTAGTTGAGGTCTTATTTAGCTATTTTCTTATAGTACCGAAGCTAAATCCCTTAATAAGATGCTTTTGAATGATCATTCCCAAAACAATAACCGGAATGGTAATGATCGTTCCTATCGCTGCCTGGGGTCCATATAGACGACCTTCTGATGCGCTTTGAAATTTATTCAGAAGTACAGGAAGTGTCGTCACATCTGGATGGGTCAACGTTAACGCGAGTAGAAATTCAGCCCAATTGAGAATGAACACAAAAAGAAAAGTGACAACCATTCCCGAGGCAACGAGTGGAAGAACTACCCGCCGAAGAGTATACATTCGGCCTGCTCCCATAATTCGGGCAGCATGTTCCAGAGAATACGGCACCTCTTCGATAAATGTCAGCATCATCCAGATCACAAACGGCAACGTTATCGTGATATAAAGGAGGCTCATTCCGACCCGCGTATCGAATAGACTAATCCGCGTACCGAGAACAGTTTCTGCTGCGAGGGGAACCATGATTGCGTAATACATCAAGAGAGGAATAGCTATTACGATTGGCGGGATCATCCGGATTATCAGGACGCTATGTCGGAACTTGCTTCCACCAACGTTAAACCGTGAAATTGCATACGCAAGGAATGTTCCCATAAAAAGTGCGATCAATGCAGAAAGGGTGCAGATCAGTACAGAATCCCCCAACGCTCCCCAGATATTAAAAGGCTGTTCAGTCGCCTGACGGGCCACTCCTTCTTTTGTTATATCAAATGTGAAGATTTGTCCGTAATTCTGCAATGTCGGTGAATGCGGCACCCAATTTGGCGGCCAGGTCACCCATTCGCCAGAATCTTTAAAAGAAGTCTGCACCATCCAATAAATCGGGAACATGATAAGGAGGCCCCATAGAATCAATATTGTGTGCCTAACAATTGTTCTTCTGCGGGACTTTCGCATGGCCTGCCGTTTAGACTGGATCGGGGATGCGGTATCAGGCGATAAAACCATCAGACTTCCCCTCGTTCAACGGCTTCACCTTGCCTGCCTAACAGGTAAATCCCCACAAAGATCAAAACAGAAAATAATATCAACACTAAAATGGATGCGGCGGCTCCATATGCGAACTTGTTAAACTGCCATACCTGCTCCCACAAATAATAGGCGATCGTCTGGGTCGATGTCCCTGGTCCTCCATAAGTCAGAAGTATAATAGGATCAAACAACTTGAGAGCTTCCATCGATCGAATAACTATCGCAATTACGATGGCAGGTTTTAGCAGCGGAAGTTCCACCCACAGAAATACCTGCGCGCGGCTAGCTCCCATTATGCGGGCAGCATTGATCAGTTGCGGTGGAAGAGCTGAAAAACCCGACAGAAATATAAGAAACGTCAATGATGTCCATTGCCAAATATCTGCGAGTATAATCGCCCACTGCGCGGCCCAGGGGTTGGACAACCAGCGAATGCGCGGATTAATGCCAAGAAGGCTGGTCAGCGGCCATAGAAGTTCGTTTAAGGGGCCGCTGTCTAGATAGATCATCGAGAAGTTGTAACCGGCGACTACAGGCACAACCATCATAGGAATCAAAAAGATGGTAATATATATCCTCCGGCCTGCAACAATGCGGTGTACCAGCATTGCAAGAACAAACCCGATTATGAGTTCTAAAATAACAGCAGACCCCGCAAAATAGAAGGTTCTCCCCAGTGACAACCAAAATCCGGGGTCACTCAAAACGGCTTCGTAATTGCGGAAGCCATCGAGGTAAGCCTGCTCGAAAGGACGGTTTGCACGCCAACGGAGGAAACTTATATAAATCGTCAAAATGAACGGTATTATGAGAACGCAAATGATCATACCCTCGACCATAACAAAGGGTATCCATCTAAAAATGCGTTCCTGAGAAAGCCACGCACTAAAGCGCGCAGTAATTCCGTCTTTTCGGAGGTCGGCCACCGTGGTAACTCTCTCGTTCATTATTTCTGCCGACGCTATTGATTATATGAAAGTAAATTGATGCAACTCAAGGGAGACGGGGTCAGTACACCGACCAACCCCGTTTTCAACCCTCCGGGAAAGTAATTCTACTCCCCCGAAGAGAGAAGCCCAAATACCTCTAAGTTCGTTAGAACTTATCGACGTAGAGACCGTCATTCACACCTTTACGCCATACTTTGATCTGGTAATCACGACCAATATCTTCGGTCACTCGGTTCCAGCCCTTTTCAATTTTAGCAGCAGCTTTTTCGGCCGTTAAATTGTTGTTCATTACGTCGGCAAGGTTATTATCGAGGACTTTCATATATTCGTAGTGGCCTTCGATGTAAAGAAGCGATGTCGTATATTTCGCATTTTCCATCGTCGCCTTAAGAAATTCCGGACCAAACTTCTTGAGAATGCCGGGATGGCCAATATTTTGCGTGCGGTAAGGATCCCAAAATCCTTTCGGATGAGCAATCGCCCGACTGCCCACTGATGGGCTCGTTAGCCACTGGATGAAATAGTAGGCGAGCTCTGGGTTTTTCCCGTGCGCGTTGACCATATAGCTTGTACCCGCTGCTTCCGCAGCTCTTCTAACGGGAGGTCCATCCGGGGCAGTAGTCGCAGGGATGACACAAGGTATCTGCTTACCCTTAACAGTACTCTTGGGATTAGAGTTTGCATAGCCAAAGATTGATGGAAAAGACATCACAGAATATGCCTGACCGCTTCCCCAGAATGGGTAAATCTGCGGTGTTCCCCAACCTTGTATGTCCTCTGGCATATATTTGACTATCGAAGCAAAAGCCTTGATCGCTTTAATACCCTGCTTAGTAGAAATTCTAGGTTTCATATCTTTATCAAAAAGCAGTCCCCCAAAATACGCCGGGAAGTGACGATGAGAGAAGTTCACAGAACGATAAGCCATCGCACCGTATAGAGGTTTTTCAAATTTAATACCCCAACGGGTCTGTCCGGCTTTAGTATGAAAGAATTTCGCCTGCTCTTCCCAATCAGCCATAGTCGCAGGGCAGCCTAAGTCCTTGCCAGTTTTACTCTTAAATGCCGCACGTGCCTTTGGATTTTCAACAATGTCTTTTCTAAGCACGAGCATGATGTGATCACCATCAAGAACCATGCTGTAGAGCTTACCGTTATACCGCTGCTGAGCAAGAAATGCTCCGGGAATACCAGTAAAGTCGGGTTTTCCTTTTGCCGCAAAATCGTCCAAAGGTAGTATCACCTGGGCACCGGCTGCGTCCGGTGCTGTGTAGGGAAAGTCATTGAACATGTCAAAAGCACCTGTTTTTGCGACTGCCTCACCCATTATCTTGCTAGGAATATCTGTATAGCCTAGTGGCTCAGTGTGAACATCTATGCCAGTCAATCCCTTCCACTCTGCAATGAAGTCGGGTATTGCATTGCGAAATAGGGAATTTAAAAGCATGTTGATTTTTGGATTCTTCATGTTGTTATCTTTAACGAACTGCTTCGCCAGATTAACAGCACGGTCGGCAGCGGGATCACTTTCCGCCTGAACTGCAGTGGCGTT
>JYMV01033127.1_pt1 | contig 13758 bp, 12 predicted proteins | sample 338911 | NCBI WGS metagenome assembly JYMV01 (sample SAMN03354496, study PRJNA234377) | hydrothermal vent metagenome | biome: Deep sea; feature: Hydrothermal plumes at the Eastern Lau Spreading Center, Western Pacific Ocean; material: Seawater | place: Tonga | collected 2009 | depth 2000 m m
GGACTCCAAAATTGTTGTGGCCGGAATTCTAATGATGGGTGGAATGACAGGCTATTTCCTGATCCTGACAATTTGGAAAAGACGTCCTGAAGCATTGATAAAAACACGCCCTCAAGAAACTCATGTTTCCGGCGATTCAAAATTAGTGACTGAAGATGAACACTCAACTATAACCGTCAGCGGAAAGTCCCTAGCAGAATTTCTCTAGAAACTGTTTGAATTAGCGGATAATATTGTGTTCCGGACCAAAAGGGAAAGCCGTGATATTTTCTGCACCATCTTCCGTCACAACAAGAATATCATGTTCGCGGTATCCTCCGGCTCCAGGCAAAGTCTCCGGAAGCATCACCATAGGTTCTATTGAGACGACCATGTTCGGTTCGAGCACTGTTTCAATATCTTCACGCAGTTCAAGCCCGGCTTCACGTCCATAATAGTGAGAAAGACTTCCGAAGGAGTGTCCATATCCAAAGGTTCGGTATTGCAGCAAATCATGTTTGCTGAATATCTCATTCAGTTCCTCTGCAATATCACAACAGCGCGCTCCCGGACGAATCAGTTCCAAGCCACGCCGATGGACCTCGACATTGACATCCCATATTTCCAAATGACGGTCTGATGCATGATCAAAAAATAAAGTCCTCTCTAAAGCAGTGTAATAGCCTCCAATCATAGGAAAACAGTTAAGGCTAAGAATATCCCCTTTTTGTATTTTACGTGTACTGACGGGATTGTGAGCACCATCCGTGTTGATTCCAGACTGAAACCAGGTCCAGGTATCCATTATGTCACTTTCAGGATAGCGTCTGGAAATTTCGCGAACCATCGCTTGAGTGGAGTGCAAAGCTACTTCGTATTCCGGAACCCTCTCCCCAATCGCCTCCACACAGGCCGCTCCTCCGATATCCGCTACCTGTGCACCATTGCGGATCAATTCTATTTCTTCTGCAGATTTTACCATCCGCTGCCGCATGGTCATTTTTGAAATGTCCACAAGTTCTGCTTCAGACAAAGCGTCCTGAAGTTTCTTCAGGTTTTCCAGATTGATGTGATCATACTCTATCCCAACTCTCCCTGAATTCGTTACTTCCTGTTGCATAGCCTTGAAATAATTATCCTTTTCCCAGTCGGTAAAAATAACATTCTCCCCAAAACCCCGACGCCAAGGCTGTCCTCCGTCAATATTTGCAGTAATTGACTTAAGCTTATCCTGTGTCACCACCAATCCGTATGGTCGTCCGAAAGAGCAGTAAACGAAATGATTGTAATAATTGATATTATGAATTGAAGTAAAAATAACTGCATCTATATTTTCTGCAGCCATCTGAGTCCGCAATTTAGCCAAACGGTTTTCCATTTCAGCTGCAGAAAATATTGGAGATTGTTTCCTGCCGTTTTGAATTGAAATAAGTTGATTCATAACCAATCTTTTTCTGTCAGATCCTATGTATAAATATTATTTATCTGGTGATTAACACAAACAAAAGTAGTACATTTTGAGATGTCCTTGATTTTTTTTGCACCAATATATGTACATGTACTCCGGACACCTCCTAAAAGATCTAGTAAGGTGTTTTCCAATGTCCCCTTGTAAGGTATTGATACAAGTTTGCCTTCACTCGCCTTATAATCCTTCCTTTTGTTATCACTGTAATATTTTTCCAACGCAGTACTGCTGGCCATTCCGTAAAACTCTACTGTTTTTTCTCCTGAAATTTTATTTTCCGTAATAGTCTCACTATTCTCATCATGACCGGCAAACAAGCCGCCCAGCATCACAAAATCGGCATTTGCTCCAAAGGCTTTACTAATGTCACCGGAACAAGTACAACCGCCGTCTGACATGACCATCCCGCCAATTCCGTGCGCTGCATCAGAACACTCGATAACTGCACTTAACTGAGGAATCCCGACTCCGGCCACATTTCTGGTAATACATGCAGAGCCCCCTCCAATCCCAACTTTAACGATATCTGCACCTGACAAAATAAGCTGTTCCGTCATTTCCGGCGTACAAACATTGCCGGCAATAATTATTTTGTTTTCAAACTCAGAGCGTGCCAGTTTAATAAAATCACAAAACTGTTCGGTGTAACCGTTGGCTACATCAATACAGATAAAATTAAAATCTTTTATTTGCTCACCAAGATCATACAGTGTCTGCAAACCTTCTGCGACTCCTATAGTAATTGCGACATTTTTCTTTATACCACTGGATATTTTAAGTAATTCATCCGCAGTATGAAATTTATGCAAACAGGTCAGTACTTTGTGTTTGCTTAGGACTTCAGCCGAACCGATTGTTCCTACAGTATCCATATTTGCCGCAACAATCGGGACTCCTTTCCAGGACAGATTGGACCACTTAAATTTGAAATCCCTTTCCAGATCAACCTCTTTTCGGGAAGTATAGTAGCTGCGCTTCGGTTTAATCAGCACGTCTGAAAAATCATATTTGACTTCATTTTCTATATGCATATTTAATCCGTTATGTATTGTTGAGTATTTTCAAATTCCCAGGGGAAATGAATCCAGAGGTTTTCACTGTCTTTGGCTACTTCTCTGGCGAAAAAATGCGGCGTAAAATCACATTCATTGTTCCACCAGAGGGAGGCAAACTGTGGTTCCTGGCAAAATTCTTTGATTTCCTCATGAATTTTGTGGAATGTTTCGCCTCCATCACAAACATCATCCACAATTAGTACTTTTTTGTGTGCTTGCTCAGGTTTATATTTTACCCAGGTTGGAAAATCTCTCAGTGCTGTTTGAATTGGAACCATCGGCAATTGAAACCAGTGACTGAGGGCAACACCAGGAACAAGCCCGCCTCTTGAAACTCCAACAATAACATCCGGGTTAAAGTCGGACAAAGAAACCTGCCTTGCAATTTTCTGAATATCGATCAGGCATTCCTTCCATGAATAATAGTATTTTTTGAACATCTGATCTAGTAAGTACCTATATAATGAAAAATTAAGGGAAATTTAAGAAGTCATAACAAACTGTCTGCATATCAATCATAACTAAAGCAATTACTACAGTAAAGACCATAGAGCTGAAAGTTATGTTTTAGTGCAATTAGTTTTTAATCCGTATCCACCAAACCGGCTCCGGCACCTGACTTGTGCGACTCCTCGGTGGAAGGAACCAGGCAGCGAGAAAATAATTTATGGATTATCGGCCAGGCTTCGTATAATGGTACTCCTGATTCCAAAACAACTTGCCTGTTTTTCTCAGAATATGTGGTTTTCTCAATCCACTTTTTAGAACTGAACAAACTACTTTCCGCAGATTTGATCGACACATCCGCTGAAATGTGCTGTTGAAAAATCTCATTTCCTTCCAATGAAGTTTCCCAGTTTCCATGCTGGCCTGTCAAAACATTACAGAGAGTGCCTCCGGAATCCTGCCAGCAAATCTCCCAATTTCCGGATTTTAAAGCTCCAACAGCCGCTGCTATCAGAAAAGGGTGATCAACTTGTTCTACGACAAAATGCTGAGTTTTGTCTGAAACCGCTTTTTTTTCTAAAATCCAGTCACAAACTGAAGGTCCAGCAAAAAGTGCTGAAAGTTGTTTCCCTCCGGAAGGCGTCAGTAAAGTTTCAGCGCCAATCTCAGTTTGACTTGCACAGAGACTGCTTTGAGCTTCATCAAGAGACTTTAGAGTTTTTGAAGTAATTCTGGCTGGATCAAGACCACTGGCTGCAATCCAAATGGAGGAACGCCCAAAATCCTCTGCCAAACCAAAAGACAGTCCTGCTCCTACCGCTGCTCTGGTAAAGTAAAACATTATTTCATTAAGAGATAGGACGATTTCAGGAGATTTCATGCTGCCACGATATCCGGACAGAACGGAAAAGCCCATTCGTCTGAATCGTTACCAACAAATTGATCTGGAAGAGGAGCACCCTGAAATAAGGTAATGCGTGTCCATAAATCTGATTTTGGATCAAATTTGGAGGCTCCAAAAAAAGCCAGTTTAAAACGCAAGAGATCGATGGGACGCATCTCGGCGTCCACAATGTTATCCCTTATTTCTGCATACGGAAAACGTACAACTGTCTGCACTCTGCGGACAATATTACGGAATTCCGGATGATTTTGAACAAACGTGCCTACAGAAATATCATCGGTAACGCTCTTAATTTTTTTGTTAAGCAGGAAAACATCACGTCCTACAGCAAGCGGCATTTCCTGTTCTGCCCCCGGATCAGCATATCTGTCTCCAAAACGTGGTTCCAGTTTTTCTTCGGAATAGTACCAAAAACGACGTTGTTTTTCCGGATCATCGAAGTCAATTTCCAACGCCCAGTTAAATGATTTCTGCAGCAATTCTCCCAACTGATTGAGGCTCATTGACGGCTCAAGTTCTATCCCAGTGGAAGTTTGCATATCATCTGCTAACTCATCTACAAGTTTACCGTGCGATTCCAGTAATAGTGAGACTGTCAACTCCTGACCTTCAAGCGAAAAGTTGGCTTCTGCAAAGCGTAATATCCTCTCCCAGATAAGTGGCTGTTTAATATTTTCTTCATTCGCAAACCAGTTAGACAACTGCTTAAGGTCTTCACGTGTTTTTATTATTCGAGAAGTTTGTTGTTCATCCTCAACATTCCACTCAGCAATGTGTTGAGTTGCCTGAAACATAAATTTCCTAAATAAGGACAAGGATTCCGGAGTATGTGATTCAAGAGCAACAACTCTGGAAAGAGCAGTTTCGCGTGCTAAAACCCATTTATGGATCAACACTGGATGTTTTATCAGAAACGGAGCCATGCCCAAACCGGTGGCATTTCCTATTCCTAGAAATTTACTGATTTCCGGATTTAAACTGACAGCCTTTCGTCCACCACGTTGTCTTGCAACATATTCAACCAGTTCTATAGTGAACCAGCGGAAAAGATAAACCGTGAGCAATTCTACCTGAAAAGATCCGCGCGTTTCCGAGCGATTGGATATTTTTTCCCTGTCAGCGCAACCGAATTTTCCACTGCCATAAACCGCTGTAGTACGCATCAGATAACCGACAGAAGCCAATAGCTCGATATCTGGCTGCTTTCCCTCAGACAACCTCGAAGCCACATGTTCAAACAGGCGCAAACTTTTATTGGCACGCGCCAGCACCAGTTCACTGGGGCTGAATCGACCAGCCTCTTGTTTTGGAGTGTTTTCAGAGAGTCTTTTTATGTCCGCCTCAGTTGGAATGCCATCGAAAAGATTGAAGGTTGCGTCCCATACCTCAGCTACCACACGGTCAGTGCGTTGCTCCGGGGCAATTTCATTTGTAAACGTTATCAGTGAATATGTACGCTCCGGAGTGTGGACAACATAAACCGAAGTTCCATAACCTTTCTCATCGACTTCAAAACGCAATTTCTCAAATTTCCATTTTTCTTTTGAGATTCTACGGGTCAGACTGCGCATAAAACTAAGGCGCGTCTGAAAAGAGGAACCCATTCTGGACAAACGCATTACCTTTTCAGGAGAACGCATTCCTTTTGAAACAACATGGGTTGTCTTAGGCATCTCGACTTTCATCGTTTCTTTTACGGACCAAAAGATTTTTCAAAAAATTCAAGCCAGTTAAGTCCGGCAATTCGCTCTACTTCATTTTCAGAAAAACCTGTTTTTCTCAAACAACTGAAAATATTTTCAAAATCACGATTGTCGCGAAACCATTCCGGCTGTTCCGGAAAACCGGCCAGCTCCGCAGACCCTTCACCGAAATCCCTTTCGTTGCTCCAGGTACCGTTACGCATCCACTCAACCACGCTGTCAGGCTGGTTTTGACATAGATCACTGCCAATGCCGATCCTTTCAACTCCTATCATTTCCGCAGTCCTCGCAATCATGCCGCAGAAATCTTCCAGCAAACACGCTGATTTATCTTTCAAATGATGCGGATACACTGAAAAACCGAGCATTCCACCACTTTCCCCTATAGCTTTTAAGACGTCATCAGTCTTGTTTCGCAGCGCCTCACACCAGAAAAAAGGGTTAGCATGAGTAATGGCAATTGGTCGTGCTGAAATTTCGATAGCCTCAAGAGTAGAACGACGCGCAGAATGGCTCATGTCAACAACCAGTCCAACCCTGTTCATTTCCTTGATCACTTGACGCCCCATCCTGGTTATTCCGGAATCGTCATCTTCATAACAGCCTGTTGCCAGCAGACTTTGATTGTTGTAAGAAAGCTGCATAAAACGTACTCCAAGTTGATGACAAATTTCAACTAAACCAATATCATCCTCAATTGGAGAGCAATTCTGGAAACCAAAGATAATTGCTGTTCGCCCCTCATTCTGCGCTTTCAGCACATCCTCAGCGCAGCGTCCCTGAAATATCAACTCGGAATGCAGCTCAAAAAGTCGGTTCCAGGCGATCACATTCTCTACCATCTCCTGAAAATCCTCATGGTAACATATTGTCACATGCACAGCCGCTACTCCGCCTTCGTTCATCTCTCGGAAAATATCCTCTGACCAGTTGTTGTACTGGAGTCCGTCAATGATTAAGGGGAGTTTAGGAGTTTTCATGGATTTTTTACTTGTTTGAGAACAAAACAAAATACTAATATTTACGCTTAATCTTAGATCCATTATATAGAATGTGTGAGTAATTTTCATCAGCAAATTTTCGCTGGGAAACTGAGCGGCTATCCATATCATATTGAGGTCGATACAATCTCATACCATCACGATCTTGTCTTTTCTTGCCGCGTATGTGCATCCAAATATTTTTGCCAACAATTTGTTCTACACTGGGTGTCATATATGATTGTAGAGAAAAGCCTATTCTTCTTTGCTTGCTTTTGTTTGGCTTTGAACCATGAATGGCTGCACCATGGTGAATTGACATTTCTCCAGGTTTCAGGATCAAATCAACAGCCTTTGATTTATCAACATCTTTGACAACTTGCCCCCGTGTTAAAATGTTATTTTCAGCAAATGTGTCTTCATGTTTGCGAATACTTTGCTTGTGACTGCCTGGGATCATCGACATACACCCCATTTCTATAGTGCTCGGAGTTAATGCAAACCAGGGCGTAAGGAAATCACTACTATTCATTCCCATATAGGTTGCATCCTGATGCCAGCTCACAAAGTGATTAGTCGAAGCATCTTTGATAAACATAACAGAGGACCATAAGGAAATGTCCGGGCCAATCAAATCTTCTACTGCGTCTACAATAACATTGTTGTGAGCCAATTCATCCAGTACCATAAAAGTGAGGTGTAAATTATTGCGCTTTTCTGGATTGAAATCTTCAGGAAACTTTTTTTCAGCTTCTTCAATTTTTACCTTTATTAAGTTCGCTTCTTCTTCTGACATGACGCGAATCGGCGAGACAAAACCATTTTGATGGAATTGCTGAATTTGTTCTTCTGTTAAGATTTTTGCCATTATTTTACTACTTTCAATTTAGTTTATCTTTGCTGCCACAAAGTTACGCCAGCTTTATAAAATATTTATCCGAGCCCCAACAGGTCATCTTTGATTCTGGCACAGCTTAGACAACTCCATATTTATTCCTGATTGCTGACGAAAACAGGTTTGCATAATTTTATTCAAGTTGTTCAAAAATTTCGATAGAACGCAAAACACCACATCGCTAGCTCACATCTCAGTGGCAATCATCCCCAGGAAATCACCGATTCCGACCAGTGCCTTGTGGGTACGTCCGATCAAGGTTCCGTCACGACCAGCACAGTAAACGACAGGTTGAAGTTCCAGTTTTTCCGGAAAATGGACTTGGCCAACGGCATCGCCCTTCTTGACGGTCTCATCCAGATCGATCAACGTCTCATAAATACCGGCATCGTTGCTGATTAAATAGCAGTCTGAATCCGGCATGTGCATCAATCTGGTCGGCGGAAGTCCCCTATCCTCGCAGCTTAGAGGCTTTTCGTCGATGATCTCAAAATGTGCCAGCAAGTTCCTAACTCCGATTTCAGTGATCGACACTGTTTCCGGTGTAGACGTTCCTCCGCCACCGAGTTCACAGCCGACGAAGATCTTGCCCATATCCTCAACCTCAGTATCGAGCATGCCTTCGGAGTCCAGTTCAACAAGCTCCAGACTGATAGGAGCTCCGAAAGCCAGCATCGCCTGTTTCGCCCGTTCCATGACTTCGGCATCAGGAATCCGGTGATAACAGGCGAAAGGAGAAAACATCATAGTCTTTCCACCGGAATGGATATCGAGAACGACATCGGCCAATGGCAGGATTTTATGGTGAACGAAATGAGCGATCATCAAGGAAACTGAGCCGTCACGTCTACCCGGAAAAGCCCTGTTCATGTTAACTCCGTCAATCGGTGACAGCCTACTACCGGTCAAAACAGCGGGAAAGTTCAGTGCTGGAATGATGATCACCTGACCTCTTATTCCCCCGGCTTCGAGAGTTCTAGCCAGTTTCATCAGGGCGATCGGCCCCTCGTATTCGTCTCCATGATTGCCGCCGGTTAGAAGCATCGTCTGCCCTGCACCGTTCCGGATCGAAACGATCGGTAGATGCACCGCCCCCCAGCCAGACTCGTTGCGGGAATGTGGGATAATTAAATGTCCGTGGTGCTTGCCGTCTGCCAAAAAATCTATTGTTGCGCTTACTTTCGGTTCTGTATGATTCATATTACCATTCTCTTATAAAATATTATTAGATACACACCAGATGGCATAAGTTTAATTTAGGGCTCAAGTTCCTGCCGCATGGGACATATGACACCATTTGTTTTAATGTCTAAATAATTTTCATCTCCCCCCGATAATTGGCAGTTCTGGTGCAGCACGCATAGATAAGAGTCGTGGAGCACCATTTTGCACAACGATGTTTTCTTCATGCACCATAATAAGTCCATCTCCATAATTTAGTGACGGCTCTAGTGTGATTACCATATTTTCCTCTAAAACAGTTTCATCAAAATCCGCATGAGAAGGCCATTCCGTGAGTTGCATTCCAAGACCATGGCCATATCGGCCAACCTCACCTCCCTGAACATCAATTTCAGCAATAACACTTTGCATCGAATGAAATAACTCGCGACAGGTAGTTCCCGGCCTTGCGGCGGTCATACCCGCTTCTGTTGCACGCCACAGTATATCATAGGTTTGGTGCGACAAGTCGTCGGATTGCTCTATGGAAAAATTACGATCAAAGTCACAAAAATAACCGTCAAATGTTGCGCCTGTGTCTAACATCAAAATATCTCCTGACTGTAACGGCCTCTGTGAAGGTGGTGAAATTATATCGCGATAACCGCCTTGATCTGCTCCTCCTGCTAAATATGGGACATCATCCGCCCCTTGTACAAGGCATTCCATGCGGAAAGCGCGAAAGGCTTCAGCAAGCGGTTGACCTTTGTAAAATATCTCCTTTGCACGCTCAAAGGTCCGCGAGGCAATGTTGCAAATATGTGCAATTTTTTCAATTTCTGCTTCTGATTTCACCATTCGCAAACTGCGCAGAATATCTGTTGCATCAACTAGCTCCATTCCCGGCAATCCAGACATCAAGCTTTCGTAATCTCCAAGAGGCATTCGCAAACTTGTTTCGTGGCCTTTCATGATGCCCAGTCTGGCTCAAGCAAATCAAGCAACAGGGTGATACCGTCATCTTTTGGGCAGGGTGCACCCCATGTCCGAATATCCTCAATCCAAGTTTTTTGCATTAAAGCAACACCAATTTCTGGAATAACGGCAATAGGTTTTTTATCAGCAGGAATGAAAAGAAACCAGGGGCGCGTTGGGCTTTGCCAAAACTGCGTATGGAATCCGCTGAAATAACGAACTTCAGGTTCTGTCATTAGCAAAATCCCAGCTAAATCTTCTGCTGCCATCAGTTTTTGTACTCGTTTTAGACGAGCCTCGAACTCACTAACAGGAAAACCTCGAACAGGGCTATCCATCATTTTTGCCTCCTTTTATGATTTGATTAAATGTTTCGGTATCAGTAACTCCTTTGGAACAAACTAGCAAAACACGGGAAGTTTCATCTAAGCCAAGTTTCATGCGCAATTCCTGTTGTTTGGAACAGCAGATAAGTACTGCAAGACCTGCAACAGCACTTTCTCCAGCCTTGATAACAGGGTCATTGCCTTCATAGGAAACATTGCTTCAATGGAAGCATTAAATAAGGGAACTTATTTTAAAATATTCTGAAACTAAAATATATTTATTGAAGTTTCTTAATTAGGAAGGCGTAACACCACGTAGGCGTTCTGTACGACGGCGCAACAATTCGAGTGTAGTTAAAAGCGCAATAGTGACGATAATCAATAAAGTTGCTGCTGCAAGAATTGTGGGGCTTATTTGTTCGCGAATTCCGGAAAACATTTGCCATGGTATCGTGCGTTGTCTATATGAACCAACGAAAAGTACAACCACTACTTCATCAAAAGAAGTAACAAAAGCAAAAAGAGCTCCGGAAATAACTCCTGGAGTAATCAAAGGTACAATGACTTTGAAAAAAGTTGTCGTGGGCGAGGCTCCTAAACTTTGAGAGGCACGAATCAAGTTATTGTCAAATCCAGTTAAGGTAGCGGTAACAGTAATGACAACGAAAGGTGTACCCAGCACAGCGTGTGCTAAGATCACACCCAAATGAGTCCCCTGTAAACCTATACGACTGTAAAAAAAGAACATTCCGGCCGCAGAAATAATTAGAGGAACAATCATTGGAGAAATCAAGAGACTCATTAACAAAGTCCGATAAGGCATTTGTGGGCGAGAAAGCCCTAATGAGGCCAAAGTGCCCAAAAATGTAGCAATTATTGTAGCAAAAAAAGCTATGAAGACTGAATTTCTAACAGCTCCCTGCCAATTCAAGCTGGTGAAAAAATCGTTGTACCATTGTAATGAATAACCCTCTGGATCAAAGGCCAGCATTTTCTTTGTGAAAGTAAAAAAAGGAACTTCATTAAAGGAAAGTGGTATAATTACAATCAGCGGGAATATCAAAAAAAACAGAACTGAAGCGCAAATTATCCAAAATGTATAGTGCCATATTCTTTCTGGAACACTAAAGTATGGAGGCAAAGTACTCATTTTATCCTAATTTCATGTTGTTGATCCCTACAATACGGTCATAGAATACAAAAAATAAAAGCACAATACCCAGCAAAATAACTCCAATGGCAGAACCTAAACCCCAGTTAAGTGAACTTGAAATATGATATGCAATCCTGTTACTGATAAACGTTCCTGAACTGCCACCAACTAATGCAGGTGTAATGTAGTAACCAATTGCCAAAATAAAAACTAAAATTGAGCCTGCTCCAATACCTGCCCCTGTATTAGGGAAATATATCTTCCAGAAAGCCTTCCAAGGATGTGCACCTAAAGAAATAGCTGCACGTACGTATGATTTTGGAATAGTTTTCATCACGCTGAACAATGGTAAAATCATAAACGGCAGAAGAATATGTGTCATTGCAACCACTGTCCCTGTAGCATTGTGAATCATTGCCAAACGACCTTCCTCATTAATAAATCCTACTAAAACCAAGAAATCATTAATCACTCCTTCTTGTTGTAAAAGAGCAATCCAGGAAGTAGTTCGCACAAGAAGTGATGTCCAAAATGGTAAAAGAACAAAAATAATAAGGATATTACTAATACGAGTAGACACCGTAGAAAGCATGTATGACAAAGGAAAACCAATAACAAAAGTGAGAAATGTTATTAGTGAACTTAGCACGATGGTTCTAAAAAATAATTTCAGATATATACTGTCCTTCGATTCCAGTGACTCAATATTTCCACTTGAAAATTTCCTCTTGAAATCTAATGCTGCAAGGTAGTATCCTTCAGTATATCTTGATGAATTTTGTTTAATTACTTGCCAAGTATAAATCTCTCCCCAACGTTTATCTGATTTAATTAGTGCTTCTTTAAAAGGAGGTGTTTTTATTTTTTTCACTTTTCTTCCAGCTTTTCTAAATAAACTGGAAAAACCTGAACTTTCATAGTTAAAACGTGATCCTAGTTTAGTATGTTCCTTTGCGGCCTTAGCTTTTTTTATTTCATCCACCATAGCAGCAAATACTGCCTCACCAGGCAACTCACCTGAATATTCATCCCAATTTTGGAGAGCTTCGGAAGATTTAGGCAGGATTTTTTTTACAATTGAATTATCTATTGACAGCAGTAGCATATCAGCAATTGGGCCAATAAAAGCAATCACAATAAAAACCAATAGAGGAAAAACCATCATGAAAGCAACAATTTTACTGCGCCGCTGAGCTCTTGCCAAACTTATCTTAAGAGGGATTCCGTCAGCAGTAACAATATTTTCTTGGATTTTTTCCATCAAATGAAAGTTAGGAAGGATTTAAATAGTCGGGAAACATTGCTGTATTCCCGACTTATTTAAGCAAAATGACTATTTCAACAACCAAGCATTGAATTTAGCATCAAGGTCATCCCGATTATCAGCCCAGAACTCATAATTGAAGAGTAGGGTAGTTTTTGAGTTATTCGGGTCAGTAGGCATGTGAGGAGCCATATCAATTCCAAGTTTAGCATGCTTTCCTACGAGAGGTGCTGAGGAAGCACGAGTTGGACCATAGGAAATGAATTTGGCCTGGTCTGCAAGACGCTGTGTATCAGTTGCGAATTTCAGAAACTTCATAGTTTCAGCTTTATTCTTACCACCGCTAGGTACAACCCATCCATCGAGGTCGAAAACCTGCCAATCCCAAAGCATAGCTACAGGTTGTTTTTGCTCTTCAATCAGAGCAAACAATCTGCCATTATATGTCGAACCTACGACAACCTCACCATCAGCTAAAAGCTGAGGAGTTTGTGATCCAGAAGTCCACCAGACAACCTTACTCTTTATCGTGTCCAGCTTTGCTAGTGCTTGTTTTACTCCAGCATCTGTTCCAAGGACATCATAGATCTTAGAGGGAGCAACTCCATCACAAATAAGGGCCCACTCCAAATTGTTTATTGGTTTTTTTTCCAAGGCACGCTTGCCTGGAAAAGATTTTAAGTCAAACACATCACAGATACTTGACATCGGTCTGTTGACTTTATCTTTGCGATACCCAAAAGTTGTTGAATAAACAATTTGTGGAATAAAACATTCGGAAACAATAAAATCTCCAAAATCCTCTGAGGCCGGTGTTCCGTCTGGTGCAGAAGCCAAAGCATTATTATGGTCGATTTCATCAATCAAACCTTCATCACAAAGCATCATTGCATCAGATGCAACTGCATCAACCAAATCCCATGTGGTATTTCCCGCCTGTTTCATCGCCCGCAATTTAGCAACTGCACTGCCGGCAGAATCATCATTGATGATTTTAATACCCGGATTCTTCTTCATATAAGGGGCATGGTAAGCATTCTGCTGACTTGCAGTATAAGCACCACCCCATGAAACAACAACCAACTCAGTTGCCATTGTCTGGCCGACAAAGCCGACCATTGCCATGAGAGCTGCAGCCGTCATGGTTCGCATGAATTTATTCATACTATCTCCTTTTATACAATTAAACCCACAACGGGCTATTTTTCAGAAATCCCTGAATTGGGACCACCTATTAGTAGATGCTGGAAACGTGATGCTGGCAGTTTGAATAAATCCAATAGCCAACTCCTTATATTCCAGCATCTTATGACACAAGTACATCCAATGCACGTGCATCTTCTGCTTTCCAGCCAATTTGAACCGTATCTCCGGGACTCAATTGTGCATGGTTTGCAGAGTTTGGAATCTTGACGATAAAATCGTCATGACCACAAACGTTCATACGG
>JYMV01050252.1_pt1 | contig 13757 bp, 15 predicted proteins | sample 338911 | NCBI WGS metagenome assembly JYMV01 (sample SAMN03354496, study PRJNA234377) | hydrothermal vent metagenome | biome: Deep sea; feature: Hydrothermal plumes at the Eastern Lau Spreading Center, Western Pacific Ocean; material: Seawater | place: Tonga | collected 2009 | depth 2000 m m
TTCGCAACTGGTATTTTTGTACCGCCCGGTTATGTTCGATAAGGGGGGAAGAAAAATGATGGCTACCATCTTGCCGGGAAACAAAATACAGGTGGTCGGACTTAATAGGGGATATCGCCGCCACAATGGACTTGAGTCCCGGATTCGCGATAGGGCCGGGGGGCAATCCTTTATGCCGGTAGGTGTTGTAAGGGGAGTCGATTTTCAAATCGCGTTTGCGGATATTGCCGTCAAACTTCCCCATAGCATAAATCACGGTTGGATCGGTTTGCAGACGCATGTTTTTTCTTAACCGATTATGAAAGACGGATGAGATTATTTTTCGTTCCGAGTCCAACCCGGTTTCTTTTTCTATCAGGGAAGCCAGGGTAATGATTTCATACCAGGCAAGGGAACTTTTTTTCGCACTCATTAATAACTGGGGTTTTAAAACTTGTTCCCTGAAAGTGTCTACCATTTTTTGGATAATTTTTTTTTCTGGAGTGAATTTGCTGAAATGATAGGTTTCTGGAAATAAATAACCTTCCAGATTGTCAGCGGAAATGCCCAGGGACCGGATTAAATTTTCATCCTGAGTTTGGCGGATAAAAACTTCCTGATCCGCCAGACCCTCTGAGTGAAGAAGCCTGGCAATTTCTGTTATTCGGTAACCCTCCGGGATGGTGACAGGGTAGAGGACGGTTTTACCGGATGTGATCCGAAGAAGAATTTTGGAAGGAGGCATGGAGGGTGACAGGCTGAATTCCCCAACCATGACCTGTTTCTGTTTGTCTTGAATATAGGCAATAGCCTGAAAAGCACTGGGACTGCGGATCAGTCCTAGACGAGAAAGTTCCTGAGCCACCTGTTTCAGAGTCATTCCCGGTTGAATCTCAAAGATTATGGTCTGGTTGTTTTCGTTGACAGGCCGGGAAGCCTGATAGTAGAACAAACCTATCACGATCCATGCCAGTGCCAAAGAGCCCCAGAAGCCAGTGAAAAAAATTCTTTTTATCCAGCGCTTCATAAGTTTACAAGTTCCGGTTTATGATGCGGCCTTTCGTAACTGGCTTAGAAACTGGTCATTTTCCTGTTTTGTTCCTATAGTGACGCGCAGGCAGTTTTTTAATCTGGGGTGAGAGCCCAGGTTTCGCAATAAGGTTCCGTTTGCTTTCAGGTTGTTAAACACTTTTTCTCCATCCTTAGAGGCTCGAAACAGAATGAAATTAGAATTCGAGGGGTACGCAGTTATGCCGGGCAATTTTGATAACTCATCCATCAGGCGGTCCCGTTCTTCTACAATGGAATGGATTTGATTTTGCACCGGGGTAAAATCATTGAGAAGTTCGTTAGCGACCCATTGCGATATGGAATTCGAGTTATAAGGCAGGCGGACTTTGTTAACTTGTTCTGCAAGCATGACAGGGAAAATTCCATAACCTACCCGGAGTCCCGCCAGACCGATTTTTGACAAGCTCCTGAGAATAACCAGGTTATTGTGTTTTTCCATTTGCTTGATAAAAGTTTTTCCTGAGAAGTCATGATAGGCTTCATCCAGAACCACGATGCCCTCGAACTGCTCAATGACTTGCTGAATTTCCTGCTCAGAAAAGCAATTGCCCGTTGGATTGTTGGGGTAACTAATGAAAACAATTCGGGCCTTATGTTCGGCGATTATTTTCAATGCGGATGAAGCCTCGAAATCCCAATTGTCATTGAGGGGAAAACTGACGGGGTTCAACCCTAGGCACTGTGCCGTGATGCCATACATGGCAAATGTAGGGTCCGGGAAGGCAATGGTTTCCCCTTCATTACATAGAACCTGCATCAGATATTGAATCAATTCGTCCGAACCGTTTCCGATGATGATTTGTTCAGTGGAAGCACCCGTTCTGTTGGCGATGGCTTTTTTCAGCTCTCTGCAATCAGGATCGGGGTAACGATTGAGTTGCAACTCATCCAGCTGTTGGAATATTTTATTTAACAGTTCCGGTGAGGGCGGGTAAGGGTTTTCGTTGGCGTGTAATTTGGTGCCCTCATCCTGGTTTTCCACTTGATAGGCTTTCAGTCCTTTGATCTTGTCCCGGACCAGTTCCATGAGATCGATGTGGGACATGGTCAATCAACTCCATCTTTTAATAGTTCTTTAATATCAGGTGAGGATGGACTGTAATGGGACACTCTGACCTTTTCTGCCTGCAGGATAGAAAGGATGGCATTCACCGTATGTTCGACCTCATGGTTGGTGATGACGTAATCGTACATTTTATATTTTTTGATTTCCTTTTTTCCAGTTTCGATTCGCTGTTGGATGTGTTCTTCTGAATCCGTTCCTCTTTTTCTAAGCCGAGCCGCCATCTCTTTAATGGAGGGAGGCAGGATGAGAATATAAATTCCCTGGTACTGCATTTTTCGCAAAGCTTCAACGCCTTGAACATCCAGTTCCAAAAGAGTATCGCATCCGCTTTTTAAGATTGTATCGACAGACTGGAGAGAAGTGCCATAATGAAAGTCATGAACACAAGCCCATTCGAGGAAATCATTGTTCTTGATTTTATCTTCGAATTCTTTTTGGGATATAAAGATATAGTCCACACCATCTGTTTCTCCATTCCTGATTGTTCGTGTGGTGTGAGAAACTGATATTTTTAAATCAGGCAATCTTTCCCGCAAAAATTTGCAGGTGGTGGTTTTTCCTGTCCCGGAGGGGGCGGAAAGTATTATGGCAAATCCTTTAGCCATGATGGGGGCTCCAACAATTTATAAAAAAATGCAGTGAAAAAAGCAAAAAATCAATCACTCAATGTTCTGCAACTGTTCCCTTATCTTTTCAAGTGCGCTTTTTATCTCTATAACCAGATTGGCTACTTTGGTATCGCTGGATTTTGAACCCATCGTGTTGACCTCTCGGTTGATCTCCTGGGTGATGAATTCCAGTTTCCGTCCTATAGGCTCTGTCGAGTCAAACAATTTTCTGAATTGTTTGAGATGACTGCCCAACCGCGTGATTTCTTCGGTAATGTCGCACCGGTCAGCCAGGATAGCGGTTTCCTGAGCCAGACGACTTTCGTCAACCTCAATGCCGTCATTGATTAGTTTGATTCTCTCCTTAAGACGGGCCTTGTATTCCTGAGTGATTTCCGGTTGGCGCTTTTCTATCTGCCCCGCGTGTTTCTCGATACTGTCAATGCGTTCTGCAAGATCTTTTTGTAAATGCTCTCCTTCTTCCTCCCGCATTTTCTTAAGGGAGATGAGGGCAGATTCAGCCATGTTTAAGAGCAGGCCTTCTTTAGCCGGGTCGATGGCTACGGGCTCTATTTTTATGATATCCCGCAGGCCGACCACAGAATCGATATTCAGTTTGCCATCAAGCCCCAACGAAGTCTGAATTTTTTTCAGTGCTTCCACATATTGAGAGGCAAGAGCAAGGTTGGGTTTGACTTCCCATTCTCCTGAACCCTCATTGGTGTTGGCTAAGGTGATAGTGATGTTAATGGAGCCCCTTGCGCAATGTGCCTTGGTCAGTTTTTTCAGGGGCCGTTCCAGGTCTACGTAGGCTTTAGGCAGGCGGGTAGTGATTTCTATAAAGCGGTTGTTGACCGAACGGATTTCCGCCTTGTAGGAATAATCCCCATCCTGGCATTCTGCCCGGCCAAACCCGGTCATGCTGATTAGCATTAATTCCTAAGCCTTTTCCACGATCAATTTGTAATGGCCGTTTTCTTCAGTCAGGGAAACAACCTTGTGCCCATCATTTTTAATACTTCGAGGGACATTCTCAGAGGGCTCGCCCTCATCCAGCAATACTTCCAGTATGCTTCCCGAGGCCATGGTTTCCAGCTTGATTTTTGTTTTAACGTAATTGAACGGGCATTTGACTCCAAGAAGGTCAATGCTCTGTTTACTATTGCCGTTTGCGGCTTTAGAACCTTTTGGGTCTTCCCCACCGACCCGCATTCTTAAAGACTTGTCCTCCTGCATTTTGTTTTGTACGTTTTTGCATTCCTCCAACAGTTGTCCGGCTTCGCTCAGCCACCACTCAGCGGTTTTAGCATCTGTGGCTTCAGGGATTGATTCAAAACCGTCGATGAGTTTGGCAAACTTTGCCGATACAATTTCCATGTCGATAACCAGCGACTGGAATTTTTTCAGGCATTCCCAATCATCATTGAAGTCCATGCCCTCTGTAACAAGTAGGGCTCTGGCAGAAGCAATGACCGAATGCTTGGCGTGTTCACCGGTTCCTTTGTATGCGTTTTTCTCCAGACTGAGCTTGCCTTGGAAGAGGGCTCGCTCGGCTTCGCTGATACGGTCGGTGATCATGTCGGTGACGGCGCCGGCACACTCCCCCTGGCCACGGTCTTCGAGACTGAACTTTTCCGTCGAGCCATAGTCGATATAAGACTGTGGAGACTTTTCAATGTCCGGTAGATCTTTTAGCGGCTTCAGCAAGTCGCGGAAATGGATTTTACCCTTGCGGTCAAAATATTCGCCAAACGTTTCATTGTTTTCTTTTCCGGCCTTATAGTCTGCCAGAGAAAGTTTCATGGCCGACGGAGCGTTTTTAGCTGGGATTTTAATGACCGATGTGCCAAACACTACCTCGTCTTCAGAAACTCTGCCACCGAGAAAAACTTCATAATGCGGGGTTAGAATTCCGTTGAGTTTTTTGGCTCCGCCATGAAACCCGATGGAGGCAATATGATGCTGTCCGCAAGAATTCGGGCAACCGCTGGCCTTGATAGAAATATGGTCGAAATCCTTGGATTCCTCAAACCCACTTTCCATCTCCGTGTTCAGTTCCTGAACCAACCCGCGGGAAGCCGTGATACCGAGGTTGCAGGTTTCTGAACCTGGGCAACAGGTAATATCGCGGATCTCTTCGGTTCCGGCTTTATGCAGCCCTATTTTTTTGAGCTCGCCAAAGATCGCACCAAAGGCATCTTCTTTTGCCCAGGGAATCATCACGTTCTGGTTGACAGTACAGATGATGGTTTCCCCTGCAAATTTTTCAGCGATGCTTGCCAGTGCTTTGGCCTGCACAACGGTGAAATCACCCAGGATCAACTTGACCTGAAGATTGTAAAATCCTTCTTGTTTTTGTGGCTCGATGTTTCGGTTTTTCCAAAGTATGAACTCCGGGTCGGACTCATGTTGATTATCAGGCTGATACTCGGGAATGTCCGGGTTACCCCCTTCCGGCAGTTCAATTGATGGGTAGGCCTTTGTATCAAGCGCCGCATACTCTTCTTCATAGAGTTCTGTGATTTTATCCATGCCAAGTTTATCGACAACAAACTTCAACCTGGCTTTATTGCGGTTTCTTTTGTCGCCGTATTTGTCGAAGACAGAGACAATCGCTTCACACATCCTCAGCATTTTGTCGGCGGGGATGAAATCCACTAAATGTTTTGCGGCATGAGGGAATGAACCCAGCCCCCCGCCAATCAGAACGCGGAACCCACGCACTTCCTTGTCTCCATCTTTCTGGATAACCGCCTTCAACCCAATATCGTGGATGGGCGCCAGCCCGCATCCGCTACAACCGCCGAAGGTGATCTTGAACTTTCGCGGCAGGTTCTGGGTTAAATCTTTTCGCAAAAGATATTTGGAAACCGCCAGGGCATAAGGGGCCACATCAAATACTTCTGTAGCGCATGTACCTGCTTTGTGGCAAGCAGTTACGTTACGCACAGTGTTGCCACAGGCTTCCCGGGTGGTGACTCCCGCTTGCGCGAGGTCCTCAAGACCCTGGGGAACATTTTGAATGTTTACATAATGCAGTTGGATATCCTGACGTGTGGTGATGTGAAGGATTCCGTGGGAATATTTTTCGGCAAAATCGGCCAGGCCTCTCAATTGATCGCTGGTCATCCTTCCGGCAGGGAGTTTGGTTCGCACCATTTGTTCCCCATCCTGACGTTGACCATAAATGCCCTGTTGCAGGCGAAACCGTTTGAAGTCGTCATCGCCAACTTCACCCCGGTTCAGGCGTTCTACTTCTGCGGCGAACGCGTCAATTTCCTGCCTGACCTCGTCCGGAATATTTAGAGTTTTTGTATCCATTACTTTCCTCAGTTTCTATCAATACAGGCCGGTTATGAGCTTAATTAACCTGCCAAAATAAGCCGTTAAATTCCTAATTTGTGGGATTGACCGAAAAAATCAGAAAGGGTCACAAATTGGGTATACGAACCGAATATTATACTATCTTATAATAAAACTACCCTGAAAAACAGTAGTATAGCAGATTCAGTATGGGGCATCTCTAAAAATTGCTTTTGGTCCAGGTATTTGCGTGTGAGAGTTAGGCATTATTAAACTACCCTCACTGCGGCTATGCCTTGCCTCTCCCTTCAAGGGAGAAGGGTAGGATGAGGGGGATTCAATGTGGTTGGAATCTTTTCCATTTCATAGAAGGAGTTGTTGAGTTGGACGCTGTTTTCCTGATAAAGATTAATTTTGCCATATATTGCATCGTTTTTGCCGCCTGTTTAATCAAAAATCGCAATTTCAACATCGCTCTGGTCGGCTTGACCTACTTGGCGCCGCTGGTACCCTTAGGCATGACCGATGCCAATATCGAACGATTCCTGCTCGTTTCCTTCATCAATTTTATTTTCGGCATCATAGAGATGGTCATTTTTGTCCTGACCGAGCGGCCCGAAGACATTGTATTTGACAGATCTTATCTGCAACAGCTCTTTGGGCACGTTCTACCCATTTGCATGGCGTTGGTGGGGATGTCTTTTGTTGCCCGTGCCACCGGTATTGCCGTAGGCTGGGGGGAAGCGGTGATGATTGCCGGACTATTTTTCGTCGGCTCGGTATTTCGTATCTGGGCTATAGTTCAGTTGGGGGTGTTGCGCTTTAAGTTCAACATCGCCTTTCGGGAAAAACAGACCCTGAAAACCGATCAGTTGCACGGCCTCATGCGTCACCCCACCTACACGGCGATGATGCTGGTGATACTTGCTTATGCGGTAACCACCCATTCCTGGCTCGCGGGAGGGCTAGGCACACTTTCAGCTTGGTTTGGTTTTCAGTTTAGAATCCATTTTGAAGAACGGGCTTTGAAAGAACAGTTTGGCGTGGAATATGAGAGGTACCGTTCCCAAACCCCAATGTGGTTGCCGTTCCTGCATTTTTGAAGGGGGAGGTGGTGTCACCTTGAGTCATTCTGAGCTGGGCGCCCACCACCAGACCTTTTATATCTCTCAATTCTTTTTCACAGCCCGTGCAACTCACGAATGTAGGGCACAACACCCTCTTCAAACGTGCGCAGGGGAACGAATTTCAGAAAGTTGAAGCGGGCAATGCCGAGTTCGATGGCAAACTCTTCCAATTTATGGGGCTCTCTAGTCTCGACTACCCAGAGGAAAGTGTGTTCGAGACCCGAATGATAGCGGTCCAAAATAGAAGTGACGCCATACTTCTCCATCAACGGTCGCAGGTCCTTCGCACCCACCGCGACCACTCTTTTAGCCGTCTCAAGATTGTTGATCGGGCAGGCGTGGACGTCGTGCGTGCCGTAAATCCCCCACAAAGTGGGTTTTGCCAAACTACTTTGAGCCGAGGCGGTTGCAACGAAGAACGATGTGATCATCATTGCAATGACGAGAAGTTTCATTGTGCCGAGTCCTTTGGCAATGTTTTTAACGAACAGCGTAAATGTTGAATATCGTGGTCTAGACATGGGAGTTCTCCTGTTTGATAGTTACTTGCATATTAAAAGTTACTGGAGTGTATCCTAATCACTTTTATTTTGCAAGTGACTTTTTTTGGGGCTATACTGTGACCATGAAAAGGCCTATGAAAAAGAAAAAACCTATAAATATCAAAGACTGCGGAGAGCGTTCTAAATGTCCGATGACCAACACGCTGGATTTGATCGGCGATAAATGGACGCTTCTCGTGATCCGCGACATGATATTTTTCGGCAGAAAACAGTTCCGTGATTTTTTGGATTCTCCGGAAGGGATTTCAACCAATATCCTGACCGAGCGCCTGAAGCGGCTGGAGAAGCACGGCATTATTGAGAAACACTCGTACCAGGACAATCCGGTACGCTACGAATATTCTCTTACCCAAATTGGTCAGGACCTCGAACCCGTATTACTGGAAATCAATCGCTGGGGAAAAAATAATATAGAGGGGATTCGCGTCCCGAAGGACGAAGAGCTCGAGCAGTTCCAAAAAAAATACAGCAGAGACAGGAAGTGATGAAAAGTACCGCCAGGGTGATACCCCATCCGGGGCATGAGATAAATGTTGGGGATATCATGGAAGCCTCAGCATGACCCTTCGAGAACCTTAGGGTGACAGTAGTGGCCCTACGCCTAGTAGTCAAATCGCAATTTCATCGATTTGATCATCCTTCCTTTTAGGTTTATAGGCTGGGGTTTTGTCCCTTTTCCTCTTAACTTGCAGCAGGATATTTGAATACCAGTCCTCTTTTCTATTTCCCTCACGGACAAAACTGAAAGTCTGGAGGTTTTGCAAGGAATGCAATCGGACATATAGGAAAGCCCAACGGAGAGGGGGTAGAGGTAACATGCTTCTGTAGAGAACGACATTCGGAGCATTCAAATATATGGAGAATCATCGGTAATCCCTAATAAATCAAATAGTTATTCTGGTTGAACTGGGGATCAATATAATCCCGATAAATTAAATTGTCAATAACTATTTAAAAATCAGTTAGTTATGGCGGCGAGGCGTCGCAGCCAGGGGCCACCAGCAGACAAATATAAGCGTAACTGGCGCAATGGGGAGGTTATCCGCTATAATTTTCTACATGGACAAGACCGGGCAATATTTAGAAGACCTGAAGAGTGAGGACCCCGCCGTTCGCGCGAAGGCTACTCGCGGGTTATGGATTCTCTGGCACGCACAAGCGGGAGCTGAGATGGAGCAGGAGCTGAATGAAGCAACCCGGTTGATGGATCGTCAGCAACACGAGCAAGCTCTTGCAATGTTCCAAGTCCTGGTCGAGAAATGTCCCGAGTTCTCTGAAGCGCATAACAAACTCGCGACCCTTCTTTTCATAATGGGGCAATTCGAAGAGTCCGTCAAAGAATGTGAGGAAGTGTTACGAAGAATCCCGCACCATTTTGGTGCTTTGAATGGGATGGGGTTATGTCTGTTTGATCTGCAACGGCACGAAGAGGCTATCCGGTGTTTTCAAAAAGCCCTCGAAATTCAACCCTACGCCGAAATCAATCTCACCTATATTGCCCGTTGCCGCGCAAGCTTGAATTGAGTCGGGATGGCCCGACTGCCAACTCCTGGGCGGAGGGCCAACGTGCAATAGCTTGCTCTGGCTAGTACAAATTTATCTCGGCTTAATGTGTCCGCCCAGAAGTCAATGAAAAGGTAATCCCTAGGCGGAGGGCCGACACTGCATTGCCCATCAAGCAGTTTGAGCACACAAGTGTAATACTGTTATTATCTTAAATCGCGGCCTAAAAGAGAAGTGCCCGCGAAATTCAAGAGCCCCATGGTTTTATAGCGATTGATTTCTTCATCGTTTCTGCAACTCTGTAATAATCTAATTTGAGCTTGTATCGTTTCCTCTCGACACTTGAGCCAGTTATCCAGAGTCCCTGAAAGTTGCTGAAGGCTGGTTGAAAAGGTTTGAGCATTAATCGCTTTATTGTTGCGTGGGTATTTTGCTTTAGTCATCTCCATTAAGGATTATTTGTCATTTGCAGGAGAAATTGATTTGAGGTTTTGTGGTTCGTGTACTTCTTCAATCCCTCCGGGGCACGCGTGATGCCTCTTCATTTGCCTTCATGCCCCGTATGGGGTCGCCTAGTGGCGGCTAGTGGGTGAAATCCAGTGTTGGGAAATAGAGTGCTAATGCGATCAGCAGGAAAATATAAGCGTAGCTGGAAAAATAAAACAGGGGTGGGTTTATTTTGAGCCCTTCCCATTTTTCCGGAGTGTTCTGTATCTTGTCCCGCACACGGTAAAAATTGGCGACCAGTATCAGTAATCCCAGGGCATATGGTTTGTATTGGAACACGGTCATTAATCCTGCTGCAGGAATGGATGCCCCGAGCATTGCGGGAATTTTTAGCAGGCTGTTGCGGGTGATGTCATCCAGAACATTGAGCACCGCTACATAACAAACCAGATAAAACAATCCGGATAAAGCCAGCCAGACAAAGAATGAGAAGAGGGGAGTGCCTCCAGGTATGTCTTCGAGTCCAAGAATCATAGTATTACAAAGTATGAGTGAAAAATATTATTGTGTCACCCTCACCTCAATCCTCTCCTTTCAAGGGAGAGGAAGCAAAAAATCCCTTCTCCCCTTGGGGGAGAAGGATAGGATGAGGGGGATTTGATTTGTCATGCTGATTTAGCTATCAAAGCTTTAACTATGTCGAGATAGACATTTTTATGTGAGTGGATTTTGAATCCTGCCCTCTCGGCATTTCCAACGGTGTCGCGGTCCAGATAGGTGCCTTCCAGGTATTCGGTAACGTGTGACATGAATTTCAGGATGAGGGCGTAAACCGGATTTTTGCTCAACACATGTTCAAACATGACCAGTTCGCCATCGGGTTTCAGCACCCGTTTCAGTTCTTTCAGGCAGATCGCTACACAGAACGCAAACGGTTAATATGGTATCGAAAGTATTATCCTGAAACGCGGTGGCCTGGGCATCCATCTGGCAACGATGGATTTTGCCACGATAGTTTTGCACACGGGCATGGGAACGCTCGAGCATTGCATAGCTCATATCCACTGCGGTGATATCCAGTCCTGGCGGGAAATTAACAATTTCCTGTCCGGTTCCTATTCCTATATATAACACTCTGCCTTTCAGGTTTTTGAACAGGGCGCGTTGATCGGGACCCCACCGGCGCATATCTCCGGCGCGAAAAAAGTCAAAAAACTTGGCAACGCCGTCATAAGATTTATTATTTGTTTTCATTGGTTTACAAGTCTCTTATTAGCAAAATAGATGATGGTGGCAACCATGCACCCGGCGAGGTTGCCCCAGGCAATCACAACATAGCCGGAGATGCCAGGAATCGCGGATAACATTCCGGCTGTCATTCCTACCCCCATTCCTATGATTCCCAAGGGGATCATCACCTCAAACGCGCCGACAAAAGGCATGAGGAGAATTTTAAGTGGCAGAACCAGCACCATGCCGATCAATCCGCCCAGAACCATGGCAATGAGCATGTTGGGCTGGGTGGATAGGACCAGGTACACAACTAGAGCTACCAAACCCCCGGCAAATGTGCCGATAAAAAAATCTGCAATTTTTAAGTTCATTTTATATGCCTTTTCCACCCACCTGTGCCTAGTGGTTACGCCGGTGGATTATACGGATAATTGTTATGGTCCACAAATTGCACCGTAAGGGGCCAACTGGGTATTCCGTCACTTTATTGGCATTTAGGGTTGACAAGTTGAGCTGGCGGGGTCATATTAACGGGAGTTATATTAACTTAACCTCTTTAAAAATCAATAACTTATGTCAAGAAAGCTAACGGGTCCAGAAAGAGCCGCAGTGTTGTTGATGAACTTGGGTGAAGAAATTGCCGCCAAGGTTCTGCTTAATCTGGATGACCGGGAAATTCAGAATATTGGTAACTATATATCTGAACTTGGTGATGTAGACCTGGAAACCATGGATTCTATCAATAAGGATTTCTATAACATGGTGGAATCGGGAATAGGTGGTTTGGGTAAGGGCGGGATGGATTTTCTAAAATGGACCCAGCCAAGGCAACAGAAATTTTGAACAATATCACCACGCCGGGTGAGGAAATGGGCGGTGGACTGGAAACCATCCGGTTGCTGGATCCCAAAATTATTGCCTCGTTTATCGTCAACGAACATCCTCAAACTGCGGCGATTATATTGGCTCACCTGGACCCACCGGTTGCCAGTTTGACAATTCGGGAATTGCCGGAAGAAAACCGGATGGAAATTGTACATCGCCTGGCAACGCTGGAACGTGTTGCGCCCAGCGTGATCCGCGAGCTTGATGAAGCCTTGCAGGCTGAGTTCAGGACTTCAGGTGCGGTTTCCGGTAATAAACTGGGTGGTGTTGAAATCGCGGCGGAAGTGATGGGTTCCTTGGATCGGGAAACAGAGACTTCTATTTTAATAGCCCTGGACGAGGTAGACCTTGATCTGGCTAATGAAATTCGTAACCTCCGCTTTACGTTTGAAGATATTCTTAAAATTGACGACAGCGGTATCCAGATGCTCATGAAAGAGATCAACCAGGAAGATCTTTTGATTGGTTTGAAAACCGCCACCGATGAACTGAAAGAAAAACTGTTCTCCAATATGTCGGAACGCGCCGGATTGATGCTGAAAGAAGACCTTGAATCTCTTGGGCCGAAAAAAATCAGTGAAGTTCAAAAAGCCCAGCAGAAGGTTATTGCGGTTTGTAAAAAACTTGAAGAAGATGGAAAGATTGTTATCGGTGGCGGTGCCGATGAAATGGTTTAACTCTTTTCCCCCGTTTAGAAAATCAGGTGACCTGAGCGTTGATGGGGATCAAGTGGGATTTGATGCCTTTTTCTTTTTCCAGCTTTTCCAGAATTTCATAGAGAGTGTCCAATCCATTCGAAACGGTACCTTCGAGATGGATATAATAGGTCCCAGACTCTCCAGCTTCCCCAACATTGGATTCGAGATGCAGAATATTTAATCCGGCCTGAGCGAGTGGGGTGGTGGCATCTTCCACGATTCCCATGCGGTCTTCAGCAAATAGGCTGATTCTTACATCCGGCTCGCAATGGTGCTGGGTTCCATCATCCAGGCCCACTAAATGGGCGTTGAGTTTAAGAGGTTCACAAATGGAAGCGATGATGGTTTCCAATGAATCTTTGCCGCCTTCATGTTCGACCATCAACATGATGGTAAAATATTTCCCCAACCGGACCATGGAAGAGTCGCCCAGGTTGCAACCATTTTTACAAAGTCCCGCACTCAAGCGAGCTACAATGCTGGGTTGGTCGAGTCCTATTAGAGATAGCATGAACCAGTTTTTCATGAATTTGAGCCCACTTATTGCAGCAATAAAGACGAATTGGAAATTATCTGTTGCTCTGTTATAGTAATATGCTATAAGAATAGCATAATTGCTGAAATATATATAGTTAGAGCTGAGGGATCAATCGGGGCCGCAAACTTGCAGAGGGTATTGTGCGGCACCTGGTTTTATTTATAAGAGTGTGTTGATTAAGAAGTAATAACAGTTGACTTCGAGACTTGGAGGAGAAAATGAAAGTAAAAATGTTTTTCTGTGCTTTGATATTGATGTTTGCGGTTGCCGGTTGTGCTGGGGTTCAAACGGGTGGCGGTGATTCAGGAAGTTCCAAAGGATGGTCAAATGATGATTTAAAAGATATGGGTGTGGAAGAAACTAAAGGTTCTTATTAGCCGTTATTTTCTTACTACATTCGGAAGTTTAAACCCGGTTCGCTTGAGCGGACCGGGTTTTTTTTGGATTATTTTCCGATCTTATCTAGATCGTTACGCAGTTTTACGAAGGCTCTGAGGATATGGGTCATTGTTAAAGAGCGTCAATCCTAACATAAGGTGAATAAAAAAAGCATAAACCCTATCAATATTAGGTGTAGTAAAATATCTAACCAAAACTATCGAATTATTTATTCGGGAGACAGGCCTATGAATTTATTTATCAGACGCATTTGTTTAGCGGCAGTTGCTATAATTTCTTTTTTATTCTTATCTGTAACCCTGTCTTGGTTTTGGCGGATGACTGTGTGCAAAAAAGA
>JYMV01027083.1_pt1 | contig 13752 bp, 17 predicted proteins | sample 338911 | NCBI WGS metagenome assembly JYMV01 (sample SAMN03354496, study PRJNA234377) | hydrothermal vent metagenome | biome: Deep sea; feature: Hydrothermal plumes at the Eastern Lau Spreading Center, Western Pacific Ocean; material: Seawater | place: Tonga | collected 2009 | depth 2000 m m
CTTTTTCTATTTGTTTTTTTAAAACTTTAATGTTATCAAATTTTTTTTCTTTTCTTAAAAATGCTAATAATTCTATAAATATTTTCTTTCCATATAAAAAACTTTTCAAATTAAAAAAGTGATTTTCAAAAAATATTTTCTTTTCATTAAACGTTGGTCTATTACCAATATTAGCTATACCAAAATGTTTTTTTTTTTTATTCTTTTCAAAAAAACTTTTAGTTACGTACACACCTTTCATAGGTAAAACATAATCATTTAAAACAAAATTTGCTGTCGGATATCCTAATTCTCTTCCTCTTCCACTTCCTTTAACAATTTTTCCTTCTAGTAACCAATTTCGTCCTAACATTTCTTTTGCAATATTGTATTGTCCAGATTCAAGCTTTTTTCTAATAAAAGTTGAATTAAATATTCTTTTATTTTTACCAATAACTGGTTTAATGATTTTTAAAGTGTATAAATATTTTTTAGATAATTTTTTTAAAAGATGAACATCTCCTTTTCTTCTATAACCAAAATGAAAATTATATCCAACAACTATAAACTTTGGCCTAAAATTAATTAATTTCTTAACAAAATTTTCAGGTAATAACTTATTAAGATTTTTATCAAATTTCATAAAAATTAAGTAATCAACACCTAATTTTTTAATTTCTTCAATTTTTGTTTCTTCATTTGTCAATTTAAATGGTTTTGAATCTTTTTTAAAAAAATCATTTGGATGTGGTTTAAAAGTAATTACAACTGACTTTAAATTATTTTTTTTTGAAAGTTTGACAGTTTGTTTAATAATTTCTTGATGGCCTTTATGTACTCCATCAAAATTACCAATTGTTAAAACAGTATTTTTTTTTCTTACTTTTGAGTATCCCTTTAGGATTTTCATATTAATTTAGTTATTTTTGCGGAGGTATAACGATTGCTGTTCCCTCTAAAACTATTTTATTTTTCACAAAACATAATGTGCTAAGTTGACACCATTTTTTTTTTAAAATTTTTTTTTCTACTATTATTTTAATTTTTACAACATCGTTAATTTTTACTGGTCTTTTAAATTTTAAATTTTGAGAAACATAAATTGTTCCATTTCCAGGAAATTTATTTCCTATAACTGATGAAATAAAAGATGCAATCAACATTCCGTGAGCAATTCTTGATTTAAAAATAGTATTTTTTGCAAATTTTTCATTTAAATGAATTGGATTCCTATCCCCTGATGCACTGGAAAATTTTTTAATACTTACATCTGTAACCTTTATACTATCTGTATAAGATTGATTTTTTTTTAAATTATTAAAATAAATTTTTTTTACCATTTATATATAAAAAAAGAAAAATTATTAAAACAATTTTTTTAAAATTAATGTAATATTATATTTAATTAATTTTTAAACAACACATACTCAATGAAAAAAAAAAATTTAAAAAATAAAATAATTTTTATTTTATTTTTAATAACTTCATGTAGTCAGAGTTTTAATACTTTTCAATTTAACAAGCAATCTTCAAAATATAAAATTTGTCTTGAAGATGCTAATCATAATATTGAAAAAAATATTAATATTAATCAAGATAGAATTGATATGCTCCAAACAGATGACACTATGATTGATTTATATAACATTGGGAATGATATAGATGAAATAAAGCTGTCACAAACAAGAACTCGAATGATTGAAGACTGTATGAAATCAAGATAATAAACTAATTATTATGTTTTTTAATGGAATTATTCGAATTCATAAACTTAAATAATCTAAATAATCTAGGTTTATTAGCAAAAGGAGGACCAGTGATGTTTATTTTACTTGGATTCTCCATTTTTGCGTTTGCAATAATTTTTATTAAATTAATACAATTTTTTTCTGCTGCATTATCCCGTACTAACAAAATAGAAAAAATTCTTTCAAAATTAAATGGTACAAATTCAAAAAAACTTTTAGTCGAAATACAAAAAATAAAAAATCCAATGGCAAGAATACTCGAGGTAGTTATTTTAACAAAAAGTGATAGGAGATTCGATAAAGAATCAAGAGAAGCGGAAATTTCAAGAATTATATCAATTGAAATTAGAAATTTAGAAAATTATCTTGGAGGGCTAGAAGTTGTAGCAAGTATTAGCCCTTTGCTTGGATTATTTGGAACTGTGCTTGGAATGATAAAAGCTTTTTTAAACTTAGAAAAAGCAGGCTCTCAAGTAGACCCGGCTTTATTAGCTGGAGGAATTTGGGAAGCACTTCTAACTACAGCTTTTGGACTTGCGATTGCAATACCAGCATTAGCAGCTTATCATCTTTTTGAAAACAAAATAAGTAATACCAGAGATAAAATAAATGATACTGTTGTAAGAACAAATACCCTTCTTAATTTTAAAAAGTAAAAAAATTTGAAAATTCATAATCTTTATCAAAAAGAAGAAAAAGAGCTAATATCTATTAATATTACACCGTTAATAGATATTGTTTTTCTTTTACTTGTTTTTTTTATGCTTGCCACTTCATTTATTCAAAAAAGTACTATTGAGGTAAATTTAAGTGGTGAAAAAACTATTGAGGTTGATAATAAAAAAAATAATGTAGTACTAATTTTAAATAAAAAAGGTCTAATTTATTTAAACAACAAATTAATTAATGTTTCTAATATTAGAAACGAAATAAGTAATATTGTTAAAAAAAATCCTAAATATAGTGTTTTAATAAAAAGTCATAAAAAAATACCTGTACAAAAAGTAATTAGGCTAATAGAAGAAGTTCGTTTAGCAGGAACAGATGACATTAAATTGGTAAATTTAGAGAAATAATGGCCTTAAAAAAAAAAATAAAACAAATAAATTTAATTCCATTAATTAATATTATTTTTTTAATGTTAATTTTTTTTATGTTAGCAGGGACAATTGCTAAAATTGATCCTTACAAAATAAATGTTCCAGAATCTATAATAAAAAATGACCCTTTAACACCTTTTTTAACAATTATTGTAAAAAAAAATGGTGAAATATTTATTGATAGTAAAAATAAAAAAAAAGAATTACAAAAAAAAAATTATTTAGAAATTTTGAGAGCAAGAAAACCCAATGAAATATCTCTAAAAATAGATTCAGAAACTCCTTCTGAATATTTTTTAAAAATTCTAAAAATATTAGAAAATGAAAAAATAAAAAAAGTAGTGATAGAAACAAACTATAGACAACAACAATAAATGGAAAAAAAAACTAATATATGGAGTTTAAATTTTGCATTTCTACTTTCTATTTTTTTACATATTTATGTAATTTTTTTTCTTACTGGATTTAATCTTGATTTTTTTGATAAAAAAAAAAGAGTTACTATAACTTTATCAGCTATAGGTATCATGGAAGAAAATCCTAAAGAATCAATAAAAAAAGAAAAAATAATCAAAAAAAAAATGCCTGAAATTAAAAAAATTAAAAAAAAATCTAAAGAAAAAATTAAAAAGAAAATTGATATAAAAAAAACTTTACCACAAGAAAAATCACTTGAGCAAAAAAAAACAAAAGAAAGTGATAATTTAGGTACTTTAAAAGGAATTAAAGGCGGAGTATCAAAAGAAATTATAAATCAATATGTTACTCAGGTTTATAAATTAATAGACGCAAAAAAAAAATATCCTAGACAATCCTTAATAAGAAGAGAAGAAGGCATAGTGTTACTTGAGATAATTATTCATAATAATGGACAATTAAAAAGTGTAAAATCTATTAAGGCAAAATTTCAACGCTTAGTTGACTCTAGTTTTGATGCTGTGGAATCAGCTGCTCCTTTTCCAGCATTTCCAAAAGAAATAACAAATAAAAAAATGATTATTCAAGTACCAGTAATTTATACAATAAGATGAAAACTAGTTTTTCATATGGTGTTTAGAATCAACAGCTTTAACTAAAAAATTAGCGATTAATGCTATTCCAAGCAAACAAGCCATCACAATCATTGTTTTATTATAAACTTGACTGGTAGGATCAGGTGTACCAGGAGGCAAAATTTCTAAAAGATTTTGAATAGTTACAGATTTTGCTTTTACAAGTTCGTCTAAATTATCAATACTTGCACCAAACTTATCAAGAAAAGCCTGCGGATTTACCTTTGAAGCTAAATCATTAATAGCACCATTAATTGAACTACCTCTAAGAGATGTAATTATAACAGGTCCTAAAACGCCCGCTGTGCTCCAAGCAGTTAATAATCTTCCGTGAATACCTCCAACATATCTCGTACCAAACATATCTGCAAGGTAAGCTGGTATGGTTGCAAAACCACCGCCATACATTGTAAAAATAATTAAAGTAGCTCCATAAAATAAAATTAACCATACAACGACCGGTGCAATATCAAATGTTTGTGCTGAAATAGGAATAGAAGAATAGAGAATTATACCAAGTATAAAAAAGCAGTAATAAGTATTTTTTCTTCCAATATAATCTGATGCACTTGCCCAAATAAAACGACCTGCCATATTAAATATACTGATAAGCATTACATACCAAGTGGTAAATGCGCTTGTAACAATTAAAGCTGCCTTCGTTTGAAATATTTCAGTAATCATTGTTTTTGCTACACCAAGTACCCCAATTCCTGCAGTAACATTAAAACAAAGAATTACCCATAAAAGATAAAACTGTGGTGTTCTTAATGCTTCATCAATATGAACATGCTTAGTTGTTATCATTTTTTTTTCAATCTCTGCATCACTTGGAGGTACCCAGCCTTTAGGAGTCCAACCTTCGGTAGGAACTCTATAAGATAAAGCAGCAATAGTCATAACTAAAAAATATATTGCGCCAAGTGTAAAAAATGTTTGTGAAACACCAACTGAACCAGTTCCAACTAAATATATTCCAGTATCTCCAGGAACTATCATATTTGCCACATCATTTACTCCTACAACAACGACTTCTTTTAATCCTTCTGCTGTTTCAGCAAACCTTCTTCCAGCTTTTGTTATTAAATCTGATTCAGAAATATTTGATAAAATTTCAGGTGCTTTATAATAATATTGAATAAAAAAATCTTTAATACGTGCTCCAAAAAAAGCTCCCCCACCAAAGCCCATTATAGCCATACCAGTTGCCATACCTCTTCTGTCAGGAAACCATCTAATTAATGTAGCAACTGGCGATACATATCCTAGTCCAAGACCACAACCGCCTATAACACCATAACCTAGATAAATTAACCAAAGTTGGTGATTAATTATTCCTAATCCGCCAATTAAAAATCCTCCACCCCAACAAAATGCTGCGACTAATCCGACCATTCTTGGTCCAACTTTTTCAAGCCAAGAGCCAGCAAAAGCAGCTGATAGTCCTAAAAATACAATAGCTGTAGAATAAATCCAAACTACTTCTTTTAGTGCCCAGTCGTTTGCAGAACTTGTTACAACTCCAATAACTTTGATTAAAGCAGGGTTAAATATACTCCATGCATAAACAGACCCTATACATAAATGTATAGAGACGGAAGCAACGGGAACCCACCATCTATTAAATCCTGGTCTAGCAACAATTTGTTCTTTTAATAAAAGTTTACCAAAACCACTTTCAGTAAATCCTATAAATTTGAAAAGTTTTATAACTGAAAAGATAAAAGTTAATCCTATTAGAACAGCTATCGTAATACTTTGCCATAAAGCAAGTTGTCCTAAATCTAAACTCATTTTTACCCAGTTAAATGTGCGTCCCTATATAAAAAAGAAATTTAAATATATCAAAGATTTATAACAAATGAATTAAAAAAAATAATTTTTATTTACAGTATGAATCGATAAGGGATTCAAAAATAATTTTTGATGCATCTAAATTTTCTTTATCTGGATTTTGTTTTACATATTTAATAAATACATCTTTATATCTTTGCAAATTTAGAACTCTGGATAAACATAAATCTGGTAATTTTTCATTACCTTTCGATTTTATTAATTGATATGTATTTATAGCTGATTGAATGTATCTAATACATGATACTTCTTTTTTAGCTTCTTGTTGTACAGCAGTTTCGCCAGGTAACCATGCCTCACATTCAATTACTAATTCTTTTGCTGTAAAAGGATATGTAATGTTCTCTATATTTTCTGAATATATTGGATTTATAATTAATAAATAAATAAACAAAAAAATAATAATTCTCATAATTTACCTCGCAAAAAAAATAAATGCATTTGCGTGAAAATCTGGACCATAATCAATTCTATGATTTTTATCACCATCAAAGAATTTTAAAGGTGTAATAGTCTTGCCTATTAATGCGAAACCACGATATCCTAAATTAAGAATTTTGTTAAGTGATTTTTCTATAGGCTCAGAAATATATCTTTCTTCAATTTCAATAAGCAAAGTTGGTTTATATTTTTTTATTAATTTTTTTGCACCTTTTAAAACTTTAAGTTCAACCCCCTCGGCATCAATCTTTATAAATCCAATATTTTTTAATTTTAGATCATCAATCTTTTTTGTTTCTACTTTTAATTTACCAAAATTTTTATCTAACTTTACATTTCGGATTGAGCCCCCTTGATTTGAGTAACCTTTTTTTCCTCTCGGTATTTTTAAAAAGTCAAAACTCGATTTATCAGAAAGTGCATATGGTAAAACTTGGACATTTTTATTTACAGTTTTTTTTAAAATTTTATAAGATTTTGGATTTGGTTCAAATGCATAAACTTTTTTTGAATATTTTGATATAAAATAAGTATAAACTCCTTTATATGCCCCAACGTCTAATGAATTAAGATTTTTATCAATAAGATATTTTAAAAATCTTATATCTGTCCTACCTTTTATCCATTCTTTCAAAACTAATCTTCTGATGTATAATTTATTTGGGATAATTAAATGTTTTATTTTTTCTTCAAAACTAGTTGGGGGTAACCAATTATCTTTTTTTTTTAATAATTTCATTTTGCTTAAAAAAAATATAAATATTTCATTTCTTGTAATTTTAATTGTTACTACTGTAGCAGTTTTTTCAAAAAATTTTTATAATGAAATATTTCAAAAATATTTAAATAATCCACACTTTTTTCAAGTTTTTTTTTCTGACTTTTATTTAATTTATGCAGGTTCTGAAATATTAAGTCAAGGAGCTAATCCTTACAAAGAATGGCTGGAAATACATAATACTCCTTTTTTTAATCCTCCAATAGTTTTTCATTTTTTTAAATTTATTACCAATTTTGAATACTTAATTGTTGTAAAATTTTGGTTCTTTTTTTTATTTTTATCTTTTTTTTCTATTCCTATAGTGCTTTTTAAAATTTTTAAAATAAACTTAAAATTTTTTTATATTTTTTTAATATGTTTTGGAGGTCTTGCACTTTCAGTTTTTTTTACTGGTAATTTATCTATTATTTTAAATGGATTTTTTGCGATTAGTTTATTTTTTTTAAGCAAAAATAAAGATCATTTTTTTTACTTACTTTTATCAATACTTTCATTAATTAAATTTCCCTATTTAATTTTTTTTGGAATACCATTTTTAGTAAGAGATTTAAAAAAAGAAATTTTTATAAATACTTTTTTTTATTTAATTCTTATTGCTTTAGTTTATTTAATTTCTTTTTATTTTAATAGTGAACTTTTTATTAGTTGGATAAATTCTCTTGAATTTTCTAAATTCATTGGTGACAAAGGAGATTTGGGTAGAGGATTATTTAGAATATTAAATAACTATTTTTTTTCGGAAAGTTATTTAAATTATATTGTTTATTTTCTAATTTCTGGAAGTTTATTCTTATTTTTAATTTTTCTATTTAAAAATTCAAAAATTTTAAATAACAAAAAAAATAAAAATCTAGCTATTGCTTTTAGTGTTGTTGTTCTTTCAATATTTCTTCCAAGATTAAAAAGTTACGATGTACTAATTACTATTCCATGTTTATTTTTTATAATAGAAAACTTAAATTTTAAAATTTCTAAATCTTTTGAATCTTTAATAAAATTTTTATTATTTTTAATGTTATTTTGTTGGACAAGTCCTTATGCACCAATATTTTTATATTCAATTATATTAATTATCTTTACTACAGATTTAAAATTTAACTTTATAGAAAAGAAATAAAAAATTATAATCTAGATAGTTTTGGGCGTGTGCTGGAATTGGTAGACAGGGTGGTCTCAAAAACCACTGGTGGTAACACCGTGACGGTTCAAGTCCGTCCACGCCTACCATTAAATGAGTTATAAATGATAAAAAAAATCTATGCAAACATAATAGAAATATCAAAAAAAAAATATGCTTTATCTTTTCTATTAATTGTTGCTTTTTTAGAAAGTTTTATTTTTCCTATACCCCCTGATATTTTTTTAATTTTTTTGATCTTAGCACAAAAAAATAAAGCGTTTTATTTAGCCTTTTATTGTACTGTTTTATCAGTAGCTGGAGGAATTTTAGGTTATTTTATTGGTAGTTTTTTCTTTGATAGTTTAGGTCAAGGTATTTTAAATTATTATAATTTAAATGAAAAATTTTTAACCTTTTCGGAGAGTTATAATGAATTTGGTGCTTTCATTGTTGCAGCAGGCGGTTTTACTCCGATTCCTTATAAAATAATAACTATATTTAGTGGTTTTGTTAAAATGGACTTTTTTGAGTTCACTATTGCATCTGTTATATCAAGAGGAGCGAGGTTTTTTTTAATTGCAACTTTATTATATTTCTTTGGTAAAAAAATAGAGGAATTACTAATTAAAAAATTTGGATTAATTAGTTTAATATTATTTTTAATAATAATAATTACATACTTTATAATTAAAACTTAGGCTAATTATATAAAATGACTTTAGATAATGCTAATTTTTTAAATTTACTTTTTTTATTTTTTAGTGCATTTATTTTATTAATTGTTTACTATCTAGAATTATTTTTAGGTGTTGAACCTTGCAAACTGTGTATTTATCAAAGGTTTCCTTATTTCATAGCTATTTTATTAGCAACTTCTTTTTTACTAATTAAAAATCAAAAGTTCAAAAAACTTACGTTTCTATTTTTTATTTTAATTTTTTTTTCAAATTTAATTATGTCAGTACATCATTTTGGAATTGAAAAAAACCTGTGGAATGCTTTATCAAGTTGTGAGGCAAATAACAAGATTTTGACAAATAGTACTGATTTGAAAGAATATTTATTAAACAAAGATTATGTTTCTTGTAAAGATGTTTCATTTAAATTTCTAGGAATATCTCTTGCTGGATACAATATAATTGTATCTTTTGTTTTATTTACTCTTTCTATAATTGGATTTAGAAAATTGAAAAATTAAGGCTCAAGTTCGGTATCCCAATATAAAAAATCTTTCCAACTATCATGCAAATAGTTTGGTGGGTATTTTTGGATTTTTTCTTGTAAAAAAGAAATAGATGGTTCGAAAGGTTCTTTATTAATAGATAATCTTAGTTCTTTTAAAGTTTTATTACCTTTTGATGTATTACATCCTGAGCATGCAGTAATTACATTCTCCCATGTTGTTTTACCACCTTTTGATTTAGGTAATATATGGTCGAAAGTTAAATTATTTTTTGTACCACAATACTTGCATTTAAACTCATCTCTAAGAAATACATTAAAACGCGTAAAAGCCGGTTTTCTTGAACATATAACATATTCTTTAAGAGCAATAACACTTGGTATTTTTATTTTTATAGAAGGCGAACGTACAATTTCGTTATATTCAGAAATTACTGAAACTTTGTCTAAGAACACAGCTTTAATACTTTCTTTCCAATTACAAATTGACAAAGGAAAATAACTAAGCGGTTTATAATCAGCGTTTAGAACAAGTGTTTTGAAACTCATATATTAAAAATAATAAACGTTATAAAAAAAACTAAATTATTATTAACATTTTAACAATATTTAACAAGAAAGTTTTGGCCAATTTCTAAACCATTTTGGTCAATACTATGACCCAGATTTTCTATTAAATGTGTATCAACATCTATATTATTATCTTTTAAAATTATTTTAGTTGTTTCCATCATTTTCTTTGGCACAACTTCATCATTTTTTCCATGAACTAAACAAATGTTTGGTTTTGAAATTATTTCAATTTTTCCACTTTTCGTTAAAATTACACCTCCTGAATATCCAAGAACACCTCTTACTTCTTCTTTCATTGTTAAAGTTAAATTTAATGCAACCATTGTTCCTTGGCTAAAGCCAACTAATATTAAATCTTTGTATTGAAGATTATAATCCTTAAGTTTTTTTTTAAGAAAAGTAATAATCATTGGTTTAACCAATTCAATTTCTTTAAGTATTCTAGTTTGGTCTCTATCTTCTAAATCAAACCATTGTTTTCCAGATGGTGTTAATTTGCATGGATAAGGAGCATGCAATGAATAAAACTTAGTTTTTTTTAAAGTTAAGGCCCAATATTTTGCTAATGGAATTAAATCAAAAGCATCTGCACCTATACCATGTAACAAAACAACTAATGAATTAGGTTCAAAATCGTGGTCTGGAAATTTTTCATAATTCAAACTTTGCATTTTATTTTGTATTAATACTTTTTAAATCTTTTTAAGCAATCGGGAAGTATTAATTCTAAAGATACTGGATTAATACCTAAATACTTAAAAGTATAATTTGTATCTAAAACAATATTATTATTTTCCAAAAGTTTAATTTGATCTTCAGTTAATAGAGGATTTGGTAATACTTGAAAAAATTTAGCCATTAAAATAGCTATTTTCTTAGGAATATAAATTAATATTCTTTTGCGATTAATAGTTTTTAATAAAATTTGTAACAATTCTTTAAAAGAAAAAATATCTTGGCCGCCAAATTCGAATATTTTATTTGTTATATTTTTTTTTAAAATTTCCATTATTCCTTTACAAACATCTTCTACATAAACTGGTTGAAATTTAGTTTTGCCTCCCATGATTAAAGGTAAAAAAGGGCTAAATAAACTCATTTTTGCAAATTTAATGAAAAAATTATCTTCAGAACCAAAAATTAAACCAGGCCTAATAATTGAAAATTTTTCTAAATTTTTTTGAATATATTTATCAGCATTATATTTACTTTTAGAATATAATGAGTTTTTACATTTGTTAACTCCTAGCGCGGAAACTTGTATAAAGTTTTTTTTATTTAATTTGATATTATCTACTAATCGTTTAACAAAATTATAATGTACCTCGACAAAATCATTTCTTTTTTTTTCAAATAAAACCCCAATTAAATTTATAATAATATCTGAATCTTCAATTAAATTTTTTAATTTTTTATTATCTGATAAATCAAATTTAATTAAATTTATTTGACCAACATCTCCAAGAGGTTGTAAAAAATATCCTTTTATTGGATTTCTTGTAGGTACTTTAATAATACACTCATGATTGCACAAATATTTAATTAAATGTCTACCGACGAATCCTGTGCCACCAAATACCGTAACTCTTAAATTTCTTAAATGATTCATTCTTTATTAAAGTAATTAAAAAAAAAAAATATTGATTTTTTTTCGAAAAATACCACATCATACCATGGCCCAAAAAGTTAAAAATATCAAATTATATAAAAATGATCTACCCATAAATGTTAAGTTTAAGGGGTCTATTGCTATTGATACTGAAACTATGGGATTAAACATAAATAATGATAGACTTTGTTTAATCCAAATTTCAGATGGAAATAGTAATTCATATATAGTTCAATTTCTTAAGAATTGTTATGATGCTCCAAATTTAAAAAAAATACTTAATGATCAAAATATTTTAAAAATTTTTCATTATGCTAGATTTGATGTAGCAGTTATAAAAAAAAATCTAGGAATTATGTGTAAACCAATTTATTGTACAAAAATAGCTTCAAAATTATCTAGAACTTTTACTGATAGACACGGCTTGAAAGACTTATGCAAAGATCTTTTAAAAATAGATTTAAATAAACAAAATCAAACTTCAGATTGGGGAAATGATAATTTAACTGAAAATCAGTTAGAATATGCTGCCAATGACGTTCTTTATTTACATGAAATAAAAAATAAGCTTGATAAAATAATAAAGCGTGAAGGAAAACAACATCTTGCCAAGGCTTGTTTTGAATTTCTTACAACGCGAGCAGAATTTGATTTATTAGGATGGCAAGATAAAGATATTTTTCAACATAAATAAAAAATATTTATTAAAAAAAAAAATGACACAACAAATTATTAAAATTGCGAAGAAAGTTATTAGTACTGAAATTAATGGTTTGGAAACTTTATCAAAAAAAATAGATAAAAATTTTGTAAAAGCTGTAAATATTTTAAAAAAAACTAACGGTAAGATTGTTGTAACAGGCGTAGGAAAAAGCGGAATTATTGCAAAAAAAATTGCTTCGACTTTATCATCTACTGGCTCACCTTCACAATTTATACATTCAACTGAAGCCAGTCATGGTGATTTAGGAATGATTAATAAAAAAGATGTTGTTTTAGCTTTTACTTTTTCAGGAAAAACAATTGAACTAAATGATATTTTTATTTATTCAAAAGAAAAAAAAATTCCACTAATAATTATAACTGGAAAATCCAATTCAAAATTAGAAAATATTTCGACAACATGTATAGAAATATCAAATTTAAAAGAAGCCTGTCCTCTTAATTTAACTCCGACAACATCAACTACAGCTATGTTAGTATTAGGTGATGCTATTGCAGTTTCTTTAATGACCAGTAAAAAATTTACAAAAAAAAATTTTTATTCTTATCATCCTGGTGGCCAATTAGGAAAAAAATTATTGCTTGTCAAAAACGTTATGCATTCTGGCAAAAAACTTCCATTAATAAAAGGAAACGTCTCGATGTCAACGGCAATTATTGAGATGACAAAAAAACGTTTTGGTTGTTTAGGAGTAGTATCAAAAGCTAATAAACTTATTGGAATTATAACTGATGGTGACTTAAGAAGACATATGGGTAATAGCATTTTAGAAAAAAAAACTTCTTATATAATGACAAAAAATCCGAAAACTGTTAATCAAGATATTTTTGCGATCGAAGCTTTAAATATAATGAAAAAAAATAAAATTACACAAGTTTTTGTTACAAAAAATAATAAACCAATTGGTATACTTCATATCCACGATTGTATAGAATTAGAATTAGCTTAATTTCATTAATTTAATTACTAATGATAAAAAATAAAATTCTAAATTTATTTAGTATTAAACTAAATTCAAATAGTTACGAAAGATCTCTATTTATAAGAAAATTATATTACAAATTAGCACCATTTATTTTAAGTATTTTTTTTATAACAATTTTTTTTTGGCCCTCAATATATAATATTTATGATAAAGAAAAAAAACCTGCATTAGAAAGCCAAAAAAAACAAAATAAATTTACATTCCAGGGAATTGATGAATTTAATCAACCCTTTTTCCTACATGCAAAAAAATATCAAAAAATAATTAATAATGAAAATAAATTATTATTTGAAAAACCAAAAGCTGAAATAAATTTAAGAGAAGGAAAATGGTTAACAATGGTTGCTAAAGAAGGAATTTTTGATATGGAAAAACAAACTTTAGAATTAATGGGTAATGTTTTATTCTTGCATAGTGATGGACAGCAAATTGATACAAATAATGCAGTAATAGATCTTAAAAAAAGTAAAATTTATGGAAATAAAAGAATCTTTGGAAAAAGTGAGACTATTAATTTTTCATCAGACGGATTTGAAGTAAAAAAAACAGGTAAAATTTTTCAATTACTTGGAAAGAGTAAAATAAAAATTAAAAATACAAAATA
>JYMV01031904.1_pt1 | contig 13752 bp, 8 predicted proteins | sample 338911 | NCBI WGS metagenome assembly JYMV01 (sample SAMN03354496, study PRJNA234377) | hydrothermal vent metagenome | biome: Deep sea; feature: Hydrothermal plumes at the Eastern Lau Spreading Center, Western Pacific Ocean; material: Seawater | place: Tonga | collected 2009 | depth 2000 m m
GCGGAGGGAGAGGGATTCGAACCCCCGAAGACCTTGCAGCCTTAACGGATTTCAAGTCCGTCGGTTTCAACCACTCACCCATCCCTCCGTTACGTTTTATTATCAGAAGAAGGATGCGATTTCTCAAGCCTGAATTCTTAAACCATGGAGTTTTTAAAAAACGGCGCAGTAGTAAAAAGTCCTGAAATGGTGTCATTTCGAGCGAAGCGAGAAATCTTGTATAAGCAACCACTCATATATGTAAGATTTCTCCTTATGGTCGAAATGACAAGTTGTAGATTTCAGACTTTTTACGTGACAGTCAAAAAAATTAATTCCCTTGGGAGTGCTGCTTGTTAGTCTTAAAACTGAATATTTTATTAATTGAGGAAGTGTTCAAAAACTTCCAGTGTTTCGGTGAGCATTTTTTGAGGATTGAAACGAATTTCCGCATCGCTACGAGCTCCTTTACCGAGACGTTCACGGAGTTCCGGATTTGCCAGAATTTTCCGCAATTCTTTCGTAAGCGCTTCCGGCGTTTGATTTTTTACCAGCAATCCATTTTCTCCATCCCGGATAATTTCCGGAAGACATCCGGTAGGAAATGCCACCACAGGAGTTGCCACCGAAAAAAATTCGACCGCAACCCTGCATATTACTTCTGAGTCCACAGAACTTACGACACCTGCGTCCGCAAATTCCATCAACTTTCGGATATCATCGCGTTCCGGAATTAGACGAATATTGGCTTCCAGATTGAGACTGCGGATATCACTACGAAGTGCCTGCATTTCCGGCTCATTTACAGCTGTGTCTCTATACGGAATGAGCAACACCAAATCCGGAAATTCAGGCAGGAGTTGACTCAAACTCTGAAGCAAAATACGCTGTCCCTTTACCGGACGGATACGCCCTACCACAGCCAGCACTTTTGCTTTTTCGGGAATTTTAAATTCATTCCTGAAATCTTTTCGCGGCTGCAAAGGTAATTCCGGACAGACAACCGGATAATAAATTGTTTTCAGCTTTTCCTCAAAAATATCAGCGCTATTCAGCAAACGCTTCGAAACTATTTCTCCCGTTGTAATATAAAATTCTGTCCAGTCGGTGTGCATTTTTCGATTCAGCCAATGCTGGAGTAACTGCCTCGTTGTACCACGAGTTCGAATAACAGGAAGAGTCTTTTCAGGACAAACGGAACGTACGGCACGGGCGGTAAATACGAACAGAGGAAATCCTTCTGAGCGATGTGGGTTAATCAAATCGATGCGTTCATCAAGCAGAAATTTCTTTAGTTTCCGGTAAGCCGAAAAAAGCAGGATTGGATTATTGCTGTTGAGATCAATGTGGGTCAGCAGACGTAAACCACGTTCTTTGAGGTGTTGCGCATTGAGAGAGTCAGGACGGGTCAGTACGAAAACAGTATGCCCCGCCTCTTTGAGCAACTGAGCTATTGTAGCGGCATACGCAGCTTCCGCGTTCCACCAGTGAACGTTGCTGCCGATGAGAATTTTCATTAAAAATTTGCGTTTCCGGGAACACGTGGAAATGGGATAACATCACGGATATTTTTCATTCCTGAGACAAACTGCACAAGACGCTCAAATCCCAAACCAAATCCGGAGTGCGGAACCGAACCAAATCGCCGTAAATCAAGATACCAATCTTATGTTTCATCCGGAAGTCCATGTTCCTTCATTTTGTGTGAAAGTGCTTCCAAAGAATCTTCACGCTGTGAACCACCAACAATTTCTCCCAGTCGGGGAAAAAGCACATCCATAGCTGCAACAGTTTTTTCATCAGCGTTTTGCTTCATGTAAAATGCTTTAATTTCCACAGGATAGTCGATCAAATTTATCGGTTTTTTAACGTGCTTTTCGGTCAAATAGCGCTCATGTTCTGACTGTAGATCAGCCCCCCACTTTACTGCAAATTCAAATGATTCTCCGGATTTCTGTAAAATATCAACTGCCTCACTATAAGTGAGTGTTTCAAATCGCGTTTGGTGAATATGATTCAAAGTCTCCAGCAGATCCGGTTCATACATTTTTTGCAAAAAATCCAGTTCTTCTCCGTAACGCTCCACGCAAACACCAATCACATATTTCAGAAATTCCTCAGTCAACTCGAGCATCGCCTTTAAATCTGTAAAAGCCATTTCCGGCTCAATCATCCAGAATTCAGCAAGGTGTCGGGAAGTGTTGGAATTTTCCGCACGGAAAGTTGGACCAAATGTGTAAACATCTGTGAATGCCAGCGCAAAGACTTCTGCCCTAACTGTCCGGAAACTGTCAAACTCACGTCTGTACCAAAAAAGTCTTTGGTATAATCAACTTTTCCCTCAGAGTTTCGCGGCAAGTTTTCCAAATCAAGCGCAGTGACATGAAACATTTCACCAGCGCCTTCTGCATCATTTGCGGTGATGATCGGTGTCTGAACATAGAGAAAGTTACGTTCCTGAAAAAAACTGTGGGTGGCCCATGAGAGTGTGTTTCGAAGACGAAAGACTGCACCAAGAGTGTTTGTTCGCGTGTGTAAGTGGGCAATTTCACGGAGGAATTCGAGGCTGAGACCTTTCTTTTGGAGGGGATATAATTCTCCGGATGAAGTGCCAATGACTCGGACTTTTTCCACATGTATTTCAAAAGCTTGTCCTTTTGCAGGAGACTCAACAACCTTGCCGGTGATACTGACCGATGTTCCTGTGGTCAGTCTGGAAATTTCTTCGTAGTTTTCCAAAACCTCATCGGCAACTGCTTGTATTCCGTTTTGATTTGAACCGTCGTAAAGCTGAATAAAGGAAATCCCTTTTGAGCCCCGTCGAGTGCGCACCCACCCATTAAGTGTAACTCTCTTATTTAGTTGTTTTTCATTGATTGAGGAAATCCGAAGACGCGGAGTCATTTTATTTGGTACAAGGTTGTGGTGTTAAGGTGCAGTCTAAGTGTCCGGCAAAAAACGATGGCATCTGTTTTATAATTGGCCGCGCAATTGTTTAGCAACTTCAATTTCAGAATTTTCTACTAATTCAGAAAGTTCATCCACAGAAATCATCATGCTTTTTCGGTCCGGCATAATTGCATAAAGATATTTCATGAATTCAGGAACCATTGATAAATATTTTTGATTACGCTCTAATTTTATTTGACGTCCCAAAAATTGCTCGAGCTGCTCCTGAGACATATTACGCATTACATTTAAAAATGCAGTCGAACATTCTTCAAGTTCTTTACTAATATCAGTTGGATAAAAAAACTGTAGTTGTTTACGTGACGCTGCAAATCGTACAAAGACCAGCATTACCAGACAAACCACTAATCCGTCTATCCAGTGAATACCCCAAACTCCCATGAAACCCAGCAAAAAATAAACAGCGCCCGTAATTGAACCCAGCAATTGAAGGGTTAATCTGATTTTTTCAACTGAGAAATACTTGAAATTGTAGCGTTTTTCTTGAACGAAAAATGCCATCCCTTCTGTAAACTGCGGTGCAACAAGAACAATTTCCTCTGCGGAAGCGAGTTGGTTCTCCAACTCCATTTCAAGCTTTTTCCTTTTTTCAATTGCACGTTCATTGATTACCTCCTGTATCACAAAACGACGGGTGGAACGAAGCCGTTCACATAATGCTTCGATATGTGCATTAGGATTTTCTTCCCCTCCGGACATAGGATCTGGTTTAAACATCCCCCGTTCAGCAAGATATTCAATTACTTCGTCATACAACTCCTGCATGTCTGTAGGGATAGTGCTGGTGCCCGTTTCTTCTTCTTCTGCCTGTGACTCTGCCTCCAAGTCCATTTCAATGTGGACTAAAAGTGAATAAATATCAGAGGCGTTTGCATCGTTGGCAGGTTTAAGTTCGACCATGCGGATGAAAGTGTTTCCAATAATAACAGTATAACCGGAAAATCTTTTATCCTTATAATCTACATCAGGCTTCTCAAGACCATAAAAGCCCTTCAGAATTGTACTAATCATGATGCGCAGAAAGGTATCATAATCCTGGTTGTTAACACTTTGGGTAACGAGCCCATTCCAACTCAATGCTGCAAATTTGTCGACATTCGACCGGGAATCCTGCCACAACTCGGTAGCATCAACAAAATAGGAAACTTTCTCAGGAGTTCCTGTATTTTTCCAAATATAGGCTGAAGATTCAGCTGCGGCGATCTCGGGATCCATTTGCTTCTGAAAGATCACCATCACATCCCTGGAGATTTGTTCAGCAAAATTCTCCGGAACATCAACCGCTTCTATTTCCTGTGTTTCTACTTCTGCCATGATCAGTGCAATTTAGCTTTCAATTGTTATACTTGAACAGAAATTCGCCAGTCTCGACGCTGAAGAATTTCATCCTGAAACAGAGACCGAAATTCATCAAAGGCTAATGTTTGGCGATCTTTACTTCCGTAACGCTGCCATGTCACAGTTTGGTCTGCTTGTTCATTTTCTCCGACAATCAATAGATTCGGAATTTTCTCAATTGCGGCAGACCTGATTTTTTTGCTGAATGAATCGTTTGAATCGTCCAATTCGCTCCGCACAAAAGTGCCAAACAAGTTGTCATTCAAACGTTGTGCGTATTCATTGAATGCAGAGGCCACCGGTATTACCCGTACCTGCACCGGAGCCAGCCAAGTAGGAAAAGCGCCTCCGTAGTGTTCAATTAAAAAAGCGACAAATCGTTCATGTGTTCCCAGCGGCGCACGATGTATAATGATTGGTGTGTGCTCTTCATTATCACTTGCGATATAAGTCAAACCAAAGCGCTTACCCATTACTAAATCAAGTTGATTAGTTGACGCGGTTTCTTCACGTCCAACTACATTTGTCACTTGAAAATCAATTTTAGGTCCATAAAAAGCAGCTTCACCACGTACTGCTTCATAGGGAATTCCCACCTCATCCATGGCTTCGGTTACGAGCATTTCCGCTTTTTTCCAGAGTTCCGGTTCATCTAAAAACTTTCCTGTATCTTCCTCCGCCAGAGAAAGGCGCATCCAAAAATCGCTTAAACCAAAGAGTTTATAATATTCAGTGTGGAGATTCATGACTTTGATAAACTCTGCTTTTGCCTGTTCCGGCGAACAGTAAATATGGGCATCATTCATAGTCATGCTGCGAACTCTCAATAAACCGGCCAGCTCGCCTGACTGTTCATAGCGGTAACAAGTTCCATATTCAGCCAAACGCAAAGGTAAATCACGATAACTCCGCGGTTCTGCTTTATAAATCATGTGATGGTGCGGACAGTTCATTGGCTTGAGAAACAAGCGTTCACCATCCATTTCCATTGGCGGAAACATGCTGTCTTCGTAATATGGCAGGTGCCCGGAGGTATAATATAAATCCTCTCTCGTAATATGCGGTGTGGAAACCCGTTTGTAGCCCGCCAGAAATTCTGTTTCCTTAGCCAGTTTTTCCAACTCATCACGAATCACAGTTCCGTTTGGCAGCCATAACGGCAACCCTTTTCCAACATCTTCACTGATGGTAAAATAGTGATGTTTGCTGTTCAGTTTTCGGTGATCCCGTTCCATGGCCAACCGACGTTTTTCCCTGAACAGCTTGAGCTCGTCGACTGTCTCAAAAGCCAGTCCATAAACCCTTTGCATCATGTTGTTTTTCTCAGAGCCTTTCCAGTATGCTCCTGCCAGAGAATCGAGGGCAAAGCAATTTTTGGGAATGTCCCGTGTTGATTCCACATGCGGCCCTTCACATAAATCCCAAAAAGGACCATTACGATAGAGGCTGAGAGTTTCATTTTTTGCAGAGAGATCTTCGACCTGTTCAATTTTGTAGGACTGATTATCTTTGCTGAGCCTTTCCACCATTTGAGTCTGATCCAGTTCTTCACGCTCAAATACCTGTCCGGTTTTGATAATGTGACGCATTCGTTTTTCGAGCATCGGCAGGTCTTCCGGACACAACGGTTCAGCCAAATCAAAATCGTAATAAAATCCGTTATCTATCGGAGGTCCAAATCCAAGCTTTGCGTCGGGGCGGATTTCCAGCACCGCTTGCGCCAAAACATGTGCCAGAGAATGTCTGATTTTATAGAGATTTGAATTCGGGTCTATTTTTTTCATTCGTTATATAAATCTGTTGCCATTTTTGATTGAATGTTAAAAAGTCGAAATATCACACTTGTTTGACATATGCATTATTTCTGCAGAAGCTTAGTTATTTAGTCAAGCCGCAGGAGGTGAATCTACGGAATTTGCCCATGTGATATCCGGAACAATTATTTCTTGATCTTTGACAAAATTAGGATGTGCTTCCAAAGCAAACTCTAATGCTTCTTTGACATTTTTCAATGCTTTAATATCCAGTCCATTTTTAATTTCGTCCGGAACTTCCACTAAGTCCTTTTCATTTTCTTCCGGAATCAGGACTGTGTCAATGAGTCCTCTTTTGGCTGCAATAAGTTTTTCTTTCAAACCTCCAATTTCAGTCACGTGTCCCCGCAATGTTATTTCACCTGTCATTGCCACATTATTCTTGACGCAGATTTTGGTAAAGCTGCTGATAATTGCCATCATCAAAGGAAGTCCGGCGGAAGGTCCATCCTTGGGAGTTGCACCTTCAGGAAGATGAACATGCAAATCTGTTTTTGCAAAAATCTCAGAATCAATGCCTAAATAATCTGCGTTACTGCGAACATAAGAAAAGGCCGCTCTTGCGGATTCCTGCATCACATCTCCAAGTTTTCCGGTCAAAACAACTTTTCCTGAACCGGACATTAAACCCACTTCAATGAGCAGCATTTCTCCACCCATTGAGGTAACGCCCAATCCCATTGAGACACCAATCTGGTTTTTCTCTTCACGCTGATCGTGTTCAAATTGCGGAACTCCGAGCAATTCGTGCACCAGTTTTGGTGTCACTATCGTAGCTTTCTTGCCTTTGGTACGCACCAAACGGGTTACTATCTTGCGACATACTTTTCCAATTTCCCGTTCCAAATTACGAACACCTGCTTCCCGTGTATAACCTTGAGTGATTTCCTCAATCGCGGATTTTCGGAATCGCAGCTGCTTCTCATCCAAACCATGAAACTTGCGTTGACGCGGGGCTAGAAATTGAGTTGCTATGTGCTGTTTCTCCAACTCTGTGTAGCCTGACAAAGGAATCACCTCCATCCTGTCCAGCAGCGGTCCGGTAATATTTTGAGTAGTGTTTGCGGTACAGATAAACAGGACATCTGCCAAACTGTATTCGACATCCAGATAGTGATCGATGAAGGTATCGTTTTGCTCCGGATCAAGTACCTCCAGCATCGCTGCGGACGGATCGCTGATATTGCTTTGATACAACTTGTCAATTTCGTCTATCAACAAAACCGGATTATTGCTCTTGGCTTTTTTTATAGACTGAATAATTTTCCCCGGCATGGCGCCAATATAAGTGCGCCGATGTCCGCGGATTTCTGCTTCATCACGAACACCACCTAAACTGATGCGCACAAAATTTCGCCCCAAAGCGCGGGCCACCGATTTGGCCAGTGATGTTTTTCCAACTCCCGGAGGACCGGTCAGACAAAGAATGGGTCCTTTCAATTTTCCTTTGAGGGAGGCAACTGCAATATATTCAACGATTCGTTCTTTGATTTTCTCCAAACCGTAATGATCTTCATCAAGAATCTTCTCAGCCTGTTCAAGATCGAAATTATCTTCTGTCCTCACTTGCCACGGCATGGAGGTCAACCACTCCAAATAGTTGCGTACCACATTGGCTTCTGAAGACATAGGTGACATCATCCTTAATTTTTTCAATTCTTTTTTCGCTTCAATTTCAACCTCTTCCGGCATCTCCGCTTTTTTGATTTGATCCGCAATCTCATCCATTTCCGCTTTAGGGTCATCCATCTGCCCGAGTTCTTTTTGGATGTTGCGTAATTGATCTTGAAGAAAGTCCTCTTTCTTTGTATCACTGAATTGATCAGTTGCCTCTTTCTTCAACTTATCTTCAAGTTGGACTATTTTCATCTCATCTTTCAAAATCTCAAGCACCTGCAGCAGACGTGTTTCAGCATTCAAGGTTTCCAGCAGCTTCTGTTTTTGTTCGCGTGGAAGCTCCATCAATGAAATTACGCGGTCACTAACCAACAAGGCGTCCACTTCTTTCAAAGAGTCTAAAACATCTTTATTCAACTTAATTTTGCCCCGTTTAACATGATTGTTAAATAACTCTCGCACCGTTTCGGCCAACTCCTGCACTTTTTCCTGATCATACTCAATAGCACTTTCGTCCACTGGCTGAACTTGTACCAAATACTCTTTTTCAGCCAATTTGGTAGCAATCAGCTTTCCCCTCCGGCTACCCTCAAAGAGTGCTTTTACAGTACCATTTGGCAGACGCATCACCTGGATAACACGTCCCAGCACTCCAATTTCAAAAAGATCACTTTCCTGGGGATTTTCAACAGCAGAATCCCGCTGCGTAACTACAAAGATTCCGCGGTCTCCCGCAAGTGCGCGGTCCAAAGCATCCATCGAAGCTTGACGACCAACAAAAAATGGAACAGTAGCTCCTGGAAAAACAATCTCTTCCCGCATCGGCAGCAGAGGGACAATTACAGGTTTTAGTTTCACAGACATTTAAAGTTTCAGGTTTCAGGTTTCAGGTTTCAGCCGCTAAGAACGCTAAGGAACACTAAGGTTTTTCTCGGCGTTATTAGCGCTATTAGCGGCTAGAAATTTCGGTACTTCACTTTACTATATTTCGCTTCTCAGGATTTGGAAAAGAGAGTGTTAAATAGAAAAACCAAATTTCGGCCACAGCAAGCAGCAAAAGAAAGATCAAAAAATTATTGACATAGAGCGCACCCGCAACAGTTGCACCGACAAATTGACCGATAAATTGCGAAAAATTATAAACTCCCATCGCTGTACCTTTAGTTTCCGCAGTTGTGCTGCGGGTGACGAGGGAAGGAAAAATTGGTTCAAAAACATTGAAACCCATAAAAAAGAAAAAAAGAGCAACAACGAACCATAGGTGCCGATCCTGCTCCTGTCCGATACCCATGGATATGACTGAACAAAACAAGAGTATGATTCCAAACAGCATGACTTCCCGGAAACGATTTCGAACTTCCGCAAAGATTGCCGCCAGAATCATGGACACGGCGCCTGCAAGCATCATCGGTAAGTATATTTTCCACATCTCAGCACGTTCATAACCGTACTGGACTAAAATCATCGGTATCAGGAAAAATGTGGATGCGAGTCCTGCGCCACAAACAAAGCCACCCCAGCTTATTGTTCTCAAAGTTGGAACTTTCCAAACAGTTTTTGCCATGTTCCAAAAAGAGGTTTTTTGCGGAAGCAACGGACTTGATTCCGGATTTGGTACCGTTGTCAACACTAAAACCAAACTTATAGCCGACAGCACCACAATCATCAAAAACATTCCGTTCAGTCCCAGCCACTCACCAAAAAAAGGCGCTGAACCAAAAGCAAACGCAAAGGCAATGCCAACACTGGCGCCTAAGGCCGCATTCGCGCGAGTACGTACTTCAGGACGTGTTAAATCTGCGATCAATGCAAATACCGTTGAACTAATTGCTCCACTGCCTTGAAGAAAACGGCCAACAATCATCCAATGGATTGTATCCGCAAATGCCGCAAGAACATTGCCTGCCATGAACAATCCCAAACCGATCACAATCACACGTTTGCGCCCTACTCTGTCACTCCACATTCCAAAAGGCAGTTGAAGAAGCCCCTGCGTCAAACCATATGCACCAAACGCCACACCAATCAAAAAAGGGGTTGCTCCTTCCAAATCCATGGCAAGTACACTAAAAACCGGCAAAAGCAGAAAAATGCTGAACATCCGAAAAAAAAGGATCCCGCTCAGGCTGTAAATGCTCTTTTTTTCGTAGGATGTAAAAATTGATGGTTTTGCGGATTCGCTCATTCAAGTCTTTAATCTACTGTTCCAGTTCGTACCTCCTTTATTCCAGGTCAAACAAAAATTAAATACTGAAATTATGACAACGTCCTCCTTGAAACTCAAGCTTAAGCGAAAATATTTCAGACAAAGTTTTTTGTATATTGTCCATTCCATCACTCATCTTACAGAATTAAATTTTCCAGCAAATAATGGAAGTCCATGTTAAAAATAATTGCGGGAATAATACTATTTTATTAAAATATGAGAATTTAAACTTGATTCAAATCTTAACTTATCCTAAGTTTCACTGAACTTAATTTATGAAATTTTCACTTATGGCTCGGCCTTTTGAGATTTTATGCCGAAAACATTTTTTTGAACCAGTTCTTCGAGTTGGTGACATTGCGGTAGATGTTGTTCCCCCTGAAAAATAACTAAATTCCGGACAACTCCATATTCACAGCGAGCTTCCGGATTTCTTGAACAAAGAAAATGGCTGACGAAAATCCCACCACCGTCATTGTAAATATGCATGGTTTGCTGGGAGAACAAGAAGTAATTCAAATGGAATTTAAAGCAGAACTTCTTGTCGAGCAAGAGCAATTTGTTTTTGATAATGTGGCATATGAAATTGTCCGGATCATAAATGAGGATGTCGAGTATCCTGTTGTTTACGTCGTAATTCTCGACATACTAAGCCAGACTTGAACATTGACAATTGCCCCGGGTTTTTATCAAAAACATGCCTGTATTACTTCAAAAAATCCTCAAGAAAATAAAATCAGACAGCACAGTTGTTGAGTTACGGGGGCTTTCAGGATCCAGCAAAGCTCTTGTACTTTCCATGCTCAGTCCAAAATCCGAACAGCAGGAAGAGAAAGTAATTCCGCTGGTTGTAGTTTGCGAGTCATTTGATGTTGCGGAAGTTTTGCTCAACGACATTTACTATTTTCTTGGTACAAAGGGAGTTCATTTTTTTCCTTTCTGGGATGTGTTGCCCTACGATAATTTTTCTCCACACAAAGGTCTGGTCGCACAGCGTTTTCAAACACTTGACGCATTACTCAAGGAAAAAGTGCGGATTCTCATCACAACTCCAAACGGTTTGATGCAGCGTTTTCTACCTCGTAAGACTTTCCAAAAAAACACGATTTTGCTAACAAAAGATTTCGTCGGCAGTCCGGAGATTATCCAAAAACAATTGCTGGAGTCCGGATACAATCTGGTGGATGTCGTTGAAGATCAAGGAGAATTCAGTACGCATGGAATCATTCTTGACGTTTTCCCGCTCAATCGTGAAAAACCGGTTCGGATGAAGTTTTCGAAAAAGATGGAACTTTTGTCCCTCAAACCGTTTGACGTTCAAACTCAGCGCACCGCAGAAACGGAGTTGACTTCACTTGAAATCCTGCCTGGAAATGAAATTCTGTTTAATTTGGAAACAATAAGTTTTGCCCGCCAAACACTGCCTTCATTTCGGAAAGAATGTACTGCGGAAGTATTGAAACGCTTGAAGGAAAGTTTGCGGAAAAGTGAGAGTTTTCCCGGAATAGAATCGCTCTCTCCGCTTTTCTATCCAAAACTGGAAACTCTTTTTGATTACTTACCAACGGAGTATTTGCTGATTGTTGATGAAGAAAAAAATGTTGAGCAGTGTGCAGAGCATTTTTATCAGGAAGTCTTCATGGAGTACGAAATGAGTTGCCAACAAAATAAACTCACTCTCTCACCGGAATCATTATTTTTAACGCACAGAGAACTTGCTACACGTTTAAACAAATCCGCGAGAGTGATTTTAAACTCCAAAACACATATCGATAAAACAGAACGCGTTGTACATGAACTGAAGTTTGTCAACAACAAGTCATTGCGACAGGGATTTGAAAAAACAAAAGCAACATCTGCAGCCGGTCACATGGTGCAGCTGCTTCAGAACTGGCAAAAGTCCGGAATACCTGTTTTGCTGAGCGCAAAAAATCAAACACATGCCGATCATTTTCAGCAACTGCTGGAAGATTTAGGTGTGGAAAGTACTGTTGCGGGAGAGCAGCTGATTCCGAAAACTTGTCCGTGGCTGTCGTGGCTTGAGAATGGTTCGGTCGAAGGCTTGACAAAAACTATTCCGATCTTGAGCGGAAAAGTTTCCGCAGGTTTTCGGAAACTTGACGCAGAGGGTAAGACGCGTTTTATTTTGCTGACCGAAGAAGAAGTATTTGGCGAAAAAACACGAAGTCGACGCTTGCAGCGTACACAAGTTCATCAGGTTACAGGAAGTTTGGATGATTTACGTGATGGAGATTATGTGGTTCATTTGGATTACGGAATTGGGAGCTACCATGGATTGCATAAAATTTCTGCCGGCGGTTCAAACAACGAATTTATGCTGCTAATTTACGCACGTGAAGAGAAAGTATATGTGCCTGTAGGAAAATTCCATCTCGTTCAAAAATATATCAGTGCAGACGGAAACTCACCAAAACTGAGTAAACTTGGAGAAAAGTCATGGAAAAAAACCCGCAAAAAAGTAGCACGTGCTGTGGAGGATATTGCAGTAGAACTTGCCGAAATTTATGCAGAACGTAAGGCACGCAAAGGTTTCGCCTTTTCTGCAGACGATGCAGAAATGCAAAAATTTGAACTGCGCTTTGAATTTGAGGAAACTCCGGATCAATTGGAAGTCATCAGTTCGGTCAAGGCAGACATGGAATCGGAGATGCCGATGGACCGGCTGATATGCGGCGATGTTGGTTTTGGTAAAACTGAAATTGCCATGCGCGGCGCTTTCAAAGCTGTACAGCAGGAAAAACAAGTGGCGATTCTGGTACCGACCACAATTTTAGCTCAGCAGCATTTCCAAACATTCAGCCAGCGCTTTGAGGACACACCTTTTATCATCGAAGTTATCAGTCGTTTTCGTACTGACACAGAACAAAATAATATCCTCAAACGTCTCCATGAAGGAAAAATCGATATCATCATTGGAACACATCGCCTGCTTTCGACAGATGTGAAGTTCCGTGATTTAGGTTTGCTCGTTGTGGATGAAGAACAGCGATTTGGGGTCAAGCACAAAGAAAAAATAAAACGATTCAGGGCAAATGTAGATGTTCTCACACTTTCAGCAACTCCAATTCCACGTACACTTCATATGTCCCTGATGGGGCTGCGTGATCTGAGTTTGGTTAACACTCCGCCTGCAGACCGCAGAGCAGTGCGTACTCGATTGCTGCCGGTAAATGATTATATTATTCAGGAAGCAGTCAGCCGGGAAGTAAGACGTGGCGGCCAGATTTTTGTGGTTCATAACCGCGTTGAGTCGATTTATGAATACGGAAATTATCTTAAAAGCATCCTGCCCAACATCCGGATTGCCATCGGACACGGACAAATGAGAGAAAAACAGTTGGAAAAAGTGATGCTGGATTTTATCGAAGGCCGAATTGACGTTTTGCTTTCAACTACAATTATTGAATCCGGACTTGATATTCCGAAAGCAAACACAATCATTATCGACAACGCGCAAAACTTTGGACTGTCGCAGCTCTATCAATTACGTGGAAGGGTCGGCCGCAGTAACGTACAGGCCTATGCGTATTTACTGGTTCCTGCAGAAAAAATATTAAGCGGAGTTGCTCATGAACGGCTGCAAGTTCTGCAGGATCTTAATGATCTTGGCGCGGGATTTAAAGTTGCTTCGAGGGATTTGGAAATCAGGGGCGCGGGGAATTTACTCGGCTCGGAACAATCCGGACAAATCGCCAGTGTTGGGCTGGAACTCTACTCACAAATGGTGGACAGAGCGGTTAAAAAACTATTGCAAACTCAATCCGGATTATCTCCGGAAGATATAAATGTCCGCCTCGATCATATTGA
>JYMV01002208.1_pt1 | contig 13749 bp, 3 predicted proteins | sample 338911 | NCBI WGS metagenome assembly JYMV01 (sample SAMN03354496, study PRJNA234377) | hydrothermal vent metagenome | biome: Deep sea; feature: Hydrothermal plumes at the Eastern Lau Spreading Center, Western Pacific Ocean; material: Seawater | place: Tonga | collected 2009 | depth 2000 m m
AACAACTGCCTTTCCCAGAGCGATTGTTGATCAGTACACATTTGGCTTAACTTCTGGATACGGTATGATCGGTGCTGGCAATCCATACACATTCGCAGGATGGGATCCGAACACACCAATAGATTTAGATCATAATGGCACTCCTGACTGTCTTGATTCCGCAACAGGTTCTTTTGCAACCGATGTGTTCGCCCATGATCCATTCGGATATATCGGAAAATACCTTGATACATTTGGGGCAATTGGGGGGTGCTGGTTTGTCACTCCAGATGGGAATTATCGCCCTATTCGTGATGGTATTGTGTTAGACAATGTTAATAGTGGCGGTGGAGATTCATTTAATGCTATTCAACAGCATGATGGTTATATCCTAATACCAGAGGAAAAAATCGCAGTTAACATGATTGGTAGCTATGAGTTCGAGAGTGATTTACGCTTAACAGGCGAACTCAAATATGCGAAACAAGAAGTTGAAGATGTCACCCAGCCCACCTCGTTTTGGGACTTATTATATGGGGCTGCTGATAATCCATTTTTGCCCGAATTTATTAGACCAGTGGCTGAGCAAACAGGCGGTGTTACGATAACAATAGATCCTCTACTAATGGGACCTGGCCATACTAAAACTGAACGAGAAACTGTCAGAGCAGCGTTAGCTCTTGATGGTTACATGGAAAACGGATGGCACTATAATGTAAGTTTGGTTTGGGGTAAATTTGAACGCGAAACGACTACAGAAGACCAGGTAATTGTTGATAGATTCTTTGCTGCCATTGATGCCGTAACGGGCCCAGATGGAAGTCCTGTGTGTCGCGCGGATTTAGACCCCGATACACCTATGATTACAACCCCTTTCGAATTACCTCGTTTCGATCCGGGATACTACACTTTTACACCTGGTTCTGGGCAATGTCAGCCTCTTAATATCTGGGCGGGATTAAACGGTCCAAGCCAAGCAGCACTTGATTGGGTAACAACTACAGCAAAAGATGCAATTGAAATTGAACAAACAGTTATAAGTGGTGTGGTATCAGGAGATTTAGAAGACTATTTTACCTTGCCAGCAGGCTCTATAGCTTTCGCATTGGGTTTAGAATATCGAGACGAACAATCCACATCTACGTTTGATCCCTGGCAGAGAGGTATTTTACCGGCTGAATCGCCTTTTGGCGCTGGTACTACGATTTTAGAAGCATCTTCGGGTAACGACAATGATAATGACAATTTCAGTACCCTATTCGACCCACAAGTCGCGGTAGCCAATGAAGTGGGGAGTTACGACGTTACTGAAATCTTTGGTGAACTTCAGATACCACTATTAGAGGGGAAAACATTTGCAGAGGAACTAACACTAGAAGTTGCAGCCAGGTATTCCGATTATTCATCAATAGGATCAACCAGCACTTGGAAAGCAAATTTAATGTGGTCCCCTATCGAAGACCTTCGCATCCGTTCAAGTCGTTCACAAGCGGTGAGAGCGCCCAATATTACTGAACTTTTTGGTCCTGTTACTGGAGCTACTGCGTCACGTAATGCAGAAATATGCAGCGCCAATAATGTTGAGAATAATCCCAATCGTGAAGCAAATTGTGCTGCAGATCTTCAATCAATCGGAGTAAACCCGTACGATGAGAATGGTGTATATATTTGGAGAAACCCTTTAACTGCACGCTTTAGTGGAACTGTATCAGGGAACTCTGAGCTTCAGGAAGAAACCGCAGATACATTAACCCTCGGTTTTGTATACCGACCCTCTTGGTTTGAAGGATTTGATATCACAATTGACTACTGGTCTATAGAAATAGAGGATTCTATTGATACCCTGTCTTTGACCAATATTTTCCAGGGGTGCTATGACGGCCCGACATTAAATAATCAGTTCTGTAGTTTATTTACGCGCATAGACGATCCCAACTCCCAGTTGTTTGGGGGCATTGAGTTTTTTAACAATGAGCCTATCAACTTGGCCAGAAGAGAATCTGATGGCTATGACTTTAGTGTTTCCTACAAGTTTGATATTGATGCCCATGAATTTGGCGTATCCTTATCAGGTACTAAAGTTAATGAATTAAACGACTTCACCAATCCTTCAGATTTGACCATCGTCGATCCGGAACTTGGTGAGATAAACAGACCTGAATGGGCTGGCAACATCTTTCTTGACTACAAATATGGTGATTTAACCGTGGCGTGGCAAACCCAGTACATGGATGAGCAAGGCGTAACGGGAGTTGAAATTGAAAATGTATCCGGCTACGGAGATTGTGGAAACAACTGCTTGTATGGTCCGGAAGTCATTATGGATGAATTTTGGCAACATGACATAAGCGCGAGCTTTATCTTAACTGATGAAATCAGGATCTACGGCGGCATTAAAAATATTACTGATGAGCAGCCTTTCGCAACAGAATTTGCGTATCCTGCAAGCCCTCGCGGTAGATTCTTCTTCCTTGGATTAAACTTCAGCATTGAGTAATGAAAAACACTTAAGTTGCTAATCAAAGCCCCGCCCTATCCGGCGGGGCTTTTTTTTAAACGCGAAATTCGTTTTTATCTTAAGTGAGACCATTAATTGACGTGCCCTATATTTTTACTTAGTCTTTTCCCCTAGAGTTTGTAACTTTCTGTGAATGGCAGGGATCGCTTCTCCACTCACTCCTTAAATTTGTCAATCTGGATCTAACTATGTCTCATCGCATATCGTCCTTACTGGCGGGCTTAGGCCTGTTATTTTGTTTGTCTGCACAGGCGACTACCTATGTTCCTATCGCGGTGGGCGATATTACAGTGATTATTCCGATTGATGATCCACCTGTGGCGGTAGGAGATTCATTTACTGTGCAGGAAGATACCCCAACAGTATTGGATGTGCTGGCTAATGATTCTGATGAAAGTCTATCTACAGTTAGTGTCAGAGTGGTTTCTTCTGTCTCGCAGGGAATCTTGATCGTTAATGCAGATAATCAAACCCTGAGTTATACACCGGGAAGTAACTATTCTGGTGCCGATAGTTTTAGTTATGAAATTGTCGATGAACATGCAAATACTTCAGCAACTGTAACAGTTGCCCTGACTATCGAAGCTGTTAATGATACCCCCACCATTTCCAATATTTCAAACAGAACAATTGATGAAGACAACAGCACGGGGAATATCAGCTTTACAGTTTCAGATATCGAAACAGCTGCAAGTGCACTCACAGTCACCAAAACTTCCAGCAATAATAACCTTATCCCAGCCAGCAACATTAGCCTAAATGGTTCAGGTACGACCAGAACAGTAAATATCACACCAGCTGCTGATCAGTCTGGCACGGCAACAATTACCCTGACCGTATCCGATGGTAACCAGTCAGCTTCCGAATCTTTTGTGGTTACAGTAAATGCTGTTAACGATGCACCCACCATTTCCAATATTTCAAACAAAACAATTGATGAAGACAACAGCACGGGGAATATCAGCTTTACAGTTTCAGATGTCGAAACTTCAGCAAGTGCACTCACAGTCACCAAAGCTTCCAGTAATAATAGCCTTATCCCAGCCAGCAACATTAGCCTAAGCGGTTCAGGTACTACCAGAACAGTAAATATCACACCAGCTGCTGATCAGTCTGGCACGGCAACAATTACCCTGACCGTATCCAATGGTAACCAGTCAGCTTCCGAATCTTTTGTGGTTACAGTAAATGCTGTTAACGATACACCCACCATTTCCAATATTTCAAACAGAACCATTGATGAGAATACCAGCACAGGCAGCATTAACTTCACTATTTCCGATGTCGAGACTGTTTCAAGTTCGCTAGCAGTAAACAAATCTTCCAGTAATACAAGTTTAGTCCCGACTAGTAACATTGTAATTTCTGGTTCAGGGGCGAGTAAAACAGTCAATGTAACACCTTCGGTAAATCGCTCTGGCACTACCACAATTACCCTTACCGTTTCCGATGGAGACCTATCCACTTCCGAAAGTTTTGTCTTGACAGTACTTGATGTATTCGAGAACAGCCTACCTCAAATCACAAGCTCTGCTCCACCTGGAACTATCCAAGTGGGTCAACAATATAGCTATGATACAAACGCAACAGACCCCGATGGTGACTCCATAACATTTGGAATTAGTAACAAACCCGCATGGGCAACATTTAATGTTAACAGCGGTATATTGACAGGCGCGCCCACAAATTCAGATGTTGCTGTTTACGATAGTATTCAAATTACTGCTAACGATGGTAATGGCGGCATAGCGACAATGCCTCCGTTTTCAATAACAGTAACTGAGGAAGCCCCCCCTGAACAGCAGGATTGGGCAGAAACAGGGGGGAGTTTAGATGATCACGGCACTAGCGATGCCACACCAACGGAAAACTCAGACTACTTTGGCTCTATCGCGTATTCAGCTGATACCGTGGGCGGTGCGGCGACCTATAATATCCCGATAGCCATTGCGCCTGGCCGCAACAACATGCAACCCAATATAGCCATTAATTACAGTAGTCGCTCAGGCAATGGCGTGGCCGGTGTTGGCTGGAGCATCTCAGGTACTTCAAAGGTACACCGCTGTAGTGCAACCCTGGCACAAGATGGTCTCAATAAATCGGTTACCTATGCAACAACTGATAAATTGTGCCTTGATGGTTTACGTTTGATGACAGTTCCGGGTTCTGCTTCTTATGGAACCAATGGTGCAGAATATCGCACTGAACAAGACAGATTTATCAAAGTTGTACAATCTGGCGGTGATATCAATAGCACTACAACGAGTTTCAAAGCGTACTATAAAGACGGAACGGTTAAGCATTACGGGTTTACTAGCGACAGCAAACAATCCGACTCAGGTACCTCTCTGATTAAAACTTGGGCGCTTAGCTATACTGTAGATACAGCGGGTAATGCCATGCAATACAGCTATATTACAGCGGGACCGGGCGAGCACCTTTTATCTGAAATTAACTACACCGGTTACTACGATACAGCAGAAGAAACTTACACCGCGGGCAATCGCAGTGTATCATTTGGCTATGATAATCGTCCGGATATCCGTAGCCAATACCTGGCGGGGGCCTTCTCTAGAGAGATCAAACGTCTGGAAACTATCACGCCAAAATACAATGGCACTGCTATTCGAACCTATTCACTGGATTACATCACTAGCGATGCAACGGGAAGAAGCCTACTGGATAATGTCACGGCCTGCGCGCTCTCTCAAACCGTGGTGGGATCAAATTGTCAAACTGTCACCCAATTTTCGTGGCAAAACGCTGAAATTCAATATGAAGTAGAAGCAATTACCTTTAATCCAGAGTCCACCGCCCCCTTAACTCCTTATGCTGGTGAAGACTTTGTATACATCGACCAGATTCTCCCCAACAAAGATGCCAATAGAGATGGCGTTCTGGATTGGCCATCAGCCTACATTAGTGCTGTAGAATCCGGCTCGTTTCGTCAAATTGAATATACGACTGGTTACTTTACTGATGCAGAAGGTCGAACTACAGGTACGCATGCTGTTACACGTGAAGAATGTAAACCTCGCCATGTAATTCCTGGTCACAGAGCTGCAGTATATGCCGGATATGTTTGTTTTGAAGCAGACTTTAACCAGGATGGTGTGGTTGATAACTGGCGCATCGAAAATCGCCAATTAAAACTGCTCCTGATTGACCCATCCGATCAATCAGCCACCACTATTGACTCCATAAATATGCCCGATAGTAAATTTCCGGTTCTCCAAGATGCAATATTTGGATTTTCAGATATGAATGGAGATGGCTGGCCAGATCTGTTGGTAAAAGATAAAGAATCTGGACAGCAACTGGTTGCCTATTTCCACACTCGTAATATTCAATCGCCATACATTTCCAGCGCTTCTCAAGCAATATTTCATTATGACTTGCATTACCTAAACTTTGATAACAATAGAACCAGATACAGTTATCCATACATCACTAATAATGAACCTATGCTTGTTGGGGACTTGGATGGCAATGGACTCGCAGATATCGTCAATCTGGAAATTAATAGTAATGAATTGCAATTTGGTGGGTATGGAGCTCCAAAATTGTCAAGTGTTAGGTTAACAGAGTCTGCGACGAGCAACAGCATTACACAGATATCCAATGGATTTGGTGTGTACGGCAGTACAAGATGGTTTCATTTTATCGATGTCAATGGAGACGGTTTATCTGATCTAATTACATGGCGAATCAGCGGGGAGTTTTATCTTCAATTAAATAAAGGCAGAAATGTATCAGAAGAGTTACCTTTACTCCGTTTTACTGCACCAATTGAAATTCCTGGAATCAATTGGGATGCAACTTATTATGACACAAGAGAATTTGTAGTAGATGATCGGCGAGGAATTGTTGAAAGACATTTTGTTCCCAAAATGATGCATGCTTTCAAGGTCATGGATATTAATATGGATGGCAAGCAAGAGTTTCTCTTTCCAGGAGATCGCGTCATCGAAGGTTGCGCTTGGGTAGCGCAAGGGAGTGTATCAAATCCGGTAATTGAAATATGCGGTGACCGGTTTTACGAAAATATTGTTGTCAATCAAAGTACGGGATCTACTGTGTTACCCGAATATTGGCTTGATCGCAGTGTTCACAAATACACTGCCATCTACTTCAATGAAGATGCCAATGGCTCAATGACATTTGATGTACAGGATTCCGGTATTGTAAGCACACTTTATGAAAGCGCAGCTATCGATGCTTTTGGAGATGGTTTAACAGATAATATCTTTATCAATGGTGTGGGAAAGTATGATTGCACAAACAGTCCGGGTTGTATGTCAATCGGAGTTCCATCTGCGGATTCAGGACTTCCTGCCAACATTGGGAATGGCGGTTATATCAACCGTAACCGGGGTTCCGCCACAGGCAACCAGCGCTATGCAAAACCAGATACCCTTATCGCTGTTGATAATGGTGCCGGGCAATCTACTTCCTGGACATACAAACCGTTAACTTCTGGGGATACCGATAACAGCGGAAACGCATTATACCAAACGGATGATGAGTATGTTTTTGGTGCGGGTGCTGATGATAGCGACTATTTCCATTTTTCTTCCAATATGCCGGTAGTGGCAGAAATGTCTACCAGCGATGGTATAGGTGGTACAAATATTACCAATTATCGCTATCGAGGTGCGGTATACAACAATGAGGGACGAGGTTTCCAGGGGTTCAGAACGGTTATTGTTGATGATTTGAGTAGTGGCTTACGTTCTGTAACCGACTTCCACCAAAAGTATCCATTATCTGGCAAGCCGGAGAATACCCGTACCTGCTTAATCACTGAAAACGATGAAACCTGTTCAATTCAATTACCGATTCAGTCCAATGAATTTGGCTATATCACTATAGATACCCAGGGAGACAGTCAATACTCCACTGATACCATATTATCTGGCTCGGCAATCATCCCACCTATACACTTCTTGTTTAATGCTGCCACTGTCAAAACCACACGAGCTATAGAGGATAGAAGCCAAATAATAGGACAAATCACCCAAAAATTGGGAAGTACAACGGATATCTCTGACCTGAATACATTAGCACCGGATAGCAGTACTTATGATGTTTATGGTAATACACTGGAATTGTATACCTTAACGAATTCAGGGTTTGCAACTACCAGCTCCTTGGTTACCTCTGAATACATAGACCCGGCTGATTTAACAGAGGCCACTTGGTGGGTGAATAAACTGGATAGTCAAGTCACACGTTTCGAAACCACCTCGAATACCTCAAGCCACTATGATACGGCAGCAGATCCAATTAAAGAAATCAAAACCAGCTATACATGGAACGATGAGCTAAGGAAACCAGATGTAGTTACGACTGAAGCACTGCAAGGTGGGGGCAAAACACGGATTGTAGATTACGATTATAATGATTATGGTTTAATAACCAGTGAAAGCCATGGTGCGTCCACCACTGATACTAACAAACGAACCAGTTCTTTTTTATATTCTTCTGATGGTATGACATTGGCAGATGATGGGTATTTCCCTCATACACTTTCGAACGCAAAAAATCACTTAACAATTCAACATACCGCCCCTGCTTTTGGAGTCATCACCTATTTAAGTGATCCCAATGATATTGCTGTAAATAATTATTACGATAGCTTTGGCCGAATAAAACGCACAGAATCAGCAGGTAACAGACCTGTCTACTATCGCTATTATTCCTGTGATTGCACTGATTTTACTCTGGCTGAATATCGAGTAGAAATACACCAGGACGGTGCCCCTAAGCAAATTACCTATTTTGATGCATTGCAAAGAGAAATTGCCGCAACAACCGAAGGATTTAGTGGCAGTGATGTCATATATCAAATTAAAACATACGACAACCGCGGCAATACGACGTTTGAAGGAGTGCCGTCTCATAACAAGTCTATAGCGTCTCAGACAGGCAACCACTTCAGTAATTTTGACGCATTAGGTCGTCCTGGAAACCGGCAATTAGATACCGCTGATGCGCAAACAATGAGCATTAGCTATTCATATACTGGCCACACTGTAAACATCACAGCAACATCAGACAAAACCTTAACGATGTCACGCACTTATGACTCAGTGGGTAAGTTGATGTCTACCAGCGATGCCGCTCAGAACCCAACGTCCTACGTTTATGATGCAATGCAAAACCCCATCGCCATAGTGGACTCAGATAGTAATATCATTGAAGCCGAATACAATGCACTGGGCCAAAAGCTTTCCGTCAATGATCCCAATATGGGAGATAAATCATTTACCTACACGGTATTTGGCGAAGTAGAAACCGAATTAGATGCCAACCAGGACACCTTAAAATATGCTTACGATAAGCTGGGTCGAATTATCCATAGATATGAGAAACTCAACGGGGCAACCACATATACGCAGGTTGCAAGCTTTACATATGACAATTGCACTGACGGTATTGGTGCGCTGTGTAGTGATAGCGGCAGTGGTAAGTCGAGAACATTAAGCTATGATAGTTTAGGCCGATTAGCACAAGAATCTATAACGCTGCCCGACGAAGCCACTCCTTTCGTTTCGCAATTCCAATATGATTCGGCATTTAACAGACTGAAAACTGTGTCGTACCCGGTAACAGATTTAACAATCGGTTTTGAATACAATGATAACGGCTATGTGGAAAAGCTAGTTAATGCTCAATCGGGATACATTTATCAGCACGTCACTGGACGCAACGCTTACAACAATATTACTGGCGCATCGATAGGTAATAGCACCGGGATTCATAGTGCCAATTATTTCCCCGAAAGTGGGCAGATGGAGAATCTCTCTATCCGAACATCAGGAAATAACCTGAACTTGTCTTACGATTACGAATATGATGGCTTTGGCAATCTGGAGCGACAAGATGTTAACGTGTTTCGAGAAGGCGAAATCAAAAATGCATGGGAAATATTCACCTATGACAATCTACATCGCTTAACCAGTACCACACGTACCCTCGCCAACGGACTCCCAAGTGGCAGTAGTTTGACTCTTGATGATGTGGCATACCATTATAATGGCATCGGCAATATCAAAAAGAAAACTGACTATTCCGCAAACAACAATGATGCCTTTTTATATGGCAACAGTGCTCGCAATGAAGGAGGTAATGCTGGCCCTAATGCTGTGAGGCAGATTACGTTAGCTAGTGGCGGTGTAATCAACTATCAATATGACAACAATGGCAACCGTACTCATGTAAATGGCCTGCAACAAGCCACTTACAACGTCTACAACAAACCAACCGTATTGAGCACGTCTGGTGTAACAAGTACCTTTACCTACGGCGCGGATTTAGCACGTTTTAAACAGCGGGTAACCGGATTACCAGAGGGTGACAAAACTACGCTATATATTCGCCCCGATTTTGAAAAAGTTACTCAGGGCAATGTAACAAAATACCGCCATTACATTGGAGATGTGGCCATTTACACCCAAACAGTTGAAAACTCTGATACAGAGCACGAAATTGGTTTTACTCACAGAGATCGCAGCACGTCAATTGTTGCCATAACGGATCATCAGGCCAACTTGGTGGAAGCCCGCAGCTATGATGCCTTTGGCAAGCCGCGTATGCCAGAGTTTGCTGATATCTACCCTTCCACGTTAACAAGTGTGGTAAACGAGGCCAACTTTAGTCTGGTAACCAATCGTGGCTTTACCGACCATGAGCATCTGGATGAGCATCAGTTGATCCATATGAATGGTCGCGTTTATGATTACAATACCGGGCGATTCTTAAGCGTTGATCCCTATATTCAATCACCAGATAACAGCCAGAGTCTGAATCCCTATTCATACATTATGAATAACCCATTATCTGGCATTGACCCGACAGGATATCGTTCTATTTGCGAACAAGGGCGCGGCGATAAATGTGTAACATATACAGCAGCGAGTGATATAGAAAAGCTTGCGAGTTATGTATCTGAAAGCGGTTCAGAAGTATCCAATGCTTTCAATCCGAAAGCTTCAGAAAAAACAGAAAAAACGGATTCTACAACGCAATTGGGGAATGGTGAAAACAACGAAGAAGCCACTATAGAAAACTCTCCAACGCTGAATAGCTCCCCCAGGTTCAGCGCTGATGCAGGATTTATGTCGTGGCTTTACAGTTGGATAGCCCCAGGTGCCGTTGAAATATATAATCATCAGGCAGACAATACACCGGCTTGCACGAATGACTGTATTACCGCTGAACAAGCGGAAAATAATATTGCGGTTACTGATTTACTAGGGGCTGCAGGGTTTGGAAAGGCTGAATCGGTTGCGAATGCCGCTGCCAACGTTGCAATGGCAAGAAAAGCAGTCAGTAAGGATGTTACAAACAGTGGAGTATGGAAACTAAAACCAACCGATCGCGGTAATGCAATTGAAGCAGCACTTGCTAAAACTGACTATAAAGATTGGTTTAATGTTGGTGAGTTAAATAAGGGCTATTTTCCACTTGTCGATTTTCAAAAAGGGAATACTTTAGTTAGTTTAAAATCGGTTGATACTACTGGTTCTACTTGGATGGGAAGGATGACAAGCCATATAGATGACTTAGCAACTCGTGGTGCTACAGTTAACGGTCAAAAAGCCAATATGGTATTAGATTTACGAGTACAAGCTGGTGGTGCTAAAGACGCAGCAAGTTTAGTCCAGTACGGTAGACAACAAGGTATCAATGTCGTAGTCAAAGAATTTTAAGACTTATGCAAAGAATCGAAATTATTTATGAATTAGACTCTCAAGAGCCTTCCAACATTTGGGAGAAGATAGCTCATATACTGGAGAGCATAGGTGATCAAAGTGCCTTATCTTTGTATGGCAAAAAGGTTAAATTAACTAAGTTGCCAGCAGAAATAAAAAAGCTTAAAGGTAAAGGGTTCAACATTGAAAGTGACAGTTTCGCTTTCCACATGGCAACGATCACAAACTACGAGCAAATTTTACTTCAAATTGATTCAAAACAATGCCTTAACAATTGGTGGTCTATTTGGATTAACGAATTTTCTAACCTTAAGGGCTTTGTACAAGCATGGCTTGTAGATGTTGAGTTCAACTATTGGCAAAATGCCAGTGATCCAATTGAATATGAATATAAAGGAAGGTCTTATGAAGGGCTTCCTATGAAGTCTAACGGCTTACCTCCGCCGCTTGAGCAGCTTGAAATTGATACAAGTAATAATGCTGGATTGCGAAAACTTTGTGACGGGTATGTTCAGGCTATAGGAGCTAAGATGTGGCTTTCTGACAAGTTTTTGAACTTAACCGGAAAAGATATTAAAAGCATAGCTAATATAGCTGCTGCAAATATCGAACAGTTAGAAAGCGGAGTTTATAAACTGAACATGTCTACTGAGCTGTTTGTCGATGAATCTAGTTTGGAAGAGCAAAAAAAGCTAAGAGAAGCATTATATAGTTAAGCCTAAGCACTTCGGGGCTTTTTTCTTTGCCCACAAATCATTAATAAAACGAATGTATATTAGAAAGGCTAATATTCTGCCTGTTTTTTAGGCTTAAATTGCTAAACATACACAGTTTTCCAAAAAAAACTTCAAACAGCAGCTGAGTTTGTGTTGCCAAGTAAGAAAACATAAGGGCAGAGGGTCTGTAAAGGAGATTCGCTGAAGCCGACTACTGATTAGCACTAAGTCCAAAAACCTGCACAACAATGTACCCTGACTCCACACTTAATTGGTTTTAGAAATAATCCATTTCTAATGGCCATTTTTTGTCAAAAAAAGTTCTAAAAAAAAGCCCCTTTTGGGGTTTGACTCTTGCCCGTTTTCGGCCTAAAAATTCACTGTACTTTGATCATTTAAAAACTCATAGTTTTATCAGGAATTTGCATTATGGCTAAGGCAACCCGTTCTGATTTATTAACTCGTGCATACCATGATCCCAAAAATTATCCCTATGGCTTTTCGCGCTCTGGCGATTTTTCCATTTCGGAAGCCAAAGCCCTCAGTCACTACGGTACGCTAATCAATGCCCTGCTCTCTGGTTCACTGCATCCAGAGAACGATGAGGATTTCAATTTGATAGCGGTGGCTAGTGGTCAAAAGGAGCCCGCCAATACCACTGAAAAAGCCTGGGTTAAATATATGGCCCGAATTGGTCGCCCTCGCACCGCCAGCATTTATGGTAAGCGCGCCAATGTCGAAGACAATGACGATGACAGCGTCAGCCTGGGTGCGGATGACGATATCGACATTGAGGCTGATGAAGAATAAACAGCCTACCAATTTCATTTTAGTTAGGATTCAAACCTAATTATCGAGTTATTTGCGGGATGAAATAGGACATTCATCCCATTTATACCGAATATTAGGATACAAATCTCACTTTTATTCCTTTCCAGGTTTCTTATTCAAACTCAGTCCCGTAAGATCCGCCCAAACCCTAAATTTATACCTATCAGGAGAGAGTATCCGTGGAAATGATGTCCGGTGCCGAGATGGTCGTAAGGGCACTAAAAGATGTAGGCGTTGAATATGTATTTGGTTACCCAGGCGGTGCCGTTTTAGACATATACGATGCCCTCTTTGCTCAGGACGATGTTAAACATATTCTGGTTCGCCACGAGCAAGCCGCTGCTCACATGGCTGACGGTTATGCCCGTTCAACAGGAAAAACCGGCACAGTGCTGGTGACTTCCGGTCCGGGTGCTACCAATACCATCACAGGTATTGCTACTGCCTATATGGATTCCATCCCCATGGTAGTGTTATCCGGTCAGGTGCCGTCACAGCACATTGGTGAGGATGCGTTCCAGGAAACGGATATGGTGGGCTGTTCAAGGCCAATCGTAAAACACAGCTTTCTGGTTAAAAAGGCAGAAGACATTCCCATAGCAATTGCGAAAGCCTATTACATTGCGAATTCTGGTCGTCCTGGTCCGGTGGTTATCGATCTACCAAAAGATATAGTGAACATTCAGGAATCACATCCGTACGAATACCCGGAAGATTTCTCTATACGTTCCTACAATCCTACGGAAAAAGCCCACAATACGCAGATTAAAAAAGCCGTTGAAGCCATTAAAGCCGCAAAACGCCCGGTAATTTATGCCGGTGGTGGTGCTCTGGGTGCCAATAAGAAACTGGTTAAGCTGGCTGAGATGCTGAATGCACCAGTGACGAATACTCTGATGGGTTTAGGTTCATTTCCGGGTACCCATGAGCAGTTTGTGGGTATGCTGGGTATGCACGGTACGCTTGAGGCCAACAAAACCATGCACAA
>JYMV01016502.1_pt1 | contig 13749 bp, 13 predicted proteins | sample 338911 | NCBI WGS metagenome assembly JYMV01 (sample SAMN03354496, study PRJNA234377) | hydrothermal vent metagenome | biome: Deep sea; feature: Hydrothermal plumes at the Eastern Lau Spreading Center, Western Pacific Ocean; material: Seawater | place: Tonga | collected 2009 | depth 2000 m m
CAATCAATATGCCGCCAACAAGCCATTCATGGAAAAGTAGTTTGCCCGTACCAAGAAGAATACATAATAAGAGTGCCATTACCACGACCCACTCGAACAGCCCTGTTTTGAGTTCAGCGGGGACTTTAGTAATGGCATTCCAACCAGCCCCTCCGATTTGCATCTTTTTATGAAATGCAACGGCTGCTTCGCTTGGCACTGTTGATGATGTCATCGCAATTGGAATCCACACAGCGGCAACACCGAAGGTCATGATTAGAACACGAAGTCCAAAGAGGTCGATTGTCTCACCGTCTACTTCATAGTTGGGCAAGAAAATTAATACAAAAGTACCAAGTACAACTGTTGCAACAAGGGAAGTAAGTTCAGTAGTGGCATTCACTCGCCACCAGAACCAGCGAGCAATCATCACAGTTCCAATGCCTGCGAAGAACACGCCAATGAACTTAAAAGCACTGAGAATATCTGGGATCAATGTCGTTGCAACAATCGCTGCTGCCATGATGAAGATCATGGTGAATCGTGCCACCCACACATAATGCCGTTGTGAGGCATGTGGTTTGATGTATGGTTCGTACACGTCATTAACAATGTACGACGCGCCCCAGTTCAAATGCGTGTCAATTGTGCTCATGAACGCAGCGAGCATTGCAGCAACCATGATTCCCTTAAGACCAGTTGGTAAAAAGTGATCAATCATCAGTGGAAAGACATGTTCTGTATCTTCAACTTCTGGAAAGTAAATCAAAGAGAGGATGCCCACAACAATCCATGGCCATGGTCGCATCACGTAATGCAAAAATGCGTACCAAAGGAACGCAAGTTTTGCGTCTCTTTCACTTTTTGTAGCGAGCAATCGCTGCACCGAATACCCTTTGCCGGGGGCAGATGCCCACCACAACACCATCACATATACAACAAAAGTAAAGAGCGGCCAACTCATCTCATCGTATCGCGGGAAAAATTGTAAAAGTTCAGGCTTGAAATCGGATGAAGCAGCGAGTTTTGCCATCATGCCTTCGCCGCTTGATGCATCGATGTATGCGATGACTGCAAGGCCGATAGACCCAATCATTGCAAGTGAAAATTGCACGATGTCGGTATAGACAACACCATACAAACCTGACATTGCTGAGTACAACAAACCAACAAAACCAAGTACAAGTAAAACAATCCATGTCTGCGAAGGGTCAATTCCAAGAAGGACGGTCGTGATCTTGACCATCGCGAGAGTGACCGCTGCCATCACAACGCAATTCACAAAAATGCCTTGAAAGAATGATTTGAAAATACGAAGGATTTTCGTGATTGGTCCTGGTCCATACCGAAGTTGCACGAACTCGACGTCGGTGATCACCTCACTTCGTCTCCAGAGTCTTGCAAAAATTGTTGCAGTTGCAACTTGTCCAATGAGGACACTCCACCAAAACCAGTTGGCCGAGATGCCATCAGTCCTGCTCATCGCTGAAACAAAGACAGGCGTGTCAGCGGCGAAGGTTGTCGCGACGATGGAGGTACCCGCGACAAACCATCCAAGTGATCGTCCAGCGACGAAGAAGTCCGCAGTTCCTTGACTTGCTTTTCGAGTAAACCACGCCCCGATTCCAATGGCTGAGGCTACATACAATCCAACAATTGCCCAATCAATCCAATTCATGTGAGCGGCATCATACCCCGCATGGACGCTGTGCTTTATACTAAAACATGAAATGCCCACGATTCGATTTACAAACAGATTAGTTCGACATGTCGATTGCCCAGAAGCAACCGTTGATGGGTCGACAGTGATCGAACTCCTTCGTGGGTATTTTGCAATGCATGACAGAGTTGAAGGGTATGTCCTTGATGAAAGTGGACAGTTACGAACGCACATGACTATTTTTGTTGATGGCAAGCCCATCATTGATCGCTCTAATTTAGAACAAGAAATCAACTCCGATGCTGTGATTGATGTTATTCAAGCGTTGTCAGGAGGCTAAACATGCAAGAGAGAGTCTTTGTTTCAACTCGGAAGGGGTTGTTTGAGTTTACTCGCGAAGGTGATTCGCTCAAGATGATAAAATTGCATTTTGAAGGGGATAACTGCACGTTGTCATTTGCTGACGGGCGTGATGGAAGTGTGTACGTTGCCCTTGACCATGGCCACTTCGGCGTAAAACTCCATCGCAGTGATGATGGTGGATCTTCGTGGAAAGAAATAACTGTTCCAACGTACCCTGAAAAACCAGACGATTATGTTGATGCGATGCAACCTGCGATGGGTCCTCCGCCGGAATGGACATTGAATCTCATTTGGTCACTTGTTGCTGCGAATCCAGATGTTGCAGGGACGTTATGGTGTGGAACATTGCCCGGAGGATTGTTTTACTCAAACGATAAGGGAGAAACGTGGGAACTCAATCGAGAGTTGTGGGACGACCCAAAACGAGGCGAGTGGTTTGGCGGGGGCATGATGGTTCCAGGCTTGCACTCGATTTGTGTTGACCCCCGAAATTGCGATCATGTTGTGCTTGGAATTTCGTGTGGCGGAGTTTGGCATACGCACGATGGCGGTAAAACGTGGAAGAATGCTTGCATTGGTATGAGGGCAGATTTTATGCCAGAAGAACAGCAGGGTGATGAGAATATTCAAGATCCTCATTACTTAGTGCAGTGTGAAAAAGATCCAGATCGGATGTGGGTGCAGCATCACAATGGTATTTTCAGAAGTGATGATGCTGGGTTAACGTGGGATGAGATTAAAGAAGCAGGACCTTCAACATTTGGATTTGCAGTTGCGGCACATCCATCCAAACCTGACACCGCATGGTTTATTCCGGGAATTAATGATGAAATGCGTATTCCTGTTGATGGCAAGTTTGTTGTGACTCGCACTGACAACGCTGGCGAAACATATACCGTTTGTAACGATGGTTTGCCTGACCCTGCATGGGACATCGTGTTGCGTCATGCGTTAGATGTTGATGAAACGGGCGAATTTCTAGTCGTTGGGTCTTCAACAGGGTCTTTATTTAGTTCAGCCGATGGTGGACATTCTTGGGACTGTGTTTCTTCCCATTTACCTCATGTTTATGCAGTGCAAATTGGATGAGTGACAACGAAAACAACATGTCACGAAGGGGTTTGCTTCGCGGGGATTGGTTCAAGGCAATCCGCAAACGAGGCGTAGATAGGATCAATAAAGAACCTGCTTTTGCTATTGAAAAACCTGATGGGCAAGCGAAACGTGGGGGGCAGTTCATCCATCGCCCGCCCCATGCAGTACCCGAGTCAGAGTTTGTTGCAGGGTGTACTCGATGTGATGCATGTATAGACGTATGCCCGCCGCATGCAATCTTTAGGATCCCAGAAAGCGATGGGCTCCTTGCAGGAACGCCAATCATCGATCCTAGTGGGCAACCTTGCATTATGTGCGAGGATATGCCATGCGTTGCTGCCTGCGAAGCGGGGGTGTTGCGGATGGATGCGCCAGTGGCAATGGCACTTGCAGAAATTAATACTGACACATGTCTCGCATACCACGGCACTGTTTGTACAGTGTGCGTGGATCAATGTCCCGTCGAAAATTGCATGACGATGGAAGGTGGGCGACCTAAAATCGATGCTGAAACTTGCACCGGTTGCGGTGTTTGTTTGTACGTTTGTCCCGCTCCGGGTGGCGCAATCAACCTTCTCCCAAAATAAACTCACGCCCGACTTAACTTACTGGGGGAGAGATTATTCCCAAGGTTCGATTTGATGACCCTCAGGCATTTTTCCCTCTGTTGCAGAGCCCCGTAATTTGACAACGTATGAAGTCAAAAGCACCAGTTCAGTTTCAGTGAGCACGTAATTCCAAGGCGGCATGCCCTTGGCGATGGAGCCCCACTTTATATTCTTGTAGATATCACTGACATTCTCTACAACTAAATAATAATCATCGGTGAGATTAGGACCCGTAGTACCTGTACCAACATCACCATGGCAAGTTGCACACTGCGAGACAAAGAGGCTCGACATGATTCTCATCATGGGTTCATTTGTGGAATACGAGATGATCGTTTTTGAATCAGGTTCAAGCGTGCCAAGTGATTCAATCTGTCTATTCTGTGCATTGGTCAACCCATGGATATCGAGTTTGACTTGCGCAGCATGATCGAAATACAAGAATGCAACCGCACCAAGTACTAGAAGGGCAAAAATGATCACAGTAAACAAACGCATCTACTCTTATTCGGGTGTTTTTATCACTAATCGTAAAAACTATTCCGCGGCCGCTGGATAGTTTATGCTACGGATATGAAAGTAGCAAAACGATTGGAACCATTCGGAGAAACAGTCTTTGCAACATGGTCGAGGCTCGCTGTGGAGCACAATGCGATTAACCTTGGACAAGGATTTCCTGACTTTGATGCCCCAGACTTTGTGAAAGAAGCAGCAATCAAGGCGATTCGCGATGGTGACAACCAATATTTTCACGTTCAGCTGGTCATCCCGCACTTGTTCAGGCAATTGCAGACACATTTGAAATTCCAGTAGATCCAATGGATGAAGTGACAGTCACATGCGGATCGACAGAAACAATTGCTGCAGCGATTCTAGGATTGATTAATCCAGGGGATGAAGTCATCGTCATCGAACCCTTTTACGACTCATATCTCGCATGTCTCTCCATGGCGGGTGCAAAAGTCAAATTCGTCACCCTCCACGCACCCGAATTCAAACTCGACGAAGAAGAATTACGTCGTGCATTCACCGATAAGACGAAATTGATCATCATCAACTCACCACATAATCCCACTGGTCGAGTGTTTAACATGGAAGAACTTTCTCTCATCGCATCCTTCGCCATCAAGCATGATGTGATTGTCCTGAGCGATGAGGTCTACGACAAACTTGTCCTGACAGGATCGCACATTCCAATAGCAACCCTTCCAGAAATGCGAAATCGCACGATCACGCTTCGCTCTCTTGGCAAAGTATTTTCGGTCACGGGTTGGAAAATCGGTTGGTCTCTCGCACCGCCTCACCTTACAGAACCAATTCGAAATGCACACCAATTTCTTACATTTTGCGCTGCAACACCCCTTCAAGTCGCAGCATCGGAAGCCCTCAGGGCACCCTCGTCTTATTTTGCAGAATATACAGATGCATATAGGGAGCGGCGTGACCTTCTCGTTGCTGGTCTTCGAAATGTTGGATTCAATGTTCAGAGCCCAGAGGGGACGTATTTTATCCTTGCCGACCACACGCCATTTGGTTTTGATGACGACATTGCCTTCTGTCATCATCTTGTAGACAGATGCAAAGTTGTGGGCATTCCACCTTCTGCTTTTTATACAAAGAGCGACGAAGGGAGGGGACTTGTCCGTTTTGCCTTCTGTAAGGGACTTGAGACGCTAAATAACGCTGTTGAACGCCTTCAGGGGTTGGCTTCATCCTAGGTTTTTGCTATGATGCCACGTTCCCCAAAAGGTCAGGAGCCCTTAGATGTACGCAATAGTTGAAGACAGTGGAACCCAAATCAAGTTAACCTCAGGTGATATCCTCGAGGTCGATCTCCGTGAATGCAGTGATGGAGACACGCTGACATTCGACAAGGTCCTCATGATTGGTGGTGAAGGCGAACCAACCCTTGGAACACCATACGTGGATGGTGCATCTGTAGCAGTTGAAGTTCTTGAAGAGTTCAAAGGCGAAAAACTTGACATCATCAAGTTTAAGCGTCGAAAGGGTTACCGACGTAAGACTGGTCACCGTCAACGTTACCTACGAATTCGAGTTGGTGAAATCTCTGCAAGTGCAAAGAAAACCACCAAAAAGAAAACAACTAAAAAGAAAACAACCAAGAAAAAGACTACGAAGAAAACTAACTCATCAGAGTAGGTTTTAGACGGACTTAATTATTCGTATATCGTGCTGCGCAAGCGGAAATTTTTCGCGCAAGTGTAGCATCTGCAGGAGCGTGAATAAACCCAACCATGGTCGCTGCGGGTTTCAGTAAATTGTCAAATCGATCTGTCGAACTTTGCAATTCAATCGTGGCATCTTCCATGCTAATGGACATCCCATTTTCTGGTGAACCCGTAGGCCAGCCAAAACCTGCACCAACATACACGCCAACTTCATCTCCTGCAATAATAATCTGTTTGATTGTTACGTTTGTTGAAGTAGATGCGAGGGGTGTTTTGCCAGGTGTAGGAATCCAGAGCACTTGCAGCCGAATAATCTGCCCACTCTCGAAGTTACCAGATTCTAAAAGATCAAGTGGAATATTTGTGAGCCAAAGTTCGCCTTCACTCGAGGCGCTTGGAATGCTTGCAGCGATCGGGCTACTACAATCTAAAAGCACTTGTTCAGGACCAAGTGAATGGACTTGCAAAGGGCGTGATTGGCCAAGGAAATTCCAACTCGTGCAACAAGTTAACAACGCTGAGATAATAAGAAGAATACTATTTCGTAGCATGTGTTGATGGATTAAACGAAGGGGTATCGCTGTTCATTCGAGAAGTAGTCTTGCCTGAAAGGCTCATTGGAATACCCAAACACTTCAATGCGTCTCTCTCAACAATTTCTTTTACAAGAGATCGAGAAACAGACGGAAGAGGTGTACCTTTAACAGACCTGTTAACGCTGTAAAGTGATTCAATCGCTTGTTGTGGTGTCGAAAGTGGAAATCCACTACCAAACATGAGTTTATCCATGACACCCAAACTTGAAGCGGTAGACAAGGCGTTGTACAACTGCCAAGGGCGTGTTGCTACGCCTGATACTTCTGCATACACATTTTCATGTTTGTCAGCGAGAACAAGAAGTTCGTCAATCCATGGATATCCCATTTGCGTAAACAAAATTCTAAGTTTCGGATACGTTCTTGCAACTTCATCCCAATGCACAGGTCGTGCAAAGTCAAGAATTGCGGACGCTGGAATAGGATTTGGCATCGTGACAATAATTGGTAATGAGTGTGTACAGCAGAGTTCGTATACTTTCATCGCAGCTGAGTGCGTAGGATGTATTCCCGAAAGTGCAGGAGAAACCGTAATTCCAGACATCCCAAGTTGCAATGCGGCCTTTACATCGTCTTCGGTACTCTGTGCAAGTGGATCAATGCCTGCAATCCCAACACGACGTTGTGGATCACGACCAACAAACTCAGCAATCAATTCATTTGGAACATGTGCCCCAACAAGATCCGCTCGCAAGCCAAGGACAAATGCAATGTCAATACACGACATCTCGCGTCCATGAGCAGCAGCATCTCCGTTTTCCAATGCCCAAGTTGAGGGCGTGCCTTTGCTCAAGACTGCAGCCGCTTCAGGGCCGAGTTGTCTTGGATCAGACCATAATCTTGTGTGACAATCGATGATCATTTTGTCTCTCTACTGTGCAAATTGTACCATTTTTGTACCAATGAAGGTATCATCGGCTTGATGTCTTACGAGACCAAAATAGAGAGCGATGTAGGTGAAAATCAGCCCGCATGGAGTGAGAGAGATCTCTCTCAAAACCCACATACCGCCTCAGATAAGGCTCAGAGAGTTGAAGCGATGTTTCAATCAATTTCGGGTCGTTATGACCTGAACAATCGAATTCACTCGTTCTGGCTTGACCAACTCTGGAGAAAAAAGGCTGTTTTAGCCGCTAACCTAACCAACGAAGATCATGTTGTTGATGTGGCATGCGGAACTGGTGATTTATCAATCGCATTCTCTAAAGCAAATGCAAAGTCAATCATTGGGATTGATTTTACACACGGGATGATCGATATCGCAATCCAAAAAGCAAAACGAGAGCAATTGTCAATCGACTTTAGGTGGGGTGACGCGATGTCGTTGGAGTTACCAGATGAGAGTGCAGATGTAATCTCTATTGCTTTTGGCATCCGTAATGTTCAAGACCCAGCAATCGCAATTGGTGAGTTCTATCGTGTCCTTAAACCAAAGGGGAGGCTCGTGATTTTGGAATTTTCTGCACCAAAGCAGCCAGTGATTCGATTGATCAACAACTTGTACACAAAGCACATCATGCCACGGACTGCATCGTTTATCGCAGGTGACAGCAGCGGGGCTTATCATTATTTACCAAAAAGTGTTGGCACGTTTCTTGAAGCAAAAGCATTGGGGGGACTTGCCCAAGAGGCAGGTTTTTCAAATGTGACTCAAACACCACTTACTTTTGGAGTGTGCACGATTACAGTTGGGCATAAAGTTATTCAGTAACATCTTCTTTTCTTGGCACGAACGCTTCCGCTTTCTTCATGCCTTTTCGTACATTGTCAAAATCTTCGGGTGTTGCATGGACAAAACCAGAACATCCGAGTTCTCCAAGAACTTCTGGTTTATACAACGAAAGAAGCGATTCTGTGATGGCATCTTGTATCGTTTTGGGCAAGCCCTCGCGAGCAACCCACGGCTTTGTTACATTTTCAAAAGCGTGCACAACAATAATTTTCTTTGGGTCGCAGAGTTTGCCATACGTTGACTCTTTTAATGCTCCAGCATCATGTGTTCCCGAGATCACCGCATTGGCAACAAGGTCGTGTCTTCCAAGAAAATCGTGCGATTTGAGATCTTCTGAAGTAATTTCTGCATCAAGCAGTTCGGCTTGAGCCAAAAACCGCCCGATCGTCGAGTTTTCATCACCAAAAGCGAAGGATTTTCCTTTTAAATCTTCAAGCGAGGCAATTCCTGCATCAGCCTTTGCAATGATAAAACCGTTGAAACGACTGAGCCCCTTCTGTTGTTCCATAGCCAGTAACGTGATGTTCTTATTTTGCCCCTCTGCAAGGATGTACGAAGCAGGACCGAACCTTACGAAATCTACTTCTCCATCTACAAGAGCCTTGATACCTGATTCGTAATCTTTAAATATGGTTAAGTGGATATCAACAGGTTGTTTGATTAACTGTTCAAGTGGATCTTGTAAGGCTTCAAGGATCGGCGTCAGTTTTCGATACATTACGGTCGCACGATCAGATTGATAGACACCAAAGTTAAGCCTCAGCAAGTTGTCATCACCAAGGGCGACACAAGTGAATGAAAGAATAATGAGAACAAACCGTAACATCATCTATAGGATACGGATAAAAGTGACTTGTTGTTGTTAAAGTTTTTCTAAAATCGCGTCAACATTTTCACCGGCATCGCCAAAGAGCATGGATGTATTTTCGTTGAAAAAGAGTGGATTGCCTACGCCAGCGTAGCCAGTTCCCATACTTCGTTTCATCACGACAACATCTTTTGCCTTCCAAACTTCAAGCACGGGCATGCCAGCAATTGGGCTGTTTGGATCATCAAGGGCACTTGGATTCACAATATCATTCGCGCCGATGACCATCACAACATCAGTGTCTGAGAATGTGTGGTTTATTTCATCTAACTCCATCACGATGTCGTAAGGAATGTTTGCTTCGGCAAGCAACACATTCATGTGTCCCGGAAGTCGTCCTGCAACTGGGTGAATTGCGAAGATTACTTGCGTATTATTTTCTCGAAGTCTCTTCGTAATTTTTGCAATGGTGTGCTGCGCTTGCGCAACTGCCATGCCGTAACCGGGTACAAAGATGACATGCTTTGCATTTTTAAGAAGTGCAACTGTTTCTTCGATCTCAATGGAAGTGACTTCACCTTCTGGAGTCAAAACTGTTCCTCCGCTTCCTCCATCGCCTGTTCCAAATCCTCCAAGGATGACGCTAGGCAAAGAACGATTCATACCGCGGCACATAATCAAACTGAGGATTGCCCCACTCGACCCAACAAGCGCGCCAACAATAATGAGTAAGTCGTTACCAAGCATAAATCCTGCTGCTGCCGCTGCCCAGCCAGAATAACTGTTGAGCATTGAAACAACAACGGGCATGTCAGCGCCACCAATTGCCATGACGAGATGGATACCAAGCAAACCTGTGATCACCATAGCGATGATCAGCATCAAAAACGTATCGTCGCCTTGCCCAACAAAAAGAAAACCATACCAAACTGTTGCAGCGAGCATAATTAAGTTAAGCACATGCCTCGCAGGTAAAAGAAGTGGTGAGCCAGAGATTATGCCTCGAAGTTTTCCAAAAGCAATCACAGAACCTGTAAAGGTAATAGAGCCAATACAAACACCAACGAATACTTCGATATCATGAATTCTAATCTCGATTGGGGAAAGCCCCTCGTGAGAAGTGGGATTTAGTTGCAAGGCAAGCCCTACAAGTACTGCTGCAGCACCTACGAAACTGTGCAAAATTGCAACGAGTTCAGGCATTTGAGTCATTTTCACCTTGCGTGCGACTGTTGCACCAATAATAATTGCAGGGAACAATGCAATGACAAGAATGGTGTAACTTGTAACGGTATCACTCGCTGTGACAGCGACCAATGCGAGCAACATGCCAATCATGCCAAACATGTTGCCACGTCTAGCTGTTTCTTGATTGGACAGCCCGCCAAGGCTCAGAATAAAGAGCACAGCTGCGAGAATATAAAAGATGGTGACGAGGCTATTTGACATGAGTTACCTTTTAAACATCGCAAGCATTCGATTGGTGACAAGAAAACCTCCTGTCACATTGATTGCTGCAAGCAATACCGCTGCTGCACCAAGAATGACTGTTGCGTTCAGTTCAGGTTGCGTAATTTGAAGAATTCCACCAATAATGATGATACCTGAAATGGCATTTGTCACACTCATCAGTGGAGTGTGCAGTGCAGGCTTCACATTCCAAATCACTTGCCATCCAACAAAGCACGCTAGAACAAAGACAGTGAAATGGCTGAGGAAAGATTCGGGCATCTTCGTGCCGACATAGATAATGCCTAGTGCTGCGACGATGATAGCCCAAGATTTCAGCATCAACTTTCCTAGATGAACTTTAGGAACTTCGGGTTCTTCTGGAGAACTTGACCTTTTGATTTCATCATCTGGTCGGGGTCCAGTGTCAACAGAGTATGCAGGTCCTGGGTTGCGAGGTTTTGGTGGGGGCCAAGTAATGTCACCCTGATGTAGAACAATCGCTCCACGAATAACATCATCTTCCATGTCAATGTTGTAATTCTCATCACCACCAATCTCTTCGAGTAAATGCACAATGGTCGCACCATAAAGGCGACTTGAAAGTGCAGCCATACGGCTTGGCAAATCGGTGTATCCAATAATAGTAACCCCGTGGTGTACTATTTTTTCGTTTACTTTTGTCAGTGAACAGTTCCCGCCACGTTCTGCTGCAAGATCAACAATGACAGAGCCTTCACGCATTGACTCAACCATACCGCCTGTTATTAAGGTGGGGGCTTCACGTCCCGGAATAAGTGCAGTCGTAATAATGATGTCAACTTCAATTGCTTGTTCAGCAAAAAGTTTTAATTCTGCTTTGAGGAAATCGTCGGACATTGTTTTTGCGTATCCGCCGCCACCTTCACCGTCTTCAGTTGGGAAATCTAGTTCAAGAAATTCGCCTCCGAGACTTTCTACTTGTTCGCGGACTGCTTTACGCGTATCAAATGCTCGGACAATTGCCCCGAGTCCTTTCGCTGCTCCAACTGCAGCAAGGCCAGCAACGCCACCGCCGATGATCAGCACTTTTGCAGGTTTAATCTTGCCTGCGGCTGTAACTTGACCAGTAAAGAAGTATGGGAACGCGTAGGCTGCTTCTACAACTGCGCGGTAACCAGCGACATTTGCCATTGAACTAAGTGCGTCCATTTTTTGCGCGCGTGTAATTCGAGGAATACAATCCATAGCAAGCACAGTCGCTCTCTTTGCACTGAGTTGTTGGAGCAATTCACCGTGCTTGTCTGGATAGAAAAAGGAGATGATCGTTCCTTCATTTTTGAGAAGGCCTACTTCGTGTGGCATTGGCGGGCTAACTTTTACAATGATGTCGCTTCTACTCCAAAGTTCAGCGGTGTCAGTTATGATTTCAGCGCCGACTTCTTCATATTTTGGATTACCATAATCGGCGTGAATACCCGCCTTCGATTCGACGAGAACCGTGAAGCCCATTTTTCGAAGAGCTTCTACGCCTCTTGGAACGAGTGCAACTCGTTTTTCGTCTTGTTGAATTTCTTTTGGTACGCCGATGATCATATTGAAGTCTCCGATAGGTAAGAGCCCCGTATTTTACTAAAAACGCAGCCTACTGCACGGGTGGACAACTGTAAGGGGTTGAAATGCTCAAGTTTTATTAAATTTTCTTTGTTTTCTGACCCTTAAGGGGTACGATGGAGGCATAATTAGGGACGGAATGTCCTATTGTTATGTGAGGACAAGTTGCAAAGGAGAGAGGATGCGTCTATATATGAAGGTGTTTGGTTGCGTGATGATCTTCCTTGGCAATATTGCTTTGGCCGATTTAGATTTTCCTACATTGAACCCGGACCTTAATGAAAGGCCGAATATTCCAAATGATGAAAGTGATCCTCCACCTTCTTTTGGTGAGAGTGATCGAGCTAGCGGCATCTTTGATTTGATCGCCCAATTTGGTGATCAAAGTGGTTCAGATATGAACGGGAATGCGACTATTTCTCAAGATTTTGAGGAATCCAACGATGCTTTCGATGTAGCTGCAGTTGATAATTTTACAGTTACAACTTCTTGTTATATTTTTGATATCTTTGTGGGGTTGCGTACATTTAACGGATGTGACGTTAATTCGATTATTGGTTACGACATTAATATTCATAGCACGCTCGACTCAGCTCAGACTTCGATGACAGGTAACTTCGCTTCCGTGTATGTTGATGCAGCGGGAGCGTATCATCAATTACTTTCTAATGGCGATTATTTTCTTTATTTTCACGAGAGTTTAGGCGCTCCGTTAGATTCTATACCCATTCTCATCCCAGGCGAATATTGGTTATCCGTCGTACCAGTCAATAACTTCAGTTCGAATGGACAAACTGCAATTACTAACTCTACAATAGGCGCCGCAGATGCATTCGCCATTAATCCAAATGAGGGATTTGATTCTGGTCCAATATGGAATCTCTCTTCAGCGTTGTCATACACAATTGGCGCAACTGTTGCAGCAGTTCTGCGTGTGCCAGAAGATTTTTCTACAATTAAAGACGCCGTTTCTGCTGCAAATGATTACGACATTATCGAAGTCGCCCCCGGTGTTTACCAAGAGACGCTCGACATTTCAGGGAAGATCCTGACGATCATTAGTACGCACGGTCCATCACAAACGACGATTCAAGGTGATGGTGCTTCAACAACGATTACAGCGATAGGTTCATTTGGATTGTTCAGTGGTTTTACAGTGACTGGTGGTGGCGGAAGTGTTGCAGGCGGCATGTTGTTGTACGGTTCGAATATCGACATAGAGCATTGTATTTTTGCCGAGAACCATACTGCAACTAAAGGCGGCGGACTGGGGCTAGAAGGTTCTGTAGTTAATTTCAACGACGTCTTATTTCTACGAAATACATCTGGAGATGGTGGTGCATTGCTTGCGCACAATTCCATGGTTTTATTTCAAGACTGTTCGTTTATAGCCAATGAAGTCTCAAACTTTGGGGGAGCACTTTATCTGCGAGGGGAGGGTGCTCAAAACCCAAGTTTCGTCACTATCCTTGGGTGTGATTTTATTGAAAACGAGGCAGGTGAACGTGGAGGCGCTATCGCGTGCCCTGGGTGGTATGACACCGAACAACATCGTTCTAATGTCTTACTGTGGATAGGTAAAACGTTCGATGAAATTGACGTATCGGATGCATGCACCTTTGAACGCAATAAAGCATATGGAACTGTCGGCGTTGGCCTAGGTGGGGCAATCTATGC
>JYMV01023016.1_pt1 | contig 13749 bp, 14 predicted proteins | sample 338911 | NCBI WGS metagenome assembly JYMV01 (sample SAMN03354496, study PRJNA234377) | hydrothermal vent metagenome | biome: Deep sea; feature: Hydrothermal plumes at the Eastern Lau Spreading Center, Western Pacific Ocean; material: Seawater | place: Tonga | collected 2009 | depth 2000 m m
CGGAACGTTATTTTGACCCCACTGGCGGAAATTCAATCCAATATATCCTTGTTTGGTTTTTTATTGCCATGTGGACATTCATCGATCCCGGATTTTATCAACGCACCGCAGCCGCCAGTTCTCCCGAAATAGCAAAAAAAGGAATTCTGATCTCTATTGGCTTTTGGTTTATTTTCGACATCCTCACCATTACAACGGGCCTCTATGCTGTGGCATTATTTCCCAATCAAGATGCGGCCATGGCTTATCCTGAACTGGCCTCGCGTATTTTACCTCCTTTTGTTTATGGCATTTTTCTTGTGGGATTATTTTCTACAATTATGTCAACCATTGACTCCAATGGGCTGATCTCTGCCATCACATTTGGCCGTGATATTCTTTTAAGGATTCAGCAAAAAGAAGAACAAGGAAACGAAACTGAATATATCCGCAAAGGATTGGTTGTCATGGCCTTTATTTCCGTATTGCTGGCCATCAGTATACCCTCCATTGTCCGCCTCTGGTATGTTATTGGTTCAATCATTGTGCCGGGTATTCTCTTGCCCTTTTTAATGACGTTCACCGAAACTAGATTAGATGCGGGTAAAATTATACCAACTATGATATTACCGGTCATTACAGCTATTTCATGGTTTATGTATGGACATCTCACTGGTCATTATCCCGGGGCTATTGAACCTTTTTATCCGGGTATAATAATTTCAGCAGCACTTATCGGAATATGGAAAAATTGAAATTAGAAATCGAACGAAAATTTCTGGTGCAGGACGACTGGCCGCGTCCTGATTCAGGCATGCATTGTATTCAAGGTTACATTAGTGCAGATGAACAGAGAGTTGTTCGTGTGCGCATCATGGATAACAAAGCAAGGCTGACAATTAAAGCACTTAAAACTAAATTAACTCGCATTGAGTATGAATATGAAATCCCAGTAGATGACGCCAAGATCTTACTAGAAAATCTGTGTATTAAACCACTCATCGAGAAAATTCGCTTTACAATTTGTTCATTTGGTCAAAAATGGGAAATTGATAAATTTCTTGGGGAAAATAGCGGGCTGGTTGTTGCTGAGATTGAGCTTGAACAGGAAGATCAACCTATCGAATTACCAGAGTGGCTTGGAGAAGAAGTATCTCATGATTCCAAATATTATAATGCAAATCTTGCGGTTAACCCCTTTATGAAGTGGATGAAAGTGATTTAAACCGCAACCGTTTTTTCGTTGGCTGTGAAATAAAGAGTATCTCATTCGTGAAGGCTACAATGTATTACATGCAGCAAAACGATCTGAAAGATGAAAAATGGGAACCCACTAATGTAGTGGGTATGAAATTTTCGTTTTAGAAAATTACTCCATTTCCTCCGCATACTGGCCCAATGTAGCCAGGCTATTCAGTTTGGCTCTTTTAAGAAATGCTTCCTGAGCCGCAGGAACATTATCCGCACTTCCACCCCAGGCTTTTAAAGCTGGAGCTTGTAAGGCTCGGCCGTACGAAAATGTAAGATTCCATGGTTTTCCATCAATTTGATTCATGGCATTAAGATGAGCCGTAGCGAGTTCATCACTTTGTCCACCGGATAAAAATGCAACCCCCGGTACCGCTGCCGGAACTGTATTCATAAAACAGTCCACTGTCATGCTGGCCACCTGCTCTACAGATGCCTGCGTTGCACAATCATATCCTGATAAAACCATGTTAGGTTTGAGAACCATGCCATCCAATTGCACGCCTTGTGAAGCCAGTTCATAAAATACGGTATGAAGGGTCTCAATGGTGAGGTCATAGCTCTCTTCAATGGTGTGCGTTCCGTCCATTAAAATTTCCGGTTCCACGATAGGCACTATACCCTGTTCCTGGCACAGTGCGGCATAACGTGCCAATGCATGGGCATTGGTGGCAATACAATAGTGGGTTGGAATATGTTCACCTATGGTAATCACTGCACGCCATTTGGCGAATCGAGCACCCATTCCATAATATTCTATTAAACGGTCGCGTAAACCGTCCAATCCGTCGGTTATCATATCTACTTTGATTCCAGGAACAATTTTCAACGCTGATAAATGTTCGGGGAACAGCAGAGCCCCATCCACTGTTGACTGGCGCAGCGTTTCATCAAACATAATGACACCGCTAATGTATTCTTCCATTCCCTTTGCTGTGAACAACATATCCCGATATGCATTCCTGGATTCTGATGTGCTTGCTACACTGATGCTTTCGAAGCGTTTTGTGCATGTAGGTGTACTTTCATCTGCAGCCAGGATTCCTTTACCGGGAGTGACCATTGCTTCAGCAATATCCTGTAATGAATTCAATTCCATATTTTCCTCTATTTATTGGTTTATATCTTGTCTCAATTCTTGATACCAATCCTTACTGGTATCGAAAGGTTTACCGCCTTTAATTCTATTAAAATCGATGAGTCCCATTTCATTTTGGTTATCCTCATCCAAACCCGCTACGCCGCTTTTTCCTTCCAATGCGCAGTCACTGGCGCAGGATGCAGAGCGCATAATCAAATCAATATCATACGCATTGGGGGCAGCAGAGCGTGCAAAATATCCGCTTTTCTGCACCAGAACTTTTTCGGCATTCAATTTCACCTTGAGCTGCTCGGCAAACCACTGTCCGGGGTTGATCTCATCCAGCCTTAAGTGTCCAAAGGCGTCTTTGGGTACTTCTTCACCATTTGCTTCCATTTCCTTCACGATGGCATCCACGCCAGCGCCCTCACTCAAAAAAATATTTACACCATCTTTTTCATCCATGCGTTTATTCAAGCGTTCGCATTCAGCATCAAAATTTATTTCCTCTTCTGGGATATACACCGCATCTACATCCCAGCGCTCTTTTGAAATCAGCATACTATTAATAAATGTTTTTTTATTTAATCTATCACGATACTTTTGAGCTGTTGCTGCTGTGAGCCAGCCGCAATGGCGGCCCATCACTTCATGAATCAGCAACTGGCGAGTGCTGGTTGTATTCTCATTGGCAATATTTTCAAAAAAGACAGCTCCCTGTTCAGCAGCTGTATCAGCTCCGAGTGAACGGGCAATAGGATATACATCATTATCCACTGTTTTTGGTAAACCTACGACAGTCAAATAATGACCATTATCCAAAAGATAGTTTGCTAATTCTGATGCCATGGTATTTGTATCATCACCGCCGATGGTATGCAGAATATTTACTCCATCCGATTGCAGCTGTTCTGCGGCTACAGCAACTGGGTTTTTCCCTTTTTTCACATAACCGTTTTTTACGCAACTCTCCACATTCGTGAGTTTAACTCTGCTGTTGCCGATCGGACTGCCACCGTATTGCATCAAAGTATCTGCGTATTCATGGGCATTATCAGGAAATGAAATTGAATTTCCCAACAACAATCCGCGATAGCCATTTATGTATCCAATAAGATCGGCGTCCGGTTCCTTGGCATGGTATTCCTTTATCAGTGCGCCGATGGACGCCGAAAGGCAAGGTGCAAGTCCGCCTGCAGTTAAGAATGCAATTTTCATTTACAGAATCGTATGCTGTTTATGTGGTTAAAGTCTGTTATTTTTCGCTGTTAATTAAACTGATTACAGATGAAAAAAATCATGTGGCAACCGTCTGTAGAGCAAATTCAAGGCTCGCAGATGTTCGAATTTAAAGAATTCATAAATGACAGACATGGGCTAAATCTTGAGAATTATCATGATCTCCATGATTGGTCTGTAAATCGAATCCCAGAATTCTGGGATTCTGCCTGGTCTTTTTTTAATATTCTTCATTCGCAGCCTTATACGCAGGTTGTGGATGATGTTTCCAAAATGCCTGGAGCAATATGGTTTGATGGAACCCGATTAAACTTTGCCGAAAACCTGCTGCGCCGAAGAGATGATAAAACAGCTATCGTTTTCAAGGGCGAGGGTCAACCAGTTCGAAAACTGACTTATAATGAACTTTACTCTGCTGTAGTCAAAACTGCTCATGCTTTAAAAGAACTTGGTGTAAATAAAGGTGATCGCATCGCTGGATTTGTACCCAACATGCCGGAAAGCATCATTGCCATGCTGGCCACTACTGCCATTGGTGCCATTTGGTCCTCATCCTCTCCTGATTTTGGGATCAAAGGGGTTTTGGACCGCTTCAGCCAGATAGAACCCAAGGTCCTCTTTGCTGCCAATGGATATTTTTATAACGGCAAGACCCATGATTCACTGGAAAAACTGCAGGGAATTTTACAGGACCTGACTAGCGTGGAAAAAGTTGTGGTCATTCCATACAGTGAAAAAGATCCAAATATCAATTCTATCAATAACAGCATACTATTTTCAGATTTTGTAGAAAACGATGCAAAAGAAATTGACTTTGAACAATTGCCTTTTGATCATCCGCTTTATATCATGTATTCATCGGGGACAACGGGACTACCCAAATCCATCGTCCATGGTGCTGGCGGTACATTGCTCCAGCATTTAAAAGAATTGCGCCTACATTGTGACATCAGTGAGCAGGATAACGTATTTTATTTCACCACCTGTGGCTGGATGATGTGGAACTGGTTAGTAACCAACCTTGCCATTGGGACAACGCTGACATTATACGATGGCGCTCCATTTTATCCAGACTCAAATGCCATGTGGAACATGGCCGAACAACTGGGCATCACTATTTTTGGAACAAGTGCCAAATTCATTGCGGCCAGTGAAACAGCAGGAAATAAACCAAAATCGACCAATGACCTCTCAAAAGTACGGTTGATACTTTCTACCGGTTCACCCCTCGTGGAAGAGAATTTTGACTACGTTTACCGCGCTGTAAAAGACGATGTACAATTGTCCTCCATTTCCGGCGGTACAGATATTATTTCGTGTTTCGCCGGCGGAAGCCCCATGCTGCCGGTATATCGAGGAGAATTGCAATGCTGCGGGCTGGCTATGAATGTAGACGCTTTTGATCAAGAAGGGAATTCAATTCGTAACGAAAAAGGCGAATTGGTCTGCAAGAAAGCATTTCCTTCCATGCCGATTTATTTCTGGAATGATAGTGCTGGTTTAAAATATCATAATGCATATTTTAATAAATTTGACAATATTTGGTACCATGGCGATTATATCGAGATAAACAATCATGGTGGTGTAACGATCTATGGCCGTAGCGATGCTACATTAAATCCCGGAGGAGTACGCATAGGCACAGCGGAGATCTACCGCGTTGTAGAAAAGTTGGATGAAATCGCTGACAGTTTGGTTGTTGGAGTTCAAAAGGATGGAGATGAACAAGTGGCTCTCTTTTTGAAAATGAACGAAGGTCATAAACTAACTGAAGAATTAATCAATTCCATAAAATCAATCATTCGCAGCAACTGCTCACCCCGTCACGTACCTGATATCATAAAACCGGTGGCGGATATACCTTATACGATCAATTTGAAAAAAGTGGAGCTGGCAGTAAAAAAAGTGATCCATGGAGAAGAAGTCACCAATAAGGATGCCCTGGCCAACCCCGAAGCGCTCGACTGCTTTAAGGATATACTCTGATCATTCCTTTACTTACATTTTTGGTCTCCCTCGCTTTATTTTGGGGAGCCGCTAAAAAAGAAAAACAGGTCATCTATTCCATCCAGGCTGCAATTATCTATGCATTGCTGACCACCGGATGGTATAATATTGAACATAACCCCCATTTGTTATTGTGGTTATGCAACATTACAGCTGTGATTGGCCTGGTGCTCTCCCTCTGGTTTCACCAGAAACTTTTCGAAATCTTTTTTTACTTCGTCTGGACGGGTGATCTGCTGACACTGTTGATCTGGCCTAATCCCGTCTGTCCGCCACTGGAAACGTATCCATTATCCTGGGCTGGATTTTATTTAAAGCACACGGCACCTTTGGCGCTTACTGTTTTGTTTATAAGTCAAGGACATCGATTAAACAGCAATGCTGCGTGGATTGCGTTGAAGACCATGTTAGCTTATGCGGGATTTATTGCCATATATAATTTGATATTCGACCAAAATTTATTGGATTTAAGGTATCCTTCAATTGATATCATGAAGCTTTTCGGTCCCTGGCCTATTTATGTTTTAGTGAATGTGCTATTGGCGCTCCTTTGGTACTACATTATTCACGCGATAACTAAAAGATTAAAGATTATCAAAATTTCGTAAATTAAAATCTCATGGCGGCTGCCTTTTCCCTTTCTTTGGGAGCTTGTGATCAAAGCGCAGCCGCCTATTTTATTATTGGAACTGCTTCATTCATAATGGCGTACAAGCCCCAGATCGCAAGCGTAAACTCAAAGAAAGGAGCACGCCATGAATCAAAATGATAATAGCTCAACGGGAGCGTTCGTTGTCTCCCTTACTTTTGCTGTAGTGCTTTTTACAGCACTTTACATTCAACATAAACCCTCAAACGAACCAGTAGCAGATATTGAAATATCTGCAGTAGTTGAAGAAATGATTTCTTCAGAACCGGTAGTGATTGAAGAAGTAGTTACTACTGAGACAGAGGTTGATAAAAAAGAGCTAGTTACTCCGGAACCTCCGGCTGTGATCTCTTTTGCTAAAGCTTTTGCCATTTCCAGGAAAGCCCTTGGCTCCAGCCAGACGTTTACCTGGGAAGGCAAACAGTATTCAACAAACACGGCTGAAGAAGCAGAGGCTCAAGCGACAGTTGAACAACTGGAGATCGATTTGACCGATGCACAAGACTCACTTGGCAATACCCTCTCATTCGCTATCACACCGGAGTTCTAAAACCGAACGCCAAAAAGAAAGCCCCTGATTAATCAGGGGCTTTCTTTTATCTAAATTTTTTTTAAAATATTCTTTATCTGCGTCCGATGCAGATACTGATGTCCTGCAGCTAAACACAGCCATTGAAATGAATTCAACGGCCCCAGCCAAGGATGACGGAATTTCATATCGGAACTGCGCTGGTAACGCTCATTGCTCATGATGGTGATAAATTCATCCTGAAAACCTTTGAAACGTCCAATGACTTCCCGGCCAATATCAATCGATGGTTTGTAATTGGCGATATTCACATTTTTATCAGGAACTTTCCCCTCATTCAAATGAATGATAGCATCCTTGAAATCCTTTCCGGTTATAATCAGATGCTCCATAGTCATGGCCGGTGACCAATTACGAGAACTATCCTCCATGCCCCGTAAGCGATCGATTAACACTGGGGTTAATAACTGTTCATCACTAAGTGGATCAACTAGTGCGAAGATCTTTCTACCCTCTTCGCGAAATAATTCCACAGCTGAATTCCAAGTCATGGTGCTAACGAAACGGGGTAATTTTATATAACGTAGTAAAAACGTTTCGAATGCCGGCAGTCCTGCGCCAGGTTGATCCAAATGGACTGCTTCAGACACTATATAATTTCCAGTGCCTGCTCCAGGTCAGCGATCAAATCCTCTTCTGCTTCGATGCCGATGGAAATGCGAATTAATTCATCCTTTATGCCGGCAGCGGCGCGCTCTTTTGGGGACATGCCGGAATGGGACGTCTGTACGGGACGAGTTACCAGCGATTCCACTCCGCCTAGACTGGGTGCATTGATAAACAATGTTAAATTTGATATGAACATGTCTGCATCGTCAACATTACCGTTAATCTCAAAACTGACCATGCCACCACAGCCATCAAGAAGTTTTTGCGCGCGGTTATAACTGGCACTGCTTTCCAGTCCGGGATGGTTTACTTTTTTTACTTTTTCATGTTTCTCGAGAAATCTGGCGACAGCTAATGAATTGCTGTTCTGGCGCTCCATGCGAATGCTCAATGTTTTCATCCCGCGGTGCATGAGGAAACAGGCGTTGGGATCCAATGCTCCGCCCAGGTGATTCAATTTATGTCTGACTTTTGTAATCAATTCCTTTGATCCAATTACTGCTCCGGCTACAATATCCGTGTGTCCATTCAAATATTTTGTGGCGCTGTGAAGCGAGAGATCAAAACCATGCTCCAGCGGGCGGTAATTCACAGGAGAGGCAAAGGTATTGTCAATCAGTGCAAGTAAATTATGTTTTTTAGCAAACTCTACCACTGTATTCAAGTCCAGAACATCCATTAATGGATTGGTAATTGTTTCAACATAAATAAGTTTTGTCTCTGGTCGCAACTTCTCATCCCATCTTTCAGGGTGAAAAAAATCAATAAAATCACATGCAATACCAAGATCAGGAAAATCTTTATTTATTATATCATGGGTACCGCCATAGAGCGTTTCATGTGCTAAAAAATGATCACCGGTTTTAAGAAACGAAAGCAACACTGCTGAAATGGCGGCCATACCGCTGGATGTAACCAATGCATCTTCACCATTTTCTAAAGCTGCCAGTTTTTCATGGAGTGCAATATGGTTAGGGGTGTTGTTCAGCCGAATGTATTTTAGATCATGGTAATCCGTTTCGCCGCCAAATTCAAAGGTAGACGATTGGAAAATGGGCATACTCACCGCGCCGCCAAACCGCTTTTTAGGTTCACCGGCGTGTATGAGTTTTGTATCAATTTTATGATTTTTTGACAAAGATTATTCAATTATATGTACTGAAGAATGTAACCCTTAAATCAAAAACAGGGCAATGGAGTCAATTGGGTATTTGACTTTATTATTTTCCTTATTATTATACTTATGAATATATTACTACTTAAAGGGACTATTAATTAATGACAATAGAGAAATATAATGGCAGTAAAGCTAAAGTTGACGCATTGGTTAAGAAATTGATCAACGATACTATGTATGACCCCAACGAAGAAGAACAGTGGCTGATAGATGAATATGATAGATTTAATCACCATGCAAAGCAATGTTTACAGGTGTTTGAAAAATACTATGTTGCAGTTTGGGATGATCTGAAAAAGCGTAGGCGTATGGATATAGAAATATTTGAAGAGCACCTGGAACACCCTAACTACTATCTGTTGGATCTACTTGTTTATGATTTTATCAAAAAAACTATAAAACGAAAAGATTTGAAATCACCCTTAATGCTGCAAAAGCTGCAAATCGTCTTTATTAATGACCGGATAGTTTTAAACTGATTCTCTTCGACTTATTATTTTTCTGGGGAGGTCGAGGGTTTTCCCTATTTTATTTGAGTAATAACAGTTTTTGCACTTGGCGTTGATTCCCGGATACCAGTTCAGCAAAAAAGACTCCGCTGGCATTCTGACCAGCATGCCACTGAATCTCGTGTTCGCCAGGATTCAGTTTTTCATTTACCAAAGTCTCTATTAACCGTCCGGATATATCATAAACCCGTAGGTGCAAGGCATGCCTTGTCTCTACAGAAAACCGGATAGTAGTAACGGGGTTGAAAGGGTTTGGATAACTGGGCTGCAGGGCAAACGAGTGTGGTGTTAATTCATCCTCAATGCCCACGCTTATATTATTGAAATAAATCTTGCCGGTATTCATTTCATTCAGGTCATCATATACAGCGATGATCACTGAATCCATATATCCGGCTGCCCCGGAAATGGATGTATAGGCAAATTTGCGCTGGTAACCGCCCTGCAGTTCGAACATACCCCAAGTAGGATCAGTAACCACTTCATGCCGCCAAGGTGTACCATCAGCATCACTGCTGGGGATCTCCCCATAAAATGTTTCACCAGCCTCCACATCAAAGACCACGGGCGCTATTTCAGGCAATTGGTTAGGCTCACCATCAACAACAATATTAGTTAAGGAATCAAAAACAGTACTGTTGATATAGAATCTTTCTGTCCAGGTTCCATATGATACAGAAGTGTCATTATCAACAATTCCCCATATCCACCACCATGACCAAGTATAGTATTCCAAATAAGAGGGCCAGTTAATATTCGGGTCTTCACTAGGTACCCACCACCATTCAAATTCTGCTCCACCGTCATTCCGTGTTTGCAACCAGCGTAATGTATCGCCCCAGGCCAAATTCCTGATGAAAACGTGACTCCAACGTATATCACCCTCATTATTGTGCTTTGAACGAGGAGCATTTTCACTCACTGCTTGGTTAACCAAAAAATTAGTCATAGCCGGTAATGGCACACCGGAAGAATAATAATCATAGACATCTTGGGGATATTCTCCAAGATATGGATACTGGTCGACCCATCGGGATGGATCTGTATTGCAGTCTCCGTGCCAGGGATCAATAAGTCCATAATTACCGTTATTCACTTCAAAATGGAGGTGCGGCCATGTTGAAATTCCGGAGCTGCCCACAAATCCCAGGGTGTCTCCCATGGATACACTTTCTCCGACTGCCACGGCCACAGAATATTTTTTCATATGCAAATACCCTGTATAGGTGCCATCATCGTGCAATAAAGCAACCATATTAGCAACATTGCTGTAGTCCAATGTTAAGTTGCGATCAAATTCTCCATCGTGTGTATAAAAAACAATACCATCCGCAGCGGCCAGGATTGGAGTGATCATTTCATCCATATTCCAAAATGTGGGAATAATGATATCTGTCCCCCAGTGGTTATCGTAGACGGTATAAAAACATGTATAATCGACCCAAAAATTCCAGGACTGATTGTCATCAACATAGTTTATAATTAAGTGATCTTCGCCAAACATGCCGCCGTTACCCTGGGGATCTTCAAAAAATGTTGTATCATCTCTTGATGAATTTATTGGGTGGGTTTGCAAGAATTCCTGAAAGGCATTTTGCATTTCCTGGCGCTGTTGAGGGCTGACGCAATCTGAACGGTTGTCCTGAGTGGGTACATACCCTCCCTTACCTTGTATATTGAACTGACCAAACAGTATTGTCAACATACCCATAACAGTTACAATGTGTTTCAGCATAATCTTTCCTCCGGTTTAATAGTTAGAAATTGTAAGTCATTTTAACGCCAGCATAATTATTTTTCAAATTCATTTCCGGTGCGTAACTGAAATTCAGTTGCTTGCCATATTTAAAGCGCACGGCATCCCGTTTTTCTTCGATAATCTTGACACCGTGGTACACATCATAGATAACATCTGCAACGAGCAGTCCAACTCCCAATACAATCAGCAGGCCTCCTCCCCCACCATCTCGCTTACGATTCAATGGTTTTAAATCATAGGTTACATCATTCCCGATCATGCCTGTAGGAATCATTTCGTAGCGCAGCTCACTATCACCTTCACTTACAACATATACCTCATGGCTGGTTTTTTCCCATGCACCTTTATCTTCGTCTGCCAGGGCAATCCCGGCAATGATAAGTCCAACACTCCCTAGAGCAACCCTGCGGATACGTTTAGCAGTTTTTTTCTCGCCGGCATAATCGTGGATCAAACCGGGAATGGGTATAGCCGTTAACGCTAATCCAATCGTTAGTCGGCGGTTCATATCACGATATTCTTCAAAGGTCATATCTGCTGGAACGGGCGTCAATGGAGATTCATTCAGCACGTCGCCGCCAAAAGATTGTTCCTGGGCACACATTAAACTTGCCAGAAATAAAATACTAATTAGAGTTTTCATAACTCACTCCTCTGTTTCAATTTTATTAGCGCTTTCAGCAGGTATTATTTTCCAATTGATCAATGTAAAATTCCCTGCATTTTCGACAGCTTTCTTTATATCACTGACTAATACATTTGTAGAATCAAAAAGAACGGTAAATAGTCTCGAAGAAGTGTCAAAAGATTGTTTTTCTATACCCTTCAGCCCATCCAGGGCCTTACCGATATTGTTTGGTCAGCCCATTCATAGAAAACCGCCTTTTATCAACATACCTTCCACATTGAAATTGGCGGTGACAATGTAAGTATTGTCAGTATTAATGTTTGATTGTCCCCAGCACATGGACATAATTGCAATAATAAAAAATATGAAAGTTCGTTTCAATTTTGAGTCCAATAGTTGCAAATATACACTGAATATAATTTAATCATGAATCATTCTTTCAATGACATTACCCACAGCTTCTTTATTGGTGTATTCTACACCAAGCAGTGTACTGATGGTTTTAGCGATTTGTGAACTGTATATCGTAATAGAATTATCTATTTCGCCTAAAGCTGGTGTATCTGGACCCAACACAGCGATCCATACTTTTTCAGCACCTTCAACATCACTGCCGTGTTGGCGCCAGGAATCAACAGGATCATCACCCCGGCCATGATCAGTAGTAACGATCAAGGTTGTTTTATTTTTATAGCGGTAATCACTTTGGAGCCAATCCCATAAATTTTTGATAAATCCATCGAGCGCATTTGCTGCTTTCAAATATTGACCATATTTACCTTCATGCGCGTATTCATCTGTTTCATCAAAGGCAATGTACAGGAGCCGGGGTTTATTACGTTTAAGATAATCAAAGGCATAATGGTATGTAAACGCATCATAGCGCACAGATCCCCATGGGACGGGAATCTGGAACATGAGTTCATTGAGTATTTTTGCTTTTTGACTGCCATAGGATTCTTCAAACCGTTCCATCCCGGAATTAACAGGGAAGCTGGCCCGCTCTTCATTAATAATATAATCAAACACATCCCAGGAACAAAAAGCCGCTACTTTTCCACCAAAACCAGGTTGGTCATGGATGTATTCCAACACGGTGATATTGGGATTATTTTCACTGGCATTGCTGTTGCGTGTGGAATCCACATAACCCACCAATATTTCACTGTACCCGGGATAGGAAAACCAATAGGGATTCTTTAATTCTACAACACTCCCCTTTTGTACGTTGCCAACCAGCTGGCCATGATTGGCAATTGTACTCCAGAAAAAGGGCATTAACTTTTGCCGGCGCTGATTTTCATCATCGTCCCAAAATTGATTTACAACCTTAGCACTGTCTTTGGTGAAATCTTTATTAAAAATCAAGGTACTATCAGCACCGAAAAAGATCTCCTGCCAGCGGACACCATCCAGGGTAATTAGAATGACATTCTTGGTTTTGAGTTTGGCTTCAATAGCAACAGGGATTAAAAGTATAGACAATAGAAAAGGAAGCAGTGATCTTTTCATATCTAAATAATTTTATTTGTTAATTTATTTACCCGTTTGGTGATTTTTACTATTTTATTATTTTTTAAAATCACCATTCACAGTTTTTCCTTTAACAATTTTTCTATTTCCTGCTGCAGTTTTTCATATTCACCGTCCCCTTTTACGTATTGTCCCCCTGGGTGGATATAACGCACAAACCCTTTTCTGTCCAACAAAAATGAAACAGACGTCCATTTCCTGCGGTCATCTTTCAGCCACCAGGCTGTCAGTGTTTTCCAGTCATGATCCACAGCCACAGGAAATTTGAACATCAGATTTTCAGCATATTTATTGACTGTGTTTTGATCAAAAGGCATTCGTGATTTATGGTGGTAAAAACCGATAACCTGCAGACCGTCATTTTTGTACGTTTCATGAAATTCATTCAGGGCCGCCGATGAGTTAATACAATAGGGGCATGTGGGTCCTGTCCACCAGCGTACGAGGACAACTTGGCCTTGGAGTTCCTGGAGAGTTAACGGTTTTGAATTCAGCCAGTCGGAAACACTCCATTCAGAAGGGTGTGTATTCAGTATTGTTTTATCTTCTTTCTCAGCGCAAACAACGAATGCAACACATAACAATAATTGCAAAGCAAACGCATATCTGTTAAGAACATTTAACACAAGACAATTTAATATTGGTTTTAAAAAAGTCATATCAAACGTTCTTTCCCGGTAATGAATAATACTACTTGTTCATTGGCAGTTATCCACTGTTTGTTAACCAACTGTTTACAGGC
>JYMV01018945.1_pt1 | contig 13747 bp, 11 predicted proteins | sample 338911 | NCBI WGS metagenome assembly JYMV01 (sample SAMN03354496, study PRJNA234377) | hydrothermal vent metagenome | biome: Deep sea; feature: Hydrothermal plumes at the Eastern Lau Spreading Center, Western Pacific Ocean; material: Seawater | place: Tonga | collected 2009 | depth 2000 m m
CATTCCGGCGGCTAACACGCTGCCTCGAAGCAGCGGCAAATGTACCTGCTTTAAAGTTTGCCAGGTGTTCTTTCCCAAAGATCTACTTGCGTCTTCCATATCGGAAGTGATCCTCTCAAGTCCTGATTCGGCGGTACCGTAAGCCAGGGCAAGAAACCGTACAAGGTAAGCAAAAACCAAAATGAACAAAGTTCCGCTCAGCAGATAACCAGTAGTTATTCCAAATGTTTCCTGCATCCATGCATCCATTGTCCGGTCAAACCAGGCAAAAGGCAAGAGGACACCGAGCGCAACAACCGGTCCCGGGAAAGTATAACCGAGACTTACCAGGCGTGCTGCCCAATGAATTCTGCGGCGCTTGCTGAGTCGGGAACCGAAAGCCATTAAAAGGCCGATAAATACTCCTAATAATGCGGTTACGCCGGCCAGTAAGATACTGTTTCCGGCATCGTTGAAAAAGCGGTCCAACATCACTCCACGCCAGCTTTCAGTTGCCCACTGAATCAATAAACCTGCAGGCAAAGCAAATCCGAACAGTACCGGAAATATACAAAATAACAAAGCCAGGACGGCACGGATTCCAGAAAGAGGATATCTGGTATGTGCATTTTTTATACTGCTTTGTGCGTGGAAACGCTGTTGTTTTCGCGAGTAGCGTTCCAAAAATATAAAGAAGCTGATGAACGTCAGTAACGATAAAGAAAGCTGAGCTGCACCCGGAGCATTGTATGCTCCGAACCATGTATGATAAATCCCGGTAGTAAAGGTTTGTACGGCAAATAACTGCATTGTGCCAAAATCTGCCAGGGTTTCCATCATTGCCAGGCTGACACCAACCACAATCGCCGGACGCGCCAATGGCAAGGCAATCATAAAAAAACTGTTACCTGCACTTTTGTCCAGCATCCGGCTGGCTTCCATCAATGTAGCCGATTGTTGAAGAAACGCGGTTCTGGCAAGCAGATAAACGTAAGGAAAGAGTACTAGCGTGAGCATCGTTATTGCGCCTCCAAGTGAGGCAATCGGCGGAAACCAGTAGTCCATGTAATTCTGCCAGCCGAACCACAAACGGAGTTGTTCCTGCACCGGTCCGGAAAATTCCAGCAGTTCCACGTAGACCATCGCGATAATGTAACCGGGAAATGCCAACGGCAGTAACAATGCCCATTCCATCATCCGACGCCCGGGAAATTCTGTCATTGAAATCAACCACCCCGTACTCACTCCTAAAAGAAGAGTGCCGCTGCCAACACCAAGCATCAGCCAGAATGTGTTTTTTAGATAACCGGGCATAACCGTGCTTAATAAATGTCCCCATACATTTTCTCCTCCTGAACCGGCAGTTACGATCAGAGAGAAAAAAGGTAACGCAAACAACAAAGCCAGCGAGAGTGTTAAAAGATTCCAGCTTCCGGAAGAGTGGACGGAAGATTTCATTTTTTTCTGGGAGATGAATTCAAGGTTGAATGGAACGTTTTTTGTCTTTGGGAATTTCTATCACAAAGATTTTCTCTGCAACATGAAAAGGCAGAGACGAAGGACCCTCTTTGGATTCAAGTGAGATGGAGCGCATCACTTCCGTTTTTTCAATTACTTTGTGTTGCTTGCCGGGCATCACTTTGTGCTCATGCAGGATCTTCATCAAATCAACTGAATCCTCTAATACCTCTCCAATCATGGCAACCTCAACAGTCATTCCCGGCCGTGCTTCCATGAGAGTGATTGTATTTTCAGGTAATTCGGTTCCGGGCATTGGTGTACCGTGTGGGCAAAATTCGGGTTTACCGAGGAACTCTGCAAGTTTTTCAACTACCATAGGAGTCATTGCGTGTTCCAAAAGGTGTGCGTGCTGATGCACTTCGTACCATGGAATTCCCAGTGTATTGCAAAGAAAATATTCAGAGAGGTTATGACGGTAGGCAATGTCTTCAGCAATACTTTGGCCTTCTTTTGTCAATGCAAGTTCTTTTGTTTTTGTTACATTGACCAATCCATCCCGCTGCATTCTTAAGATTGTTGCATGAACGGTTGGAGGACTTGTGTCCAAACGGTTTGCAAGTGTAACCGCTTTTGCCGGCTCTCCTGCACGGTTCAGTTTGTAGAGTGTCAGCAGATACTCTTCAATAACTTTAGAATGCTCAGTCATAGCACTTTTTAATTGGGGTTTGAAATTAGCATATACTAACAGCAATGTTTGAGAATGACAACCTCTATCTTCCGGTAGCCGAGCGGCGGCCTTTCGTTAATGTACAACTGAAAACGGCAGAAACCATTTCAGCAGCAGGAACTCACTTAGGCCCGCAATAACAAATTACATGTGAAATTTGTTCAACTGTCATGTAGCGAGTTCCTGATTAAAAATTAATGTTCCTGAAGTCTTTGTGCTTAATTGTCAAAATCAACTTCATCAAGTATTTTGATGGCTTTTTTTCGGTGACTGCCGATTTCAGCTAAATTACGCTGATCCTGTTTGAAAACACCTTGCTTGACTCCGTCCTGTCCACCACCGAAACCCTGTACGATTCCTGAATACTGAATTCCGGATTTGACCGGATATTCATGGTTCACCTGTGCATACATGTATTGGGCTAGTTTCCCTGAAAGAAACTCCAGCATTTTTACAGCCTCAGCTTTGTTTTTTGCTGCTTTAGTGACTGCGCCTCCGGAGATATTCATGTGGGTACCACGATCACCTTGATTTGGAAAATAAATTCCTACTGATGCGGCCCATGCACGCTGGTCTTCACGCTCCAGCATTTTACCCATGTAATATGTGTTTCCCAGCGCGACATCACACTGTCCCTGATAAATGGCTTTGACCTGACCTCGATCGTTTCCGCTAGGTTTGCGTCCCCGATTGTTTTTCAAACCCTGCAGCCAAGTTTTCGCTTTGGCCGCACCATGTTCTGCAATCATTGAAGAAATTAATGCCACATTGTATTTGTGGTATCCGGAACGGGTACAGACACGTTGGTTGTTTCCGGATTCACCCAATGCTTCATAGGTGGATAATTCACCGACTTTGATACGCTCTTTTGAATAATAAATCACACGGGCGCGAGCAGTTAGAGCCGTCCAAAGCCCTTTTGGGTCACGGTAGTTTCCCGGAACATTCTGTTCAATTACATTTGAGTTTATTGGCTGAAATAGTCCTGCATCTGCAATTGCGGTCAAATTTGAAATGTCCACTGTCAGCAGGGCATCGACCGAACCCGGCTGCTGCTTGAGGCGCTCCAGAGAGCCTTTTTTGAGATAAACAACATTGGCCTTGATTCCGGTTTGTTCTTCAAATACATCCAGAAAAGGCCGGAGCAAAAATTCCTGCCGCTCCGAAAGAATATTTACTTGTGCAGCCGGGGCAAAATGTGGAAACCACAACAGACTTCCGAGAATGAGGGTTATGATTTTTTTATTGTTAAACATAGTATTTCTTTACAAAAATATTAAAAATAACCCTGAGTCAGGATGTTGATAAAAAATTTAATTCTTTGTAAGAGATCTTCCAGCTTGAGCCTTTATCGATTTCCCCCGAAATACTGCAACTTCGATGAAAGAGAAGGAGGAGTTGGAGTAGGGATTGCCCTGGCAAAAATACCAGTATTGTAGTTATAGTAAGCAAAATAAAATTATTAGTCTACACTAATTTAATTAAAAAGCCTAATTTTTTATTTCACGATAGCAACCAGTAAGAATTTTCGCAATCGATTCAGAAAAGTGTCGGTATTAATATATTATGAATTAGAGATTTTCCTGTCCTCAAAATACTGAAGAAGTTTTTCGTTGAAAAGCAGCATGTCACGATAATCAATTGCACCGATGTTGGCAATCCTGAAAGTATCTTGCTTGGCTCCTTTTCCAGGATAGATTGTGATATCGTTTTCATAAAAATAGTCATGCATTTCCATAAAATCGTAGTTTGGGGATTGCGGTTCTACGATTGCCGTCAACAGCTTGGAGTGTTGAGATTTGGGCAGAAGGAGTTCCAGCCCGACTTTATCAATACCGTCCAGCAGAGTCTCATAAGCTTTGAAATAGCGTGCAGTCCGTCCAGCCTGTGTCTCTACAAAAAACTCATCCAGAGCTGCATTAAGAGCATAAACAATCTGCACAGGAGGCGTGAATTGAAATTGTCCGGTTTTTTCAATGTAACTGTGATTTCCCCACAAATTGAGGTAAAGATTACGCGCCGGGAATTTTGCAATTTTTGCGAGTTTTTCATTATTTGCAATCACAAAACTTGTACCTGCCATGCCTTGAATACACTTGTTTGAAGAAGATATTAAATAATCAATCGGCAGTTCCTGCAAGTCAATGGGCAGTCCTGCATAAGAGGACATGGCATCAACAATTGAATCAACTTCATATTTTTGGCAAAGTTCCAATAGTTCCGGCAGAGGGTTGAGCATTCCAGTAGTTGTTTCGTGATGCACAAAAGCGAAGTGCGTCAGTTCACGGTCCTGCTGAAATATTGATTCAATTTCCGCCACGTCCGGATATTCCCCCCAACCGATTCTGTATGTCCGGTGCGGAATGCCATAGGCTTGAATAATCGTTTCTGCGCGCTTACCATAAGCACCATTATCGAGAATCAGAATTTTGCCGTCCGAAGCTACAACCGAACTCAAGGCTGCTTCAACTCCGGCAGTTCCGGATCCGGCAAAAATGACAGCGCTATGCGTCAAATTGCCATTAACCACCTGAACCACTTTTTTTAAAACGGACTGGGTGAGGTCACCAAATTCCTGTTCGCGGGGACAAATGTCCGGAACCATCAGTGCCTGCTTGACGCTGTCAGTCGTTGTGGCTGGACCTGGATTGAGAAGGATATTACGTTTCATGAGATAATTAGCTTGGACTGTTGAGAAATTATGGTGAATTCTTCTTCAATAATGTTAAATACTACTAAATCCTTTCGTATCTGTAAAATGCAAATAAACAATTCTTTCGATTGATTAAATCAATAGTAGTAAAATATTTTAAGATAAACAGGGCTTACTAAAATATTATTTTCTTGTCATCCCGGACTTAATCCGGTATCCAGATTCCCAAAAAGTTGAGTCCATGAATTGAAGAGTAACAACCTTTATACTCGTGATTAATCTCCTTGTAAAATAAACTCAAACAACAGAACTACAGGGCTTTTGTCATTTTTCAGGAAAACCACTTGCAGTTGATTTCATGGGGCTAATTATAGCCTAATGATATTATTGGAAAATATTATTTTTCAGGAAGCTTACTATTGTTGAAGGAAAAAATTTACTATTGTTTAAATCAATAGATAAGATACAATATTGATATTATACAGATATTGATATTGTTGTTAAAATAAATATTTTCTACTGTATCCGGAGTTTCCGGAAAATATTTTTTCACTCACAAAAAGGAGATCAAAATGAGCATTCAATCAAATTACGTTTACACCCGTGGCTACCGCGGAAAAGTCAAAGGGCTGGTACTGGACTGGAGCGGCACCACTGCAGATGAATACGTACTTGCCCCGGCCGTGGTGTTTGTAGATGTTTTTAAGAAATATAATGTTGAAATCAGCATGGCGGAAGCAAGAGGGCCGATGGGGCTGCGCAAGGACCTTCACATCCTTGAGTTGACCAAGGTTCCGGAAATTCGTGAGCGCTGGAAAACGGTATACGGTAAGTATCCGGATCAGAGTGATGTGGATGATATGTTTAAGGATTTTGTCCCAATGCAGCTCGCCTGTCTTAGGAAGTATACCACCCTCCTTCCCCACGTCGCAGAGGTGACTCAAAAATTTCAAAAAGAAGGTATCAAAATTGGGAGTTCTACAGGTTTTGTAAGGAGCATGGTAGACATCCTTGAAGAGGATGCGAAAAAACAGGGGTACACTCCAGATGCATCCGTGGCAGGAGACGAAGTGATTAATGGTGCCAGACCCAAGCCGTTTATGGTTTATCGAAATCTCGATCTGATGAATGTTCACCCAATTCAGTCGGTGGTTAAGGTTGACGATACCGTTTCAGGTGTCGGTGAAGCGCTTGAAGCCGGCTGTTGGGGAGTAGGTATCGCTCGTTACAGCAACTACATGGACATGGATACACTCGAAGAGGCTGGTTCGCTTCCTGAAGAAGAAATCCAGCGCAGGCTGATTAAAACGAGGGATATCCTGCAAAAAGCTGGTGCACACTATGTTATTGATACTTTTGACCAATTGGTGGATGTTGTTGATGACATTAACCTGCGTCTCCAGAGGGGAGCGTCCCTAAATCAGGATTGATCAGTGATACTTGAGAGCAAAGGGTAAAGGTTTTTAAAAGTCAATCGTAGTTCGCCGTTGGGTCATAGTGCAGCATGAAGGCCTCTGGTTCACAAGTATCCAGCGAGGATCTAACTTATTGAAGAGCTCCTGGCAGAAACTACTCTGATACTAATTTCCAGATGTAATCACCGCTCCGCTAATCAGTGTCCAGAGTGAGAGCAACTGATTTTGAATTGAATTGGTGTTTTGTCCTTGATAGGGTAAGCGAACTTTGATCAATCCTGGCAAAATACTCAATCCTTAGTTCAGCAGAACGGTTAGTGCAAAAAGAAAAAAGAGTGTGGAAATACTCCGATGATATTGTTTTAATCAATAGATTAGATATAAAAATAATATTTTACAGATTTAAATAAAGTGTTAGGATTAGAAATATTCTTTCACCACCGTACCTTCCGGAATACAATCAACAAATAAATTGAGAAAAAAACTGTTACTTGAAAGGAGCGAAACCACAACTGACGCAGAGCTCAATTGTAATAATAAAAACTATTTCTGATGCACAAGTCACAATTATGTGACATTGCGGAAGAAATAAATTGGAGGAGTCGCCTATGGAATGAAATTACTATCTTGGTATGAAACCACAATTCAAAGTTATTTCTACTTTTAAGCAGATGTCACAATAGTGTGACATTGCGGAAGAGTTAAATTATCATGGAGAATGATTATGAAAAATTTATTCATAAATCGATATTGGTCCCAAAATGCAGTGATTAAAAAGTTAATCACTGCATTTAGCATATTGACAATAAGTTTTGGGGTTGTAGGTTCACAGTTAGCAATGGCGGCAACTTGTGAAAATCCTGACGCCTTGACCTTCGCCATTATTCCCACAGAAGAAACCGTAGCAGAGTTGCAGCTGTACAAGCCTGTTACTGATCGTATGGAGGAGCTTACCGGTAAGAAGATCCAGTTCTTTATGCCGACTTCGTACGCTTCAGTTGTCGAAGGCTTGCTGAGCAAGTTCGTTGATGTGGCTGTTTTGGGACCATACACCTATGTCATCGCTAACTCGAAAGACAAGAGTATTGAAGTCTTTGCAACTTATGCCAAGCGTCCTGGTCATATGCAGGAAGAAGGTCCGGGGTATCGTGGTGTTTTAATTTCCAAACGAGGATCAAAATTCACCACAATCGACTCGCTTAAGGGTTCTATTGTCGGACTTACAGACCCTGGGAGTACTTCTGGCAATCTAATGCCACGAGTGGCCTTCACTAAGGTTATCGGTATGGACCTTGAGAAGTTCTTCGGTAAAGTGGTTTATACTGGTAGTCATGAGCTGTCAACAGTCGCTGTAATACAAGGAAAGGTCGATTCCGCTTTTGTAGCTTCGCACCGTTTTGACAATGTAGTCAACAAGGGTGAAGCCTCGCTTGACGCAGTCAATATCTTGTGGAAATCTGCTGTAATTCCACAGGATCCTTTCGTTTACAGAAACACGCTATGCGGCAACATCAAGGCCAAAATCCGTGAAACATTCATAGGCCTCAAGGATGTGCCAAGTGCAAAAAAATTCCTTGATAATGTGAAGTCAAATACCTTTGTTGAGATGAATTCGGATGATTACAACCTCATTCGAGATCTCAAAAAAGCAAAGGATGCTCGCAATTAAAAGAAGAGTTAGTGCAGCACTTAAGCAGGCCGATCACACCAAAGTTGATAAAAACTTTGGTTCTTGGTCGGTCTACTGATGGGTAATCAATTGTTATGTGATTCAATAATATACCAACTTATATACACAGAATGATAGTCCTTGAAGTAAATGAGCTTCGAATTCGTTACAGTTCCAGTAGTCCGGAAATACTTAAAGGCATTAGTTTTGAGGTAGCGGAAAATGATTTCTTTGCCATCATCGGTCCTAGCGGAGCAGGAAAATCGACCTTGATCCGTTGCATCAATCGGCTGGTGGAACCAAATTCTGGTTCGATTCATTTCCATGGACGCGAGGTTACGAAAATGTCAAACCGTCAATTGCGCATTCTCAGGCGTGATATCGGTATGATATTCCAGGAATTTAACCTCATCAACCGTTTGAGTGTGATGGACAATGTTCTTTCTGGACGTCTTGGATATACTAGTAATCTTCGATCAATGTTTCGATTATTCCCGCGAGAAGAAATAGAAAAAGCTTTGAAACTCCTTTATCGAGTAGGTTTGGCAGATCAAGTGACCAAGCGTGCGGATGAACTTTCAGGAGGTCAACGCCAGAGGGTTGGTATAGCTCGGGCGTTGATACAAGACCCAAAACTGCTTCTTTTAGATGAACCAACATCGTCCTTAGATCCAAAAATATCACGAGAGATCATGAGCCTGGTTAAGAAGATGGCTACAGAACTCAAGGTACCATGTCTTTGCAATATTCATGATGTTCAATTGGCGATGGAATTTTGCAACAAAATTATCGGTATCCAAGATGGGGTAAAGATGTTTGACGGTTCAACCAAAGATCTTAATAAAGAAAAACTTGACGAAATATATGCCATGGAAATACTTTGATGTTATGTCTATGAATTCTGACCAACCCTTGCTTAAGACTACCATCAAAGTGGATGATATTATTTCACTACGTAGCCGCAGCAAAGTCACTCGTGGTGTTGGTGGTTTGATATTAATCGCGATGGTTCTTTGGAGTGTTAAGGTCACCATCATTGAAGACACTGATTGGGAACGAATGGGCAGCATTGGTCAAGTATTGACTTCTGCGGGGCGTTTCATGGGTATCGATTTCTCTTTGGTCCCAAATCTTCTTGTACCTGCCATTGAAACTTTTATGATTTCTTGTTTGGGTACTCTTCTTGGCGTTATAATATGTGTTCCAGCAACTTGGTTCGGTGCTCGGAACATTACCCCCTTCAAACCAATTACCTATCCGATTGGTCGTCTCTTGATGTCCATTAGCCGCTCAATCCACGAGATTGTTTGGGCGTTATTTTTTGTCGCAGTTTTAGGATTGGGCGCACTTCCAGGAATATTTGCAATCGCAGTTCGATCTGTTGGATTCATTGCTAAGATGTCTGCTGAAGCCATCGAGAACGTCGAACTAGGTCCGGTAGATGCTATCCGAGCTACAGGTGCCAACAACTTCCAAGTATTGCTTTTTGCCATTCTCCCACAGGTGCTGCCACAGGTTCTGGGAATCATTTTCTTCGAGTGGGAGATAAACATCAGGCGTTCAGCAATTCTCGGACTTGTAGGTGCGGGTGGCTTAGGTCTCGTTTTTTTTCGTCAAATGAATACTTTCAATCATCACGGAGTGACAACTGTCATAATAGCTATCCTGGGAATTATAATGATAGGAGAAGTAATTTCTCATTACACTCGCAATAGGGTGATATGAACTAGATATATGTGTGAATTAGTAAAACAACTATGAGTTCAATAACCCACAAATCATCAGCAATTATTCCAAAAACTTCCAAAGAATGGATAAGATTTAAGTATACGGATTCTTTTATACGTTATGCATTTTGGTTTTCAACTCTGGTTTTCATTGCCGTATCTATTGAATATCTTAACATTCCTTTGAACAGACTGTTTGGAATGTTTGGGCGTATGGGTGACACTTTTGCAAATCGTTACTATCCACCAGATATAGAATACATTATTGACTTAGATTATGCGGAATCCATTATTGAAACTATGCAAATGGCATATCTTGGTGCATTGTTTGGGCTCTTAGCCACTATACCACTCGGATGGTTCTCAGCGTTCAACATGACACCATCCAGGCGCTTTGTCTATCCTGTAGCAAGGTTGATAACCATGAGTTGCCGTGCCGTACATGAGATGATTTGGGCAATTTTGTTTGTTTCTATTCTCGGCTTTGGCATGTTGCCGGGAGTGCTGGCGTTGACGTTCTTTTCTACCGGGTTTGCAGGGAAGCTATTTGCTGATGAAATAGAAGCCATCGATATGGGACCCGTAGAAGCTATCAGAGCGACTGGTGCAAACCTGTTTCAAGTGATGATATTTGGTGTGTTTCCACAGGTTCGTGTTGCATTCACAGGTATAGCCATATACACTTGGGATGCCGCCTTTCGTGCTGCAACTGTGGTTGGGTTTTTTGGTGCCGGAGGCATGGGCTGGTATTTGAAACGTAATGTACTACAAATAGAGACTGAACGAGTTACCGCAATTTTGCTTTCTATTCTCATCTTGGTTTTAATTTCGGAAATTATTTCAGCATGGGCCCGTGATCGAGTGATGCGGATGAAATAAATTATCAAATTTTAGAGACTGACTGTCGATAAAACAAAAATAAAGTGAAAATACATTTTGAATATTACAATTAATAATAAAGCCCTCCTCGAAATAATATATTCTTATAATTCAACTACATTCAATATCTCATTATGGTTTCAGATATAATAAAGCTGAACGGGGTAGAATACGCTTGGCCTAAAAGGCCGGTTGTTGTTGTTTGCATTGATGGTGGCGATCCTGAATACATTGAAGCGGGCATCAAGGATGGCATTATTCCTAATATTGAGAACTTCATGAAAAATGGGTTTTATTCTGTTGCACAAGGGTCTATGCCGAGTTTTACTTGTCCCAACAATATGTCAATTGTTACTGGATGTGAGCCTGTTGTGCATGGGATTTCGGGCAACTATTACCTGGATCGTGGGACTTCCAAACCTGTGTTAATGACTGGCCCTGATTTGCTTCGTACTCGTTCAATCATGAGTGAGTTTTCCAGACATGGAGCTAAGGTCGTTTCTATAACTGCGAAAGACAAGTTGCGGAAACAACTTCAAAAAGATATGAACCTTTCTAGTGGTTCTGTGAGCATGTCGTCCCAATACGCCCACGATTGCTCTATGGAGGAAAACGGTATAGAAAAATTTCTTGAATTTGTTGGTCTGCCACAACCTGAAATGTACTCTGCCGACCTGTCATTGTTTGTCCTACAAGCAGGAATAAAGTTTCTTGAAGAGCGAAGGCCAGATATCCTCTATCTCTCACTAACTGATTTCATACAACATACCCACGCTCCTGGAACTGATGTCGCAAATCAATTTTATAAAGCAATGGACGCTCTCTTTGGCCAAATGGTGGAATTAGGTGCTGTGGTTGCGTTGATTGCAGATCACGGTATGGGTGACAAGGCTGACGCAAAAGGAGATCCTAAAGTAATCTGGCTGCAGGATATCTTGAATGCCGAACTTGGTGAGGGAATATGCACAGTCATTTGCCCAATTACTGATGCCTTCGTCGGTCATCATGGCGCTCTAGGTGGTTTTGTCAGGGTATATATCAATGGCAGAGCAGAGCGCGAAAAAGTCGTTGAAATAGTCCAAGACCAAACTGGTATCGAGAAGGCCTGGTTAGCAGAGGATGTCGCCGAAGAACTGGAACAGCCTCTAGATCGAGAAGGCGACGTTGCAGTAATGGGTGACAAGTGGACTGTGATTGGTGGTCGAGCAGTCGATCATGATCTCTCTGCCTTGAAAGGACACAGACTTCGTACCCACGGTAGTTTGTACGAGGCGAACATTCCTTTCGTTATCAGTGAACCATTGACAGGCTCTTATGCCGAGCGTCACCTTACAACCACATTACGGAGCCATGAGATATTTGACTATGTCTTGAATGGTGTGTCTTAAACAGGAGAAGATTACTTTTCCTGGTGACAAGTTCTGGAATTACTCAATTCCCTACGATAGTCTTGAGTCCAGTGCGGCGAACCTTTGTAAAGCTGTACATACCATTTGAACAGCTATTAGTTGTTGCTAAAAAATCATCGATTAATTCGGTTGTAACAATATAACTGTGATTTTTCAATGATAATGAAAATATTATGAATTCAATTACTTGTGCTTTTATTGGCCTTGGTAAAATGGGGCGTGAACTTTGTGGACGAATTGGTGGTGCAGGGTATAGGACTCTTGCATATGATCTTGACCCAGAGGCCTCGAAGTACGCAGAAGAAAGTTATAAAAATGTAACCTCCTCCGCTTTATTACCTGCTGTGAAAAACTCTGCAGTAGTTTTCAGTTGCCTTCCTAACTCACATCATGTAAGCGAAGTAGTCAATAATTTGCTTCAACAGGAAGGAACTTTAAATAAAGTTCAATACTGGGTAGATACAACTTCAGGGCACCCTGGGGAGTCTCAAAAAATAGCTTCAGAACTCATGTCACAGGACGTTATATTTTTTGACTGTGCTGTTTCAGGAGGGCCTGCAGGAGCAACTGCTGGTACTCTTACTGCTATGGTTGGTGGAGACCACAGTGCTTTCGGTGAAGTTCAAAGTATAATATCTTCCTTTGCAAAAAATATTGTTCATCTAGGTCCAAGCGGAGCAGGTCATGCAGTTAAAGCAGTCAACAATACATTACTTGCAGCAAATATCTGCAGTGTTTCGGAAGGTTTGATTGCATTGAAAAAATATGGCATTCCACTTGATGTTGCACTTAAAGCAATTAGTACTTCCTCGGGTCGGTCTTGGGTCACTCAGCAAAGGATGCCCGAGCATGTTTTGACAAGAGGATTTGACTATGGATTTTCCCTTGGTTTGTTATGTAAAGATGTGGATACCTGTATGGGTATGTTGCAGGAAAGTAATATACCCGCACCATCGCTCAGGGTTACACGAGAAATAATTCAGGTTGCAAAAAATATCTTGGGAGATGAGTCTGATCATTTGGAGATAGTAAAGATAATTGAAGATTGGTCTGGAGAAACAATTGAATGAGTTTTCATCACTGTACAAGTGATTATTTCAGTTGGAGAACAACACAAAGGTGTGAAAGCCACTTCAAAGTCGACTGAGCACTGCTGTAAACGTCAAACAGCGTAAGGCTGCTTGTGCTCAAAAAAGAAGAAAGTATGAATAGATGAAAACTCCAGAATTAGGTTTTTCTCCAAAAGGACTTTATATAGGTGGAAAATGGGAGGAAAGTGTAAAAGGGAAAACATTTGAAAGTATCAATCCTGCAAATATGGATTCTTTGGGTGAATTACCTTTAGCTGATGAAGAGGATGTAAATCGGGCTGTTATTGCAGCAAAGGAGGCATTCTATGATTGGAGTAGAATGCCATGGTTTTCTAGATGCTCTAGCTGAAATATTACAAGACAAACGTGATGAACTGGGTTTGATGGATTGTCTTGATTCAGGTAACACTATTTCTGGAATGAAAGGAGATGTTGATTGGTCTGCAGATACTATACGTTATTTTGCCGGTTTGATTGCTGAAATCAAAGGTGAAACATTTTCAGAAAAACCTGGTCATTTGAATTTTACCCGTCGTGAACCTTATGGAGTTGTGGCCAAGATCAATCCATTTAATCATCCTCTCCGTTTTTGTGCAGAGAAATCTGCAGCAGCTCTTGCTGCAGGAAATACTGTTGTAATCAAGGCCTCTGAACAAGCACCCTTATCAAGTTTACGGTTTGCTGAAATCTGTCACGAAGTCCTTCCGCCAGGTGTGGTGAATGTACTGACAGGCGAT
>JYMV01007854.1_pt1 | contig 13736 bp, 5 predicted proteins | sample 338911 | NCBI WGS metagenome assembly JYMV01 (sample SAMN03354496, study PRJNA234377) | hydrothermal vent metagenome | biome: Deep sea; feature: Hydrothermal plumes at the Eastern Lau Spreading Center, Western Pacific Ocean; material: Seawater | place: Tonga | collected 2009 | depth 2000 m m
ACTGGCCGAGTTCCAAAGTGCGGTTGAAGCAGTGATCTGTGCCTCAGAGTTTCAAAACACAATTAAGGAGCGTAACAATTCCGTCAGTGAAGAGGAACAGATGCAGTTCAGGCTGGGCATCAACAAGGGGGACGTGGTTATCGAGGGCGACAACCTCTACGGCGAGGGAGTCAATGTAGCTGCACGACTGGAGGCACTCGCACAGCCCGGAGGAATCTGCCTGTCAAAAAATGTTCACGAAATAGTTAATAAGAAAACGGATTTCCAATTTCATGATCTGGGAGAGCAGAAAGTCAAAAACACAGTTGTGCACGCAGTTGATGTTACTCTTGACGGTACCACACAAAGGAAGCTCTCTAAATCTCAGCAAATCAAACAGACTGACCCCTGGAAGAAATATTTGGTAGCAGTTGTTTTAACTACTGTGATTGTGGGTGGTGGCGTATGGTGGTTTCAGCAACCTGACTTCAAACCTGCGGACCAGTCCAAGTTCGCCTACAAGCTACCAGACAAGCCCTCCATTGCGGTTCTGCCCTTCAACAACATGTCCGGAGATCCCTCACAGGATTACTTGGGGGACGGGCTGACCGAGAACATTATCTCCGTATTAGCTACTTCTCCAAACCTCTTCGTCATCTCACGCAACTCCAGCTTCACTTACAAGGGCAAGGCCACTAAGGTGCAGGAGGTGGCCGAGCAGCTTGGGGTGCGCTATGTGTTGGAGGGCAGCGTTCAGAAATCAGGTGAAAAGCTGCGGGTCACTGCCCAGCTGGTGGATGCCGTGGACGGCAAACACCTCTGGGCAGAGCGCTTTGACAGAAAGCTGGATGACCTATTTGCCGTTCAGGATGAGATTACTGCGAAGATCTCAGAAGAACTGCAGATCGAACTGACCGTCGGAGCGCAGGGAAAGACATGGCGTAAAGAAATCAACGATCCAGAGTCATTTCGTCTGTTGGTAAAAGGCCGATCGCATTTTCAAAACCAAAGTATAGAGGGGCATCAGGAATCCGAAAAGTTTTTTAAAGAATTCTGCAATCTAGAGCCTGAGGGAGCAGTTTGTCACACCCTGATGGGATGGTTGCATTTTCAGAAACTACAGCTTGGTCTTACCAAGAATCCTGGCAATACTATTGTGTTGGCCCGGAAGCACGCTGAAAAATCGATAGCAGCGGGGCAACTTGCGAATTCATTCGCATTGTATGCTATGTTAGAACTTTTCGCCATGAATTATGATTCTGCCCTTTCGAATATTGATCATGCCCTGAAACTTGGCCCTTCTGAAACAGATGTCTTAGCAGTTGCGGGTTACATAAAATATCAAAGTGGAGAACCACACAAAGCCCTGTCTCTGACAAAGCTTGCGATCCGAAAAAATCCTTATCATCCACCATTGTTTTTACTTAATCTGGGCTATAACTACCTGATGATTGGTGAAGACAACGAAGCAGATGCAGTGTTCAAGTCAATTTTGTCGGGAACGGCCAACAACCTTAGAGCTAATGCTGAGGCCCTTCGCGGACTCTCCGCAACTGCCGTATTCCGGGGTGACATGGACAAAGCGCGGGAACACTTCAGGAAGATGATTGAGATTGATCCGAAGGCGAGTGTAGCTCGCCTGATGCGCGTGATTTATGTCTGGAAAGACAAGGCATTCCTGAAAAAATTCCTGGATGCCCTGCGGAAACTGGGGCTTCCGGAGGCCTGAGAAGTCTGAATAAGGACATAGTTAATAGATTGGGACTCCCGAATTATGATCTGAACGTGTGGCTTTTTTGTAACCAATAGTTTGAAAATATGAGGATAATGAAAAAATGTGCAAAAATGATTAGGGTTTAGATCAAATGTTTTAGTAGCAGATAAAGTGGTGCAAATTAAAGAAATTTTTATTTACTTTTTTCAAAATTTCTTGTAGAATTAAAGGTCTAAATGGATATTGGTAGTAACCCCAATATTTTTTGTCTAAATTTATTTCATCTAAGTACAAGGAGAATATTATGAGGTTAGGATCTACTGCAACACTCACACGTGGCGTCACTGCGGCCGCTTCAGCCTCAACAACAGAGAGGCTGGTTTTCATCAAAAAAGTATACAGTTTGCTTGCCTTGTCAATGGTAACAGCGGCTGTTGGAGCATATTTTGGGTCTGGTCCGTTGTTGCTTTTAGTGGCACCGAACATGATGCTTTTCTTTATCCTTGAATTCGCACTGATCATTTTCGCTTCGTTCGTATCGCGAAAACCGGGTCTGAACATGCTGGCGCTTTTTAGTTTCACCACCATTTCAGGTTTAACACTTGGGCCCTTATTGTATCAAGTTGGTCCTTCTATTGCCGCAGAAGCTTTTGCGTTGACTGCAATCACGTTTGCGTCTCTGACACTCTATGTTGTTTTCTCGAAAAAAGATTTCAGTTTCATGTCCGGATTCTTGATGACGGGACTGATAGTTGTTATAGCAGGCGGGATATTAAATTTATTCATCGGCAGTCCCATCATGCACTTCGTGATGTCTGGTGCAAGTGTGTTACTGTTCAGTGGGTTCATTCTCTATGATACCTCAAATATTTTACGTTACTACGGCACCGACGAACACGTTTCTGCGACGCTGGCCTTGTATCTCGACGTGCTTAACTTGTTTATTGCTCTCTTGAGCATCCTCGGCATCATGAGCGATGAATAAAAGATAGAAGGCTTCTGGGAACAAGAATCCTGGCAAATGTTCCTGAATTCTTGTTCCTCGATGCTGAATCCTCAAACTCTTGAACCTTTGAGTTCGCCTCTAATTTCCATTCTATTAATCAATATTTCTCACCATAATATAAGCATAATCCTTTGCCACGGATACTGTCAGCACTGGGCATCCCCCTTGTCTTTTAGATCAAGTTGATAATTATTTAAAAAAAGAAAAATATATATTTGCTATTGTAAATTAAAAGAAATATAATTAGGGGTTAGATTTGAAAAAGTTGCAATTTGCGGCAAACAGATTCAAAACTCCCTCCACATGAGCCTTGGCCATTATCCACATGCGTAATTCTTTTAAAGATCTTCACCGCGAGTTTTCCGCCAGTCGGGAAATAGTTGGAAAAGTGCCTCCGGAGAAAAATACGGATCAACTCTGTTTTTAACTGCTCCGGATTGTGTGACAAAACCATTTTGCAGTGAACAAGTCCTGAATGCAATTCAGCTTTCATTTATTCAACTGCAGAATAGACCAACAACAACCCTAACCTTGGTATGTTCTTATGCCTTCAACATTAAAAAATCGTCATCGTATTCGTAGATCTTTCGGAAGCCTTACTGCTCCGATCAAAGTTCCACATTTGTTGAAAGTTCAATTAGATTCTTTTGAACGCTTTCTTCAGCGCGACGTTCCACCTGATCAGCGTGTGGACAAAGGTCTTGAGGCAGTGTTCCGTTCAGTATTTCCTATTTCAGATTTTAGTGGTTCCTCCACTTTGGAATATGTTCATTATCGTTTGGGTGACCCAAAATATTCTGTTGAAGAATGTCGGGTACGTGGGGTAACTTTCGCTTGTCCGGTTAGGGCAGCACTGCGTTTGATCGTTTGGGAAAAGGATACTGATTCAGAAGTAAAGCACATTCGTGATATTAAGGAGCAGGATATTTATTTAGGTGAATTACCACTAATGACGCCTACCGGATCTTTTATAATCAATGGCACAGAGCGTGTGATCGTGAGTCAGATGCACAAAAGTCCAGGTGTTGTTTTTACACATGACAAAGGCAAAAGTCATTCCAGCGGAAAGTTGCTTTATTCCGCACGTGTGATTCCGCAGCGCGGATCATGGCTGGATTTTGAGTTTGACAAAAAGGACTTGCTTTATGTTCGCATCGACCGTCGACGGAAATTTCACTCGACAGTTCTCCTGAGAGCCTTGGGTTATACCGATGATCAATTGCTTGAATACTTTTATCAGTTTGAAAAACTCGATTTAAGCGAAGTTCAGGCAGGTGAGGATCTTGATAAACAAAGCTTTTATCGAGTTCTGGATCCGGAAATTATTCTGGACCAGCGTCCGCATCTTCCAATCGAAGATCCGAAATCAGGCGAAGTTCTGGTAAAATCCGGACAGCGAATTAACAAGCGGTTATTAAAAAAATTACAGAGCGCAAAAATAACACGCCTCAATGCGACCCTCCTAGAATTAAAAGGCCGCATCCTGGCCCGTACTATTTTCAAAGATGAAAGTAAAGAAATATTAATTCCCTGTAATACTCCCCTAACGGCAGAACTGTTGACGACTCTGGTAGAAAATGGTGTAAAAGAGATTGAATTATTACACATTGGTCCACAAAAAACTGGCTCTGCTCTGCGTGATACTTTGGAGTTGGATAAAGTTTCTTCGCCGGATCAAGCACTGATTGAACTCTACAAAAAAATGAAGCCAGGTGATCCTCCAACTTTGGACGCCGCACAGTTAATGCTGCAGAATTTCTTCTTCAAAAGAGAACGTTACAGTTTATCCAAGGTTGGAAGATTAAAAATTAATGAAAAGCTGGGACTTGATGATCCACTGGATAATACAGTGCTGAATCGGGAAGATATTTTGAAGACAGTTAAATATCTGCTTGAATTAAAGGAAGGTCACCCGAACAGAATGATTGATGACATCGACCATCTGGGTAATAGAAGAGTCAGGAGTGTGGGTGAACTTTTGGAAACTCAATTCCGGATTGGACTGGTGCGTATGGAGAGAACCATCAAGGAACGTATGTCTTTACAGGATTCGGAAACCATGATGCTGCACGACATTGTAAACGCAAAACCGGTGGCAGGCGCAATCCACGAATTTTTTGGCAGCAGCCAGCTTTCACAATTTATGGATCAAACGAATCCACTTTCAGAAATCACTCATAAGCGCCGCTTGAGCGCGTTGGGACCTGGGGGATTAACAAGGGAGCGCGCAGGTTTTGATGTTCGCGATGTCCACTCTTCTCATTATGGCCGGATTTGTCCAATTGAAACTCCGGAAGGTCCGAATATCGGACTGATTGCCTCACTCGCCACATTTGGTAGAGTCAATGAATTTGGCTTCATTGAAACGCCTTATTTGAAAGTGGAAGAAGGAGTTGTCACAGACAAGGTTGAATACCTTTCTGCAATCGAGGAGGAAAAATACAGCATTGCCCAGGCAAATGCAAAACTTGACAAGAAAAAGGCATTTATCAATGATTTCATTACGTCACGGGTAGGTAGTGAATTCAGCATGGTAATGAAGGAAAATATTGACTACATTGATATTTCACCACGTCAGTTAGTTTCAGTTGCTGCGGCCTTGATACCCTTCTTGGAGCATGATGATGCAAATCGCGCTCTTATGGGTTCCAACATGCAACGCCAGGGAGTGCCTCTGGTAAAACCAAAAGCTCCGCTGGTAGGAACAGGTATTGAGCATCAGGCGGCACTTGATTCTGGAAGTTGTGTTGTCGCCGGTCGCCCGGGTGTTGTGGATAATGTGGATGCCGGCCGGATTGTAATTCAGGCTGACGTCGATTTATCCAGTGAAGACACGATTGTTCCGGCGAACGTCGATATTTACCACTTGATTAAATTTCAGCGCTCTAACCAAAACACCTGTATCAATCAGCGACCTCTTGTTAAAAAAGGAGATCGGGTGAATGCAGGTGATGTTATTGCAGATGGTTCCTGCACTGAAAATGGCGAACTTGCACTTGGGCAAAATATAAACATTGCTTTCATGCCGTGGCGCGGATACAACTTTGAGGATTCAATTCTGGTTTCGCAGCGCCTGATGCATGAAGATACTTTTACATCTGTGCATATTGATGTTCTTGATACAGTTGCCCGTGATACTAAATTGGGTAAAGAAGAGATCACCCGGGATATTCCGAACGTAAGTGAAGAGGCACTTAAGAATCTTGATGAAAGCGGTATTATAGCCGTTGGCACGAGTGTCAGTTCAAAAGATATCCTGGTAGGAAAAGTGACGCCAAAAGGCGAAACACAACTCAACCCGGAAGAAAAGCTGCTCAGGGCGATTTTTGGCGAAAAAGCAGGAGATGTCCGGGACACATCTTTGCGTGTTCCTCAGGGAGTTGACGGCGTGGTGACGGATGTTGTTGTCTTTAATCGTGAAGGAGTTGAGCGCGATGAGCGCACCAGACAAATTGAGCAGGATCTTCTGGCACGTTATGAAAACGATCACTATGACGAGGTACGTATTGTTCACAGCAACCTCGTGAATCGGATACTTTCGGTTGCAGCAAAAAAACCATTATCTGCCGATGTGCTGTCCGTTCAAGGTGAAGTACTTGTTTCAAAGGGTACAAAAATCAGCGAAGAAATACTTGAGAAAATTCCGCTGAACTCGACTGACGGGATTCAGGTTACTGATAAAAAAATCAACCTTAAAGTTGGAACATTTGTACGCAACGCTCTCCAGCAAACGTATTTACTGGAAAATGTTTACCAGGATCGTTGTGAAAAAGTTTCCAAGGGAGACGACCTTCCGCCGGGCGTAATCAGGATGATAAAAGTCTATATTGCCATCAAGCGAAAACTTTCAGTAGGTGATAAAATGGCCGGTCGTCACGGTAATAAAGGTGTCGTTTCTACCATCCAACCTGTTGAAAATATGCCTTATATGGGAGACGGTACACCGGTTGATATAGTCCTCAATCCACTCGGAGTTCCTTCCCGGATGAATATAGGGCAGGTGCTTGAAACACATCTTGGACGTGTAGCAAACGGATTAGGCAAGAAGATTCAGGAGTTTCTGGAGCAAAATAATCCAGCGAAAGAAATACGGGAATTTCTGAAAAATGTCTATGAATGTGAAGTAGCCCAAAAACATTTTGACTCAATGGATGATCAGACGTTTTTGGAGTTTGTACAAAAGTATAAACCCGGAATACATATGTCAACTCCGGTTTTTGACGGTGCAAAAGAATCCGACATTCATCGGATGGCAAAAATGGCCGGATTATCAAAATCAGGACAAGTCTGGCTTTATGACGGTATGACAGGCGAGCGTTTTAGTCAGAAAGTAACTGTCGGTTATGCATACATCATGAAACTACATCATCTGGTTGATGAAAAAATTCATGCACGTTCCATTGGACCTTATTCTTTGGTAACGCAACAGCCTTTGGGTGGTAAAGCACAATTCGGTGGTCAGCGTTTTGGTGAAATGGAAGTTTGGGCTTTGGAAGCTTACGGAGCCGCCTATACTCTTCAGGAATTGTTGACAGTTAAGTCTGATGATGTACTTGGGCGAAACAAGATTTATGAGTCAATCGTCAAGGGTCGGCATCAGTTGGAAACAGGTCTTCCGGAATCATTCAAGGTGCTGATTAGTGAACTAAAAAGTTTGTGCTTGAACATTGAATTGCTCCAAAAATCTGATGAGGATGATGAGGAAGAAATTCTTGATGAAATAGAAGAAATTCTGGAAACAGAAGTTATCCCTGTTGATCTAGCTAAGCCCGCAAAAAATGAAGCCGGTCCGGAAAAGTCCTCTATAGAATTAGAGGAAGTTGAAGTTACAGCGTAATCAAAAAAATATAAACCATTAACCAACAACCAGCAACTAAATATGGCACTCAGAGATTTGTTTGAAATTGCAGAAAATCCGAAAAATTATTCCGCGGTTCGGATCAAAATTGCCACTTCCGATGAAGTAACATCCTGGTCTTTTGGAGAAGTTCGAACTTCCGAAACCATCAATTACCGTACATTTAAGCCGGAACGTGATGGTTTATTTTGCGGTAAAATATTTGGTCCAGTGCATGATTATGAGTGTATTTGCGGAAAATACAAACGAATGAAGCACCGGGGAATTACTTGCGAAAAATGTGGTGTGGAAGTTATTGAATCAAAAGTTCGCAGGGATCGGATGGGCAATATCAAACTGGCCTGTCCTGTTTCTCACGTTTGGTTTCTCAAGGGCGTTCCCAGCCGGATTGCAACAATCCTTGATATGATGTTGAGGGATTTAGAACGTGTGCTTTATTTTGATGCATACATTGTACTTGAAGCTGGCGATTCGGAACTTGAAGTGCTGGAACTGGTGGAAGAAGACCAATATCGTGAATTAGAAGAGAAACACCCTGATTTGAAGTTGGGTATGGGTGCAGAAGCAGTGCAGATACTTTTACGACGGATTGAATTAGTGGAACTTGAAAAAGAACTGCAGGTTGAAATGCGTGAAGTCAATTCTGAAACACGTCGCAAAAGGATTGCAAAACGGTTGAAAGTAGTTGGCCAACTGCTGAAGTCGGGGAATGCGGTAGACTCTATGATCATTGATAATTTACCGGTTTTACCACCTGAACTGCGCCCTTTGGTTCCTCTTGAAGGTGGTCGCTTTGCAACCAGTGACCTAAATGACTTGTATCGCCGTGTGATTCACAGAAACAACCGCCTCAAACGTCTTATCGAATTGCGCGCACCAGGAATTATTGTTAAAAACGAAAAGCGGATGTTACAGGAATCTGTGGATGCTCTTTTTGATAACGGGCGACGTGGTCGGCCGATGGTAGGTTCCAATAAGCGACCGCTAAAGTCCATCAGCGATATGCTCAAAGGAAAACAGGGACGTTTCCGTCAAAATTTACTTGGAAAACGTGTTGATTATTCCGGACGTACTGTGATTGTGGTAGGACCAGAATTGAAACTTCATCAATGTGGGTTGCCTAAAAAAATGGCCCTGGAACTCTTTAAGCCTTTCATTTTTCACAAACTGATTGACTATCAGGAAGTTCACACGATAAAAAATGCTAAGAAAGTTCTTGAGGAAAATCCACCTGAAGTTTGGGCCATACTGGAAGAGGTTGTCCGTGAACATCCGGTATTGCTGAACCGTGCGCCAACTTTGCACCGTCTTGGGATTCAGGCTTTTGAGCCGATTCTGATTGAAGGTAAAGCAATCCAGCTTCATCCACTCGTTTGTACGGCATTCAATGCAGACTTTGACGGTGACCAGATGGCGGTACATGTTCCACTTTCGGTGGAAGCGCAACTGGAAGCAAAGATCTTGATGATGTCCACGAATAATGTGTTATCGCCCGCAAATGGAAAACCTGTTATGACACCAACTCAGGATATGGTGCTTGGACTTTACTGGATTACCAGACTGCGTGAAGGAGCATTAGGAGAAGGAAAAATTTTCTCCAATCGTGAAGAAGTTCAAGTTGCATTTGAACACGGCCGGGTAGACTTGCATGCAAAAATAAAAGTGCGTTTAACAGACGTTTTAATTAATGATGACGATGAGAAAAACTCAATAGTAGATTCAGGTAACCCAATACTAGACTCAACGGTTGGACGTGTGATGCTTTCGATGGTCATTCCAGAAGAGGTGCCTTTTGAAACAGTAAATGTGCATCTCAAGAAAAAACAAATGGCAGAGTTGGTTGATGAATCTTATCGAAAAGCAGGTAGTGTTAAAACTGTGAAAATGCTGGATGATCTTAAAAACTTAGGCTATTTATATGCAACCAAAGCAGGCTTTTCAATAGGTATGGATGACATGGTGATTCCAAAAGAAAAAGCCGGACTGTTGAAGAAAGCACAAACGGATGTCAATAAAATTAACATACAGCATCAGGATGGATTAATCACTGATGGTGAGCGCTATAACCAGGTAATTGATATTTGGGCGAGGACTACAGAAAAAATTGCTGAAAAAATGTCAGCCGGACTTTCTGAAGAAATCATTGATGAAGAGGGCGTTCACAAAGTGAATTCTATCTTTATGATGGCAGATTCCGGTGCACGCGGCAGTAACCAGCAAATGAAGCAGTTGGCGGGTATGCGTGGACTGATGGCAAAACCTTCCGGTGAAATTATCGAAACTCCAATTCACGCGAATTTCCGTGAAGGGCTTAACGTACTGGAATATTTCATTTCAACACACGGTGCTCGAAAAGGACTTGCTGATACAGCATTGAAAACCGCAAATTCGGGATATTTAACTCGACGATTGGTTGATGTCTCTCAGGATTGCGTCGTGCAGGAAGATGATTGTGGCACACTGGATGGTATTGAAATGACAGCTCTGATAGAGTCTGGTGAAATAATTGAGCTACTTGGCGACCGGATTTTAGGTCGTGTTTTACTTGATGATGTTATTGATCCAGATGCAGAAAATAAAATTCTGATTTCTGCTGGAACACTTATAAATGAAGAGCAAAGGGATATTATCCAAAACTCCAGAATTGAAAATGTTCGCATTCGCTCAGCCTTGACTTGTATGACAGAACCTGGTGTTTGCAGAGCGTGCTATGGACGCGATTTATGCCACGGAGGTTTGGTAAATTTAGGTGAGGCTGTAGGAGTAATTGCCGCTCAAAGTATAGGGGAACCGGGAACTCAGCTCACGATGCGTACTTTTCATATCGGTGGAACTGCAAGTCGATTGGCAGAGCAGAATAAGTGGGAAGCAAGTTTTAGCGGAGTTCTGCGTTTCAACAACCTTAAGGAAGTAAAAAACCGTGAAGGAAATTTTGTGATTCTTGGACGTCGCGGTGAAGCGGTAATTGTTGAGGGAGATAAAACAATTCCTGTTGCTAAATTGACTGATCTTGAAAATGAAAGAGAACGTGAAAGACGTCCTTTACCGATGGGTTCAACTCTGCTGAAAAAAGAAGGCGAGTTCGTTGAGCAAGGTGACTTGATTGCCGAATGGGACCCCTTTTCCATTCCAATAATCACTGATGTTACAGGAGTCGTTAATTTTCAAGACATCAGTGAAGGTGAAACTTTTAAGGAACAAGTTGATGAAGTTTCAGGTGTTTCGCGTAAAGTAATTCATGAATCTCAAAGTCTGGAACAACGTCCGGTAATAGCAATTTGTGACAGCAAGAAAAAGACAATTATTCGTGAAAATCACACGCCAACAGAATTTGCCCTGCCGATAAAATCTGAATTGATCGTAGAAAATGGAATTGAGGTTCATGCAGGAGATGTCCTTGCAAAAATTCCCAGAGAACTTGCCAGGAATAAGGATATTACCGGAGGTCTTCCAAGAGTTGCTGAACTCTTTGAGGCACGTGTTCCTAAGGATCAAGCTATTATAACTGAGATTGACGGCATCGTTGAATTTGACTCTGATGTAAAGAAAAAGCAGCGAATCCGCATCCGTCCGGAAGATGGCAAAGGCGATTCAAAAGAATATTTGATTCCACGCGGACGGCATATAACAGTTCATATGGGAGAATATGTGCGTGCAGGAGATCCACTCATTGACGGCTCACCAAATCCGCATGACATTCTTGCTGTTAAAGGTTCAAAAGCTTTGCAGAAATATCTGGTGGATGAAGTTCAACAAGTTTATCGTTTACAGGGCGTTGGTATTAACGACAAACACATTGAAGTGATTGTGCGTCAAATGTTGCGTAAAGCCTATGTTGAAGACCCGGGTGATTCCAGTTTGCTAGTCGGCCAGGAAATTGACCGATCAGAAATGAATCGAGTCAATCGGGAATTGGTTGCTGAGGGTCTTCGGCCTGTTCGTTCAAAACCAAAATTGCTTGGCATAACTAAAGCTTCATTAAGTACGGAATCTTTCATTTCCGCAGCTTCTTTTCAGGATACAACAAAGGTACTGACCGACGCTTCTCTGGGCGGTAAACAAGATAATTTCCGTGGATTGAAAGAAAACGTGATTCTCGGACGGCTCATTCCAGCCGGCACCGGTTTTAAAGCGTTTACTGAAGTAGATTACGAGCTTGGGGCAGGCGTGATTGACCCGGAAGCTATGCGACGTGCAGCAGATGAAGCTGCAAGAGCCGCAATGCAAAAGGCGATCGCTGAAGCGGAGGAAAATAAAAAACCTGAAGATTTGCTCCTTCAAGCAACAGTTGCCGAAGCCGCTTAAAATTTGCCGACACGCTCAGGGTTCGGGATGCTTCCTTCCATTGAAACTCTCCACTTCGCTCTTAAAATGACGGTCCGGGACTATGAACTGGACCGTTTTGGAGTGATAAATAATGCTGTTTATCAAAATTATCTTGAACACACACGCCACATGTTTTTGGAGTCAAATGGCGTCAGGATGATTGATTTGGCTGAACGTGGTTTTAGTCCTGTCATTACAAAAGCTGAAATTGAATATCGGAGCTCACTGCAAAGCAGAACTGACTTTGTGGTAAATCTTGAATTGGCTTCACTGACAAAAGTTAAGTTCGTTTTTATGCAGGAGGTCCGGAGCTTGCCTGAAGATGAGTTGATCATAAGCGCAAGGATTACCGGAACCATCCTCAATTCTTCCGGACGTCCTTGCTTTCCAGAGTCTTTCCAAGGCTTACGTTCCATTCTCACTCACAAATAAACCCCTAAACAGGAAGTAGTGTGATTTCAGAAAAACAACGTGCCGCCGAGGCTGCCGCAGAATATGTAAAAGACGGGATGATAGTGGGGCTTGGAACCGGTTCAACCACAGAGTTTGCAGTCAAAAAACTTGGTGAAATGGTGCGTGAAGGATTAGCTATTCGAGGAATTCCGACTTCAGATGTTACCAAAAAACTGGCGGAAGACGAAGGCATACCATTGATGGATTTTTCTGAGACGATGTACATTGATCTCACGATTGATGGTGCAGATGAAATTGATACCGACTTAAACATGATAAAAGGAGGCGGAGCGGCTTTGCTCAGGGAAAAGATTGTTGCCTCTGCTTCAAGAGAAGAAATTATTATCGTCAGCGGTCAGAAATATGTGAAACAGCTGGGCGAATTCCCATTGCCTGTGGAGGTGATCCCCTTTGGTTGGCAAGTCATATTTAATCAGTTGGAAACACTGGGAGGGAGTCCGGATTTAAGGCTCCAGCAGGGACAGCCTTTGCGCACGGATCAGGGAAATTTTATCATAGATTGTCGATTTCGTCACATCATTGATGCTGCTCAACTTGAGCAACGTTTAAATATGCTTCCGGGTGTTGTTGAAAATGGTCTGTTCATCGGTTTGTGTTCACGGATGATTTTGGCGGATGGGGAAAAAGTTATAGTGAAGGAACTCAAGAAAAAATGAGCCAGAAGTCTTCACAGAAACACATTCTCAGCTAGACAAAACGAACAAAACAATCTACTCTGCTGAGGAAAGATTTATTGCTTAATTAACTGAAGTTACGTGCACGGGTTTTGCTTGTTGAGATTCTTTTGGTTAACAGTAATTGAATAATTTATCATCCAAAAGAGTCATCATGGGCAAAAACCTAATTGATTTGTACACAGATTATTTGATCAGTTCTTTCTCTCAGACCACTGCTACAGGGCTATCAACCCTAGTAGACGGTTGCCTGAGTCATGATCAAATCACCACATTTCTAGCAGAATCAGATTTAGATTCCAAAAGTTTGTGGTTACATGTAAAACCGATGGTTCGAGAACTGGAAAAAGCCAAAGGCACAGGTGTTTTAATATTTGACGATAGCATTGCAGTAAAACCCTATAGTGATGAGAACGAAATTGTTTGTTATCACTGGGATCATTCTAAAAAACGTCACATCAAAGGCATTAATTTTCTCAACTGTCTCTTTGAAAAGGATGGGATTAGTCTCCCTGTTGCTGCTGAGATTATTGAAAAAGACGAATGTTTCATTGATCCAAAAACAGGAAAAGAGAAACGCCGTTCATCAATTACAAAGAACCAACTGATGCAAAAAATGTTGACGGTTACCCAAAATAACCGTGTTCTCTATGACTATGTGCTTGCAGACAGTTGGTTCTCTTCAGCAGATAATATGAAATTCAT
>JYMV01051783.1_pt1 | contig 13734 bp, 10 predicted proteins | sample 338911 | NCBI WGS metagenome assembly JYMV01 (sample SAMN03354496, study PRJNA234377) | hydrothermal vent metagenome | biome: Deep sea; feature: Hydrothermal plumes at the Eastern Lau Spreading Center, Western Pacific Ocean; material: Seawater | place: Tonga | collected 2009 | depth 2000 m m
TTGTTCCGCCTTTCGCCTTATGATTCATTGAGTTCTTCACGATAACTCAGATCCATACCACAAGCGTGTTTGCAACCGTCATCTAGTATAACCAACTCAGGATCGAGTATCAATTGCCCTTCTAATGCTAATAATGATAATTTGAACTTATCCAATTCTAGCGATGTACCATTGTATCACCACCTTTGGTGTCTAACTTCTATTTATTAAAAATAGTGCACAGATTCTAATCGCCCACTTACTGGTTTGGTGTCTGAACCCCTATCATAATATATAAAAATTTGCTTATAATGGGTTCAAGCCCCTTCAATCCTGAAACATGAGGTCTGAAGCGGATGCCGTATTGTGTCTAAACAACCGGCCAAAAGAGTGTCACCCAAGTTGGTAGACACTCTTTTTAATATTTCTAAGTCAGAGCTAATTTCGGAACTGATTGAAGTGGTCGAAAAGGCGACAGAAGCTGAGTCGATTGTCGACCTGAAAATCAAAATTGAATTCGAAAAACAAGGGCATCAAGGTGAGAAGTCAGCGTCTGTCATCTCTACCTTTTGCTACCAGACTGTAACTTCGGCCACCGGTGAGATTACCATCTTCGTCAAACGGATACACGCATCTGACACACATGAAAGAGATGACTATCTCGCTTTTGCGCAGGTTGGTATACCAACGCCAAAATACTACGGACATCTTATCAATCCAAAGGGTGAGGAAATCCTCTTTCTGGAGTTTTTGCCTGACATTGGTATCGACCTGCAAAATGCGTTTGAAATCCGAGCTTGGATTGGCCTCTTAGCACAAATCAGTGCCACACGGCTGCCGTTTTCCCATTTTATCCTACCAGAAATCGATTTAAACAAAAAATCGACTGCTGATTTCCAGTGGTGGAAGCCAACACTCAAACGCATCTGGCAAGTAGGCTCAAATGGTGAGATTGGATTGTCGATCCAATCGCTGTGCTTGACCAATCCACACGCAGTTCCAATGATATCTGATTACGGAGTTGCCGTTGAAAAGCGGGTAGCTGGAATGAAACGAGGGCTTTGCCAAGGGGATGCCTGTGTGCAGAATGTCGGTTGGCGAACGGGCAAGCAAGAGATTGTAGTTTTCGATCTTGGTTTCAGTGTTGGCCCGCGTTTTTACGACATTAGCAATGTGATGAGTGCATTAAGTGAAAGTGTCTTGTCTCAGCGTGAAATCACCACTTATTTCTTGGCTCAGTATGCCAAATGGGGTGGCAGGGCTATATCCTTAGGAGCCTTTTTGTCTGAAGTGGCTTGGTTGTCTGATGTCAGGCGGCTCTGGTGTTTGCCCTGGTATTTGGAGATGTCGCTATCAGGCAGAGTCGATTGGACTGACAATACCGAAGCCGGTAAGCAAGCCTTTCAGCATTGGCTCTACGATGGGTTGGATCAGCTACTTCAATCTGCCAAAAGAGGGCAACCACCCAAAGTCTAACATTGATTTCTCTCCTGCATTCCCCTTTTGAAAACTGGAATGGAAGAAGTGGTGAGAGGTAGAAGCTCTGCTGAAGTAGAAAGTGGACTGGACAAGAAGATCAAGTCTACGAAGAAGCGACACGAGGTTACCGGCTACTACCATGGTTTTCGTTGTGTATCAGGATTTTAGGACCGTAGGTCCGCTTATTCCTGTCCGTGCCTAGCACTGTCTTACTGCCACTGGTTAGCCTAGGATGACTATGAACGGATTGAAAGTAGTTGCCGCATGATCAATATCAAACCTTATATGCGAAAGGTGAATGTCATGGCTAAGAGATCAGTTGTTGTGATGATGGCGATGATTGTCTGGGTAGGTTTGGTGCGTGCTGAGGATGCCAAAGAAGTGATTATTGGAAATGCTAGGGAACTGAAAGGTATCAAGGCAAAGAAGATCACTTGGAAGAAAGATCGGGCTAAGATGGTGCTGATCCCGGCCGGCAGTTTCGGTATGGGCACCAATGATGGAAGCGATAATGAGAAACCGGTACATACAGTTTATGTGAATGCCTTCTACATGGATGAGTATGAAGTGACTAACGGCCAGTACCGCCAGTTTGTGCGTGCCACTGGACATAGGGAACCTGGCTATTGGGATGACTCAGACTACAATCAACCCAACCAACCGGTAGTAGGAGTCAGTTGGGATGATGCCGTAGCCTATGCCAGGTGGGCAGGTAAGAGGCTGCCCACCGAGGCAGAGTGGGAGTATGCGGCCCGAGGCGGTTTGTCGGGCAAGAAGTATCCGTGGGGAGATTCAATTAGTTCCAGTCAGGCTAATTACGGTAGGAATGTTGGTAACCCTGTACCAGTGGGCAGTTACTCAGCCAATGGTTATGACCTGTATGATATGGCGGGCAATGTTTGGGAATGGTGTTCTGACTGGTATGGTGGAGATTATTATAGCAACTCGCCATCATGTAATCCTCAAGGTCCGAGTTCGGGCAGTTACCGTGTTTTGCGGGGCGGTTCTTTGGACTACCATTCGGACCCTCCCTACGGTCTGCGTGTGGCTTACCGCAACTACTACAGTCCTTCGACTTCCAACCTCTTCCTTGGATTTCGTTGTGTGTCAGGATTCCCTGCTGCGGAGCAGTAGGCTTACCACTGGTTGGCTTATCTGTATTTAAGTTAAAACTTAAGTACAAGGGCAAGATTATGAATATTTCCTACTTTGATATTTGGTGTCTTTCAGCTTTAATCTTGTATGGGGTATTGCGACTGGTGGGGTAGTCAGTCTCCTCACCAGTGTTCCTCTCCACTCTCTAGCCAATCCTAAATTTACTTTCATTTTCTATCCGGATAGGCTGTAATCATCTCTACCAGTGCATGAAGAGCAGCCTTCCTAGAATTGTCTTCTTGTAATTTTTCCTTCTTCAAAATGCGGCGACCGTCGTTTACTACCTCGTCACCATGCAAGTTCCAATTAAATGGCCATCTAAATTTATTAATGGCTTGAATGTGTCAGAAAAACTATAATAGATAATGATATTTATTATTTCTTACTCAATATAGGATTTCCCTTATGCGTTGTATCATTATTTCGCTCGTCATTTTAGCCCTCCTTACACCCAACCTGTCTGCTGTCGATGGGGTTCCTTCACCGCAAGCTAAAAAAGAAGCAGCCAAGGGTAATTGGTCAACCTGGCGAGGTCCTAACCGCGATGGTCTATCGGCTGAAACCGGCTTGCTATCTTCATGGCAAGAACGTGGGCCAAAGCTGGCGTGGAAAGTCAAAGGCTTGGGAAATGGATTATCTAGTGTTGCTGTTGCTGAAGGACGCATTTATACGATGGGCAGACGAGATGGGGCAACCAAAATGATCGCCTTAAGCACCAAAGACGGCGCAAAAATTTGGGAATCAGACATGGGTTCTGAGGCAAATGAAGATCCAAATAGCACACCTTCGGTTGATGGAGACCGCGTTTACGGCTTAACTCACGCCGGCCAATTAGTCTGTGTCGGCACCACTGATGGCTCGATTCTGTGGAGGAAGCATTTCCCCACAGATTTCAAAGGTAAAATGGAATCCGGTTGGGGCTATTCCGAGTCTTCTATCGTCGACGGTGACAACCTGATCTGTACACCTGGCGGTAACTCTGCGGTCATGGTCGCTCTTAATAAAAGGACGGGGGAGCACCTCTGGTCAGCTGAAATGCCAGCGGTCATTGGTGACCGAGGCCATGACGGTGCGGGATACTCCTCGATTGTCATCGGCCAAATTGCTGGACGCAAGCAATATGTCCAGTTAACCGGCCGCGGAGTGATCGGAGTAGATAGTGAAAACGGTAATTTACTTTGGACCTATAATCGTATTGCCAACGGTGTGGCCAATATCCCAACCCCTATTGTGAAAGGGGATTACATTTTTTGTAGTACCGGATATGGCACAGGCGCCGCTCTGATTCAAATCCATGACCGCAACGGCAAGTACGAAGTAGAGGAAAAGTACTTTCTAAAAGGGAATGAATTACAGAATCACCATGGAGGCATGGTACTTGTCGCCGACTACATTTATTGTGGGCACGGCCACAATCAGGGACATCCAATTTGCTTGAACATGATGAGCGGTGAATATGCATGGGGGCCGGTTCGAGGTCCCGGTACTGGTAGTGCCGCAATCCTCTATGCTGATGGTCACCTCTACTTCCGCTATGAAAGTGGTGACATGGCATTAATTGAAGCAACCCCGGAAGAATACAAACTCAAAGGCACTTTTAAGACTGACGAAATCAACGGCAAAAGCTGGCCACACCCAGTGATCGCAGACAAGAAGCTTTATCTTCGTGATCAAGGGACCTTGATGGCCTATGACATCGCCAAGTAGCCGAATTTTGTACACGACTATCTGCTATGGAGTTTCGATTTGGCTGGTAGTTTGAACCTATACCAATAGTGCTAAGCCCGTTGGTCAACCCATCTGTGTTATTCGGCTTAAGTTCAGCGATGCCAGAATTAAAACCTTCGCTTGGCAGGTATCATCTTCTTCATAAGCTTCAGGTTTATCCAATCCAGTTACCAAGTTTTGTGATTCCTGAACCATCCTGATTATAGACTGATTGATACGACCAGATTTTGAGTGAAGGCGTCATATACTGCCAAGTATGAATATAATTGTGTGAGACCCCCGCGAGGGGAACCGCCTACACGTATCTATTGCGTAGGTATCAGCAGTTAGTTCTGAGAAGATAGTCAATTAGCCAGCCAGCACACCCTATATTTTTGACAAAGTCTTGAAGTAGCTAAGTTGTATTTAAGTTAAAACTAAAATACAAGAGGGGCGTGACGGTCTTCACGGGTTCAACTCCCGTGTGGAGTCTGATTCGTCAGACCTGCATTGTACGTTACTTCTAGCGTTGCATTAGCGTACACAGTTATCTGTTTTATTAGCGAGTGCAGCGCTTTTTTTACTCTCTACTTCTTCCAACTACTCCTTATCATTCCTACCGGATCAACTTCAAATCCGGCATTCTAAATTGCTTTAATCTCTGATGGTGCTTTAATTCGGATTCCAATTGTTCCTTAGTCGATTGGTACGTCACCCAACACCTGTAAGTCATTACTACATAGGTGTCAAGTCTGCTGGAGTAGTGCTAACCTATCGGTTGACGATAGCTCGTCATGGATAAAACTCATATGTCTTCGTGTTTAGCACGATACTCAGTAAACTCCAGATGCTGCCCGTTAGGAAATCGCCCAGGACCAGTCCCAGGAAAAAGGGCGCGGCCTGCCGATAACTGCGAATGCCACCGTGTTTGAGGATCAGCCATTTGGCTCCTGTACAGATAATGAGTGGCAACAATAGGTCCCCCGGTAACTCGCCGCCACCCGCTATCAGAAATCCCAGTGGATGCAGAGGCAACCAGAAGATTCTGGAGCGCAGATATGCCAGAACCATCATCATTGAGAAACCCACCCCCATAAAAATCACTCCCAGCCAATCGGTATTGGTGGGATAGTAAATCCAACTCTTCAGCCACCCAAACCATCGTTGGCCGTGGCCCAGCGCCCAGGGACCAAAGTAGCCGGAGGCTGCGCCATACTTATAGTACAGATGGAGTTGAATCCAAAAAGAAACCAGCACACCCAGCACTGTGGCCACTAGAATGGCAACAAACATTCGTCGATGAGAAAGATTGGCTTGATCCGATATTTTAAAGCCTTCCAATTGGTGTGGCATCTGCTGCGGCCGGTACTCGCTGTTGAAGAAGCAGACAGCCATGGCCGTTAGGTTCTGGGGTCCAAGTCGCCGGGTGCCAATCCATGTGCTTAGCATGGCCCGAGGTGAATAGCCGAAACAGGTGAACACACCAGCTTCCGCTCGCAGGCGGGTCATGATGGTGGGCGCCATCAAAAAAAGAATGCCGAATGTACAAGCCACCCAGAAGGTCATCCCGGCCTTGCGGAGCAAGAACGCCAAAAAGACAAGTCCTGCCAATAACCCCCACACCGCTGTTCGATATGGAACTGGCTCTTCAGCGTCATCAACATCACCGTCCTGTTCAAAAGCACTTTTTACTACACCTTTGAAATGTTCTTTTCCCGTCCAAATCAGAAAAAGGCAGAGCCCCAGAAATCCGCCCAGGACCTGTTCCTGTTGGAACGGAAATCTGGCCAGGCTGTTCCAGCCCCAAATTCTTCCCAGCATCAGTTCGATCCGTTTAAATCCACAAAAGAAAACAGTGGAAAAAAGTATGTCCAGGGGCATCAGGAAAAGAATTCCAATGGCGAAAGGATACAACGAGAGACGTATCAGGTTGTCATCATCGGCCAGAAATTTCAAAGGACCTTCAGTAACGGTGAAATAGGTGCGTTTGACAGGTGCAAATGGAATTTGTGGGAAGAGAACACTGAGGCCGTTGATCAGACCGATACCAGCAGCGATGGAAAGACCTGTCCACATACGCTTATTGCCAAAAAAACTGGAAGTAGAACTTGTCATTTCTAACGCCAGTTGAGCGATAGGATAGGTTAATCGCTCATTCTGCGTCCATTGCCGACGCAGAATGGTGTTCAAGCACAAGAAATTGAAAGCTAAAACCATAAAAAGTAATAACCAGGCCAGCACGACGGGCAGCCACACTTTTAGGTTATGAAGCAGGTAAAGGCTGGAATCCCCCATATAGTATGCTCGCAACGCCAGTTCATCTGACACTGTCAGCCAGCCGGGCAGATGCCGAATGAATAATTCCTGAAACTCATTTTCGGGCGTGGCGAACCAGAAAGCGTATCCCAAAACAGACAGAACCGCCTGTAGCAGATCCCCAGCAGTCATGGTAGTGGTAATGCTCAAGACTACGTAAAGCACTAGAAGTTCTCCATGCCGAAGGGCTAAGCTGGGGGCAATTAGGCGTACCAGATGGTTGACACACATTACGAGCGCCAAAATGAAAATTACATTGGATAAGGGGACGATCCAAGTAGGGAAGGTATAACGTACCAACTCCATCTGGAGCAGAAAATAACAGTTCAGAGGCACTAGGAACAGTACGATGATAAACAAGCGGGGAGTCAGCCCCGGCATTTTATCTTTCATTAGGAATGAAAAAAGGCCGGTTGGGGAGACCTGTTTTTGTAAGCCTTAGATGTTTAGTCGAAACTTAAGAGTTCCAGTAACCGCGTTTGAGCGATTTTGGGTTGAAGTATGCTTGACTATCTGCCAGTGCCGGTCAAGTGAGCTATCATTTTCCTGCGCTCTGATTCAGATTGGAATGGGTTTGTGAGGATACGTTGATGCATGCTATCTCCTTCAGAAGAATGCAACAGCTTTTTTTACTGCTAACTGAGTTAGCACGACTGAAATTTTTCCAGAGGCATCATGTCAATTTCTCTCACTTCAGGAGGTCGCCGACTTTTCTTCGATGTTGCTTCAAATCATCAGTATAAGCGATAGCGATAAATGGTGAGAAAACAAGTTCAAATGAGAGATAACAGCACTGACTTGCCTCCTTAGAACATTAGCCATTAACGGCCCTGCCCCAAAGTTAGACTCTCGCTCTTGGACAATTGGCGGATGTCACCCCCCTGTATCTGTTTTACACGGGTGCTTTCAGCGAAGCAGAGGTAATGACACCTTTGTTCCTTGTATTTGGGATTCATAGATAGCCATTATCAATTCAAAGTGTGGCCCGGCCGTGATGGGCACTGGAAGTATGCACGTCATCTAAATCCATTCCTCATCGCCCTCGAAAATGCGGACGGCATCAAAGAGATGGGGTCCATTATTGGGCATATCAAAGCCAGTATCTACTCCCATCGTTCGTATAATGCGAAGTTCGCCAACGTATCCGTTATTGACTGGTTGTTTTGCACAATTATAAAATGGGTCGCATCGACTTTGATGGTTGATTGCCATTTTTAGGCGGGCTTTTTCACAGCCGCAACACTCCATCAACACCAATTACACCAGCCCGATAGCTCCTTTCATCTGTCTAAACTTCTTATAAGCGCAGGAGAAAAAGGCGGTGCCTCTTTCTCCCTATTCTTGGAGTTCCGTTTAGGCAAAATGAGCCGTCAGAAAAATCTCCGGAGTTTTTCTCCTTTATTTTCAGGCTTATCTACCATGATTCTTCCTTAATATGACCTTGAATCTAGAAACAGACGCTGAGTTCATCTTCAAGGGTAGGGTCGCCTCCCAGTAGGGAGGCGTTTTTCCTGATGCCTTCCCCTCGGTCAATATGAGTGGACTAGAATTGGCCTTTTACCCTGGCCCAGGTGGTTGACAGTTTATCTGCGACATCTACAGCGAATGCACTATCGATATTTTCTCTAATCTGGGCTTCAGTCAGAGCCTTGTCATAGACACGTATAATAGCGAATGAACCATTAAAGGTACGGCGTCTTTCAGCATGAGAATTAGCCCCGATCGAAATATCATTCAACACCCATTTCTTCTGGAAAGGGAAACCAGGTTGCTTACTGACTTGTTTGCCGTCCTGATAGGCCACAATTGACTTCTCGTTTGTTCCTACAATGGCTAGCCAGGTCCAGACACCTTCATCGAGTTTTATGTTTAGCGGTTGCACACCCTGCTTACCGCCTCCGGCATGGATGGAAATCCCCAATTTATCTTCACCTTCCATCCAGAGACGGATTCCTTGCTGACCTTCTTTGGGGATATTCTGGAAACCGGCGAAATGGTGTTCCTCTTTAAGTAATCCACCATTTCGTTTGCATAGAAATTCCAGGGTCCAGTCCTCAACCGGTAACTCCGGGTTTTTACCCTCTACACCAAAGGTTTGAAGCGATTTTTTAGCAGTATAGTACTTAACGTTGGCCTCGGAAATACCCAACGCTGGAATCTCAATCTTTCCTTCTTCTAAAACTGGAGCTTCATCTGCCGCTAGCAGTTCTCCTCCAGCCTTGCCTAGATTTTTCCAGGACTTATTGTGACCAGGGTTGTCAGAAGCATCAAGGTGAAGAAGTGCTCCGGGAATGACAGCCCAGGCCGTAGTGGAAAAAAGATACAGAAAAAATATTGCACTCAAAACAAAAACCATTCTTCTCATGGGAAGGAGCCCCCTAAAGCTCCTAAAAAAAGTGTAACATCTATTATTGGGTTTGTTAAATTAAGTATATATTGCGTTGTCACCGTTTAGCCAATGTTTTTGAAACACCGCTCTAACAGAAGAGAAGAAATGGTCATATGGGTATGGTAATTAAAAATACTGGTACTTATATTATTTGTTCTGGGGGAATATTAATAATCAAACAAATATCGTCAAATGCACTAAGGATGTAAAAATTAATAATTACATTATGACTGGTTTGTTGTAAGAGTATCAGTAATTAATTCTGAGAAGATAGTCATTAGCAAATCAAAGTCTGCATCGTCTGTTGTTTCTGGTTGGGATTTCTTAATTCTTTCTAATGCCTCTGCCACATAAACACGAACCTCTGGATCTTGTAATAGTGGTATCAGGGCAGGTACGGCATCCTCTGATCCTATCTGCCCTAATGCCTCTGCCGTATAAACACGAACACCCCAATTCTGATCCTGTAATTGTATGATTAGTCTTTTGATCTCCTTCTGTTCTTGGGTTTGACATCCACCCATCCAGATACCGACCAACCCAACAAATAAGAACATTACAGTTGTCGATCTCAAAACGCCTTTAGGTGATGTCTCAGTCATATTTTCCTCACACTCTGTTTTCTTGTACTTAAGTTTTTAACTTAAATACAATTTGACTGAGCAATAAAATCAACCATTATACTTACTTCTCTGTCAGTCAATATGTCACTTTCATACAACTGAACTTGCCTGTTTTCCTTCCTGTTAAATACACATAATACATCCTTTGTTAACTTTTTTTGTCTGAAATCCCAATGTTTTCTTCTTTTTTTATTCTAGCTAAATGTGCCAATCGTGTTATGATTTCCGTCGACTTCCAATTGTACAGAATCCTTGGGAATTAACGGAAATCGTCAAGTGAGGATATCGGCTCAAGTTCAATTCTGGTAAGGATCTTAGCTGATTTCAGACAGAAATAATGGAGGTAAAAGAATGACACGATTAACAATAATCTTTATAAGTTTAACTGCTATTGTTTTTATTTTAGCAGCACAGAGCTATGCTGAGATTGACCCTGAGGCTGTTATAGGTATATGGCTTCTCGATGAAGACAAAGGCGGAGTAGCTGAAGATTCGTCTGGAAATGGTCATGATGGAAAGATCATAGGTGATCGCAAAGTGGTAAAGGCAAAGTTTAACAAAGGATTCGAGTTTAAGGGGAAATTAAACAATTACATCAGCGTTCCACATGACAAATCTCTAAATTTGGCGGAGTTCACAATAGCCTATTGGTGCAAGATGGGTGTCAGCGGCAAATGGCAGATCCCGGTGCAAAAAGTTGATTTCGCCGTCAATGGATCACATAGAAATGTAGACTTTCAGACCCCATCCAGCAGGTGGTAACGTCAGCGTCTATTTCTCTCAAGGTGCGAATCAGTGGAGAGGCGCTAACGGCAAAACAGAAGTCTCAGATGAGAAGTGGCATCATATAGCCGGTTCTTATGATCTGGATGCTTTGCTGCTCTATGTGGATGGCGTTCTAGAAGGAGAAGGCGATCATGATGGGAAGCCAGGCTTTATGGATGACCCATTAATGCTTGGGAGTGGGAAAATTTGGCCCTTCATGGGGATTATTGATGATGTAGGGATATTCAGCAAAGCGTTATCGGCTGATGATATAAAGAACATTATGAACAAAGGATTATCTAGTACGCTTGCTGTTGTTTCCTTATCAGGCAAACTCACTACCACCTGGGCAGAGATTAAGAAGTAGAATTATAAATTTTGCTCCGACACGTTGTATCGGGGCTTTTGTACTACTATTTTATGGATTCCATGTAAAATCAAGGACATTTGTACTTAAGTTTTAACTTAAATACATGTACATATACTCTTACTTTTCAAGTTTATCTAGGTGAACTCACAAACTCTGACAAGCATTTATGAACTTGTTTGTAATGCGTAAAAAACGTTGACAAATATCAAAATAAACTTAATACTGGATTTTTATTTAAACTCAGTTTGTCAGACATCGTATCAACCTCAAACCAAACCTTAAGAGGATTACAGCACCTTAATAAGGAGTTTATAATGGGAAGCAAGTTTGCCAATTTAGGAATTGTTATTTGTCTGGTACTTATTATTATACCTTCTTTGTCCTGGACGGCAGAATTCACCGATGGATTGATTGTTTATCTCTCGTTTGATGAAGGTAAAGGTAAAACAACCAAAGATGTAAGTGGAAATAAAAACGATGGTACTCTAGAAGGTCCACTCAAGTGGGAGGATGGTAAATTTGGTAAAGCCTTACGTTTTGAAACTGGTGCCGGTACTTGGGTTAAGGTCGAAAGTAACAAACAAATGAATGTTGATAAATTTACTTTTATGGCCTGGGTGAATATCGAAGATTGGGTCGGCGGTACCAGACAAATCGTCGGAAAATCGATTCACGGCGGTTGTGCTGGTCGCCTTCAGTATGGTTTGTTTAGTGAAGGTGGACAGATGACACTCAGGTTGGCAGGTGAAGGTGGGTCACCCAATATTTTCGCTAAACCACCGGAGGCCAATAAGTGGGTTCATCTAGCCTGTAGTAATGATGGTAAAGAAGGCAAAATCTTCTATGATGGTAAAGAAGTGGGTAAAGGTGCAGCGGGAGGAAAACTCAAACCCAGCCCTGACCCGTGGGCTATCGGTCAGGATTGTGACCGACTGAATTACATTCCTACCGGCTTGATTGATGAAGCCAGATTATGGAACCGTACTTTGAGTGAAGAGGAAATAGGTCAGTATATGAAGATGGGTGCCAAAGAGGCTTTAGCTGTTTCTCCTCAAACTAAGCTCTCCGTTGCTTGGGGACAAATCAAAACGACCTACTAGATTGCTGGTCTTAACTGGTTAGTAGAGGTCATTAGAACTATTTAGTACCTAAGCCCAAACTAACATCTCAACCACTACACGTCCTGTTGCTAGCAAGTAAGAGGACTTTTTTCTTAGGTAAGGACACTGGGTTGGTGGGTGATTGATCTTAAAAACTAGGTACATGCTGGTTTGGTAAATCGACATATTATTGTCGGGATTGATATTCCTCAACAGCTTTCAGTGCTTCTGGTGTGCCTATATAAACCAATGCCACTGCCGCATTCCTACGAACCTCTGCATCCTGATCCTTCAATGCTTGGATCAGAGCAGGCACCGCACCTTCTCCTATTTCCCCTAATGCCCTGGGATCGGATTCATGACGCTCAATTACCTACATTCTTCTATTTCTTGCTCGAGAAAACAGGCAACCTCACCGGTTTCGCCTGCCTTGTTTTCGCTAGGCCAAGCAGTATCAAAATTCAACGAAGTATCTGAAGCCTCGTTTGTCCTCGTGCCTTGCAGTACGCAGAACAACCCAATGATGCCCATCGTCTGGTGGTGACATCTCCTCGATCGTCCAGCCAAGATTGGTCTCGAAGAAGGAGACAGCCCGCTTGATCCCAGGAAGGTTGTAGTCGTTCAGGATCACAACTCCCCCCTTGCGCACCAACCGCCCGAGGTAAAACAAGTCGAGAAACACGCTGTCGAAGCGGTGGTTGCCATCAACGAACCCGAGATCAAACTGCCGTCCTTCCTTGAGAAACTGCGGAAGAGCAATCTGTGACATCTCAGCGTAGTACTCCACAAGGGGCCTGATTCCTGCTTCCTCAAGGACCTGAAGCCCGCAGTCGGCAAATCGTCTCGCCTGAAAAGGATCAAGCACAACATGCCGTGCAGCATGATTCCCATTCTGAAGCAAACCCTCGCAGATGTGCAGCGCAGAAATCCCATAGGCAAGTCCGATCTCGATTGTTTTCGTCGCGTTCTCGTACGACACCCATTTCCGCAGGGCTTCTCCTTCTCCAGCGCTGACGGCCACAGAACGAATATCGTGCGTCGAGCCGTCAGCATTCGCTACGACGAAGCCGTCGCGAATCAGCCGCTCGATGACGCGGCGCACCTGCTGGACCGCCCCACCATGGCTCGGTGGATTATCAAGGCTCATGATCACCTCGCTGTAGGGTGTTCTTGACTAACGGACATGGTGGGGCGGTCCAGCAGGTTTGATGAAATGTTATTCCCCTAAATCTTTGAAATACTCTATATAATCAGTTTCTTCATTTTCATCATCACCATCAGATTTATTCACGGCCTCTAAACATTTCCTGTTTCACTTCAGAAGCATTCCTATCATCAGTTTCCTCATCAAATTTCATACTAGAGAAATCCATATCAACCATCATCAGGAGCAACAAGATAACTGATCTCTTAATCATCATATTCACCTTGTACAAAAGTTTTAACTAAAATACAACGCCCCGACCGTTACTAGCTGAAATTTTGTCCACCATTGAATAAAGTAAATGTTTGGAGAAAAATTCCATATAACACTTCTCGTACTGCTCCATTTCATCCGTTGATAGAATTGCTCAAAAGCTGGTTAATGGGTTTGTTCCCTCGTGGTGTGATCCAGTTGTATTCCAATATAACTGCATATTTAATATGCGGAAATGTTGCTGATAACTTTGATAGGATAATTTTCCACCAAGCGGCAGGTAATATTGTACGATGGGCATTTCTGTTATTTGGCAGAATGGTCTTAGCTGGATAACATGCAATATTTGCAAATACAAACTTATTTGCAAAACTAAAGATTTCTTCAAGAATCCATCTCACATCCTCTACTGGACAATGTTCCAAAACATCAGT
>JYMV01023720.1_pt1 | contig 13733 bp, 11 predicted proteins | sample 338911 | NCBI WGS metagenome assembly JYMV01 (sample SAMN03354496, study PRJNA234377) | hydrothermal vent metagenome | biome: Deep sea; feature: Hydrothermal plumes at the Eastern Lau Spreading Center, Western Pacific Ocean; material: Seawater | place: Tonga | collected 2009 | depth 2000 m m
CGTCACGCCCGGGGGTGTTGGGGTCGTCGAACTTCAGTCCCGCTTCGAGGATGTCATCGCTGGTCGTCGAGATGAACTTGACCTCGACCTGAACAAGCGCCGGCTCAACGTCGACCTGGTCGATGATGGCCTGGATCTCATCGAGTCTCGGAACAACGTCCTTGACGATGAGGGAGTTCGTCTTTACGTCAAAATCCATCTCGCCATCCTCGCTGAGCGCCTTGCGCAGGGCGGTGAGCAGGGTGAACTCGACCTCGCCCTTGTCGGTGCTGATGGCACCCGCTTGCTTATCGATGTCGGAGATGATGGCGACATACGGCTCCGGCGGGCGAATGTAACGCAGCGCGATGATTCTCGTCTCGAGTTGCTTCTTGAGCGTCTCCGGGCGCACCACGCGGATGATCCTGGAAATGCCGTGAGCATCCTCGACGGTGACGAATCCGGCGGTCTTGACGATGGTGTCGAGAGCCTCGCGCCAGGGAACATTGCGCAGGGTCAGGGAGACCTTTCCCTGGATGTCTTCGGCGATGATGATATTGGCGCCGCTCTGCTTGGCCAGCAGGTCGAGCACTACCTTGATGTCCGCATCCTGAAACTCGATGTTGATCGAAGGGGGCTGGGTGAAGCGGATCAGGCGGTCACTCTCGTGGACGATGGTGCAACTGGTGTGGCGCGCGATCACGTCGAGAGCCTTGCGCCAGTTGACCGAATCCAGAATTAGCGTCACCTTCTCGTCGACATTGGGGTCGACGACAATGTTGACATCGACCTGCAGGCCGATCTCGGAGAGAACCTCTGTCAGATCCTTGTCCCTGACATCGACGGTGATGTAGTCGAGAGTCCGGATGCTGCGCGGACGTCCCTCTCTGATTCCGTCCTGCGCCATCAGCGGCAATCCGGCGAGGAGAACGAGGAGTAGCGACAGTAAAGGAAGAAAGGCCCGCTGTGTGTCGGGGCCGGATTTCAGGGTCATTCTCAGACCTCCCGTGGGTACGGTGGATTCCACTTGCCAGCCGCTGGTCCGAGAGGCTACAGCAGTGGGTATTTCGTTATCGGTACAAGCGAGGTGAACCTTGGACAATACCTCGCCACAAATGCGAACCATCAACTGATCGGGAGGCCGGGTGAACGCCCTGGGCTCACACCCAGCCTTCCTTCCTTCTCCTCTCAGTAGCGACGAAACATCTGAGGAATCAGTTCGCCGCGGTAGAGGAAGATGACTCGAGTGGGCTCGATCTTGGCGACCTTGACCCCATCGAAGCTGAATCCCTCTTCGAGCCAACGGTTTTCGATGATCGCCTGGGAGCCATCGGTAGAAACGATGATCCCCTGGATCCTGATGTTCCGTGCCCGAAATTCCCGCACGATTTCCGACCGCTCCAGGAGGCGATCGCTGAACTCGCGTATTTTCTGGGCGACAAGGATGTAGTCGTTATCGACGACCTCCAGGTCGAGCGCCAGACGCTCGACCTCTCCGTGAACTTCATCCAGACGCTGGAAGTCCTGCTCGAGGAAAGCACGTTCCATCTCCTGGGTTCCCTTGTAGGCGAGTCCGTAGAGATAACTGAGGCGGATCTCGTCTATCCCCTTCTCGATCTCGTCGATCCTGTCGAGAATCGCCCGGAATTCCGCGGCCAGTTCCGGTTCGGTGAAGCGCGAGAGGTGGCCCCCCAGGCTTCTCAGTTGCACATAGAACTCCTTCGCCTTCTCCTCGTCGTTGATGCGCAGCGCATACTCGATTCTCTTGACCGCCTGGCGCGCTTCGCCAAGAACCTTCTGCTGACGTTCCACATTCCAGCCGCCAGGGACCGGGTCCCCGGGCGTACCGGGGCGGGAAAGACGGTTGAAACTGCTGGTGAACGGATCGCGAAGGCCCTCGTGCTGGATCTCGTAGTGCTCGAGTTTGAGAGCCGCACGAACGAAGCGAGTGTCATGGGTGTAACTCTCCAGGGATGGGAATTGCCGTGAAGCCCGGGCGATGTTGATCCCGAGGCTGGCGGCCCTGTCGAGGAGAGTGAAGACTTCCTCCCTCACACCTCGCACCGCCAGGACATCGGCCAGCAGCAACGACGAGATCGCCTCGTTACCGCCGAAATCCTCGTACTCCTGGAATTTCCTCTGAGCTCCTGTGAACTCGAGGAGATTCCTTGCAAGGTCGCGCTGGGCGGCGAGGATCACCGCGTCCGTCTTACCTTCACTTTTCAGTTCGCTACCAAGGTCTTCGAGAGCCTCAGCGGCAAGGCGCCGGTAGACGAGCCCCAGTGTCAGATGGTAGTCGGCATTGTATGGGCGCAGGGCGACCAGTTCCTTCAGCCTACCGAGAACCCGGGACCAGCGCTGGCGCTGGATGTCCTCGCGCACGAATCGACGCAACTCGCCGATGCGGCGCTCGACCTCGCGCAGGTCCTGCGCCTGTCTCTCCTCGTCGTCAGCAACTCCACCAGTCACCGGATCATCGCCAGCGGGATCGGTGCTGTCGGCACCCTCACCGGTAACGATGGGTCCGATGACGGTGACCGCGGGAATCTCGCTATCCCCCACCACTGCCGAACTGGAAGGGATCGGCGGTTGCCAGAGAATGGGGAGGTCGGTGGCCCCGCCCTCGCCACCCAAGGTCAGGGGAAAAACCACGGTAGGAGCTTCGGCGAAAGCAACATTGGAACTGTCGAATCCCTCTTGCCCCTCGGCTTCACCGGCATTCACCAGGGAGGGGTCAGCGTCGGTGATGACCAGCGGCGGGCTGGTGGCCACCAGGAGGGGATCATCCAGCGGCGTCTCGAAGGCGATCCCGGTCCCATCCTCGACGAGGATCTCGACCGGCAGGTCGAACACCAGCTCGCTGGACTCCTCGATGAGGGTTTCCGCGGGCAGGTCGAACACCAGGTCGCTGGACTCCTCGATGGGGGTCTCCGCGGGCAGGTCGAACACCAGCTCGCTGGACTCCTCGATGGAGGTCTCCGCGGGCAGGTCGAACACCAGTTCGCTGGACTCCGCGATGAGAGTCTCCGCGGGCGGGTCGAACACCAGCTCGCTGGACTCCTCGATGGAGGTCTCCGCGGGCAGGTCGAACACCAGCTCGCTGGACTCCTCGATGGAGGTCTCCGCGGGCGCCTCGAAGGTCCAATCGGATGCCTCCTCGAGGATGGCTTCCACCGGTACCTCGGTCAGAACACCCCCCGGTGTCCCCCAGAAGATCTCGACCGGAGCATCAGCGATTTCTGTCATCGGGAGATGCAGTAGAAAACCGTCGGGGAGGATCGGGTAGCAGTTGGGGTCGAAGTTCTGGTTGGGAAAGAGTTCGTAGGCGGGAATTTGATATTGCGATCCTTCCTCGAAGACCAGCACAGCTTGTGCAGATTCGAAGGCCTCCTGATCAGGCACTTCAATGGCGAGATCGAAGGGCTGGTCAGGAAGTTCGATGACCACGCCCTCGTCGGCGGTGGATGTTTCGACTGCCGTCGTACCGGCAACAGGGACTGCCGTGTCAGAGGGGGTTTCCGGGTTCTCACCGATTCCAGATGAGGAGAGGAGAACGGCGACACCAACGAACAAAGCGATCAGGGTGTAGAAGGTTGAATTCTTCATTCTAGCTGCCCTCCGGGTTCAGGTCTTTCTCCTCGTAGGTGTACGTGGAGATTTCGAGGGAGAGGGATCTCACCTCGGAGGGAGCGGCAGCCCAGTCGATCTCACCTTGCCAACTGGCCGGATCCTCATCCTCGACCGACTGGATCGAGATGCTGTCGATCTGGAGAAACCTCTTGTGATTTTCGACACGGTTGATGAATCGATGCAGATCGTGAAAAGAACCACGCATCGTGAAACGGTACTTGTGCCTGTGGAAACGATCGGCGGAGTTGACTGTGGAGGCACTGCCAGCCCTGGGATTCCGCCCCACCGCCAGTTCCTTGACCACAACCGGGCCCGCGCTATCGATCAGCAACCCTGCCTCCTGGCTGAGGGCGGTGATGTCATCGAGGAACGCGTCCTGGCGCACCTCGTCGGGGCTCGGAAGTATGGCGGTGTAATCGCGCACGATTCCGGAGAGTTCCCGGGCACGCTCGCGAAGGTGAGGGACCTGTGCGATTTTTGTCTCAGCAAATGCCTGATCCGCGTCGATCCTGTCGATCTCCTGCTTCCACGAGGCCCTGTCGCTGCTGACCATCCACCCGAGCGCAATCTCACCGGCGAAGAGCAGTGCAAATGCACCGACAACAAGGACAAGTTGCTTGTTCTCGTTTAGTTTCATCGTCTAGCCCTTCTTCTCTTCTTTTTTCTTTGCAGGAGGAGGAGGTGCGGGTGGGTCATGGAGCGGCTTGAGGTCGATCTCGATGCGCGAACGCAGGAGGTCCCCGACCTCACCCGCCCCCTCGATCACGCTCCATGCATGATCGGTGAATCCAATGAACTCCCCAAAAAAGTTGTCTGGCAAGGAACTGACATCGACGAGATCGCGGTAAAAGCGAGTGTCCTCTGCCAGTGCAGCTCTGAATCGGGTGAAGGAGGAGGGATCGGTCCCGTTGGAGATACAGTCGAGGGTCAGGCGACCACCCGTCTGAACCCCACCACCGCGGGTGTCCCACTGATACTCGCCAGGATCGAGCGTTCTCATCTCCAACCCTGTGATCCAGATCTCTTCTGGAGTGAGAAATACCAGTTGATCCAACTTCGGCGCCCAGAGAATCCGACGCGTTTTGATCTTCAAAATCGCATCTTCACGTTGCTTGTAAAATGCGATGTCCTCGTTGATTCGATCGACTTCCGCCGCCTCTTGCTGAAGCGTCGCCAGGTGAGCTTGTCTCTCCATGGCCAACGCTTCCATGTTCCCGGCAGTAATCCACATCCAGAGCAATCCAACTCCAGCAACGGTTACCACGGCAGTCGAGACTGCAAGGGTGTAAAAGACCATCCGAGGTGTGCGTGCCGCCTTCTGCAGTTCCAGTGGCAGCAGGTTAATCCTGATCACTTCGCTTCCAGCCTTTCTCTATTGTTTCCGTTTTCGATCAGGCGCTGTCGAGCAGTCGCGAGCTGAGTCCCACGGCGATCGGCAACTGGCAAGCGTGCTCGCGGATCGCCTCGACATCGACACAGTCAGCCTTTACCGGAATGTTCTCCAGAGGGTCCCAGTCCCGAACTTCGCGCCCGAAGACGCGCTCGAAGGTCTCTTTCAATCCGAGGGTTCTGCTGGCTCCGCCAGAGATGAATACCTCGGCGACCTGTTGATCGAACTGGTTCTCGAAGTAATCGAAGGAGAGAAGGATCTCGCTGGCAAGGTCCTCCAGAACCGGCTGGACCGCCTCCGTGATCATCGTCTCGTGACCGTCAGGTGAGCGTTTCAACTCCTCTGCTTCGTAGTCGTCCATATGCTGGTGGCGGGAGAGAGAGTCGGTGAAATCGTTTCCTCCGACGTAGATCTCACGGGAGAAACAGGAAGTGGTTCCGCGCAGAACGTGGATGTTTGTCTTGGTAGCGCCCACATCGACGAGTGCCACGACCGTCTCTTCATCCTCGAGCCTGGAACTGTTCATCTGACGCAGTGCGTAAGCGTTCCCGAGAGCGAAGCAATCGACGTCCACGACCACCGGGGTCAAACCGAGGTCCTGGACCTGGCTGACATGTTCCTGGATCAGATCCTTCTTGGCCGCGACCATCAGTACCTTCATCTCCGACTCTCCCTCGCTGGTGGAGTCGGTTTCTTGAAGGCTCTGTCCATCGATGTCGACCTCATCGACCTCGAAAGGAATGTACTTGTCCGCCTCGAAACGAAGAGCTGCCTTCAACTCTTCATTCGTCATGTCGGGCATGTTGATGTAGCGAACGATGACGGAGCGGCCCGATACCGAAGTCACGACCCGTTTGCCACTGATCCCCGCTTCGTGGAGAACGGTGCGGATCGTTTCGCTGACTTGCTCCGGAGAAGGAATCCTCCCCCACCCGAAGCCCGTGACCTGGACTCCCTCACCCGTATCGGTGAGTTCGACCGCCTTGATCTCGTTTGTTCCGATGTCGAGACCGACGACCGATTTCTTCCTGCTGAACATATTTCTCACCTTCATGATGACCTCGAGGTTGAACCTCTACGGTCGCGGTTGGCCGACAGGACCACGCAGGAGCCCTGTCCCTGTTAATTCAATCTGTCAACCAGGGGACGTGGACCGGGAACCGGTCAGCACCACTGGCGGGGACCCGCCATCGAATAGGTCCCGGAAAGTATAGGGGGAAGGTGCGGAAACCGTCAAATCGGGCAACAAGCAGCGCAGGGGTAAATGCCTCTACCAGCGCCTTGGGAGGTCGGGAAGGTGGTCATGGGCCCAACGACGGAGTTCCCGGGTGATGGCGAATCCGTCACTCATATCGAGGCATCGATGCGCCAGTTCCTGGACATCGAAGTCCCTCACCAGCCGGATCACCTGCTTCACCTCGGGGATCAGCTGGGGGCTCACGCTCAGTTCGCGCAGACCGAGTCCGATCAGCAGCGGCAGATAGATCGGCTCCGATGCCATCTCGCCACATACAGAGACACGAATGCCGTGTTCGTCCCCAACTTCGAGGACCCTGACGAGCAGACGGAGTATCGCCGGGTGGACCGGGTCATAGAGTTCAGCAACACGTTCGTTGCCCCGATCGACTGCAAGTGTGTACTGCACCAGGTCATTGGTACCGACGCTGAAGAAACTGACCCTCGGAGCAACCAGGTCGGCGATGACAGCCAGAGAAGGGACCTCGATCATGACCCCGACGGGGACGTCGTCATCGAAGGGAATATTCTCCTCACGAAGTTCTTCCTTCACCTCTTCGATGAGCATCAGAGTTCGGTCAAGTTCCGGAATTGAACTGATCATCGGCAACATCACTCGTATCTGACCGAGTGCACTGACGCGATAGATCGCGCGAAGTTGTGCACGAAACACATCGGGGTGCTCGAGGCACCACCGGATCGATCGGCAGCCGAGGAACGGGTTCTCTTCCACCAACCCGAGGCCATCGTCCTTGTCTCCACCGAGATCCAGAGTCCGCAGAGTCAGTGGCCTGTTTCCCAGTTCTCTCAGGACGTTTCTGTAGTGCTGGAAGTGAACTTCCTCGTTGTTCCTCGGTGTCTGGAGGTGGATGAACTCGGTCCTGAAAAGCCCTATCCCTTCCGCACCCAGTTCGACGGCACTGTGAACCTCCTGGGGAAGTTCGATGTTGGCATGAACCTGAAGTGCATGCCCATCGATCGTCTCCGCGGGCAACGACGCCTGCTTCCGCAGCCTGCGCGTGACCCTGGCGGTCTCCTCCACCTTCGATTGGTATTCCTTGACGGTGCGCTCATCAGGATTGATGAGGACGATCCCGCGGAATCCGTCGATGATCACCAGGTCTCCCCCGACGACGGTGGTCGAGATGTCATCGAGGCCGACCACCGCGGGGATTCCGAGGGCCCGCGCCATGATGGCGGTGTGGGAGGTCTTGCCGCCGACGTCGGTCGCAAAGCCATGGACCCAGCGGGGATCGAGCTTCGCGGTCTGCGCCGGAGTCAGGTTGTGGGCGATGACGACGACTTCTCGCTCGAGAGTATTGAGAGTCTCGATCTTCTTGCCGAGCAGGGTGCTCAGAATCAGTTTCTCGATGTCAAAGAGATCGTGGACTCTCTCGGCGATGATCGGCGAATCCATCGCCGCGAATTTTTTGATGTAACGGTTCAGTACCCTCGAGACGGCATGCTCCGCCGTGTAATGCTTGTCGCGAATCGCTGCAATGATCTCTTTTCTCAGCACCGGGTCGGCGACGAGATCCCTGTGGATCTCCAGGATCTGGGTATGGATCTTGATCTTCGTCCCGAGGCTCTCGATATCCTTATCGAGGCTCTTCTGCGCAAGGACTACCGCCTGCTCGTAGCGCTCGACCTCATCCTCGACCTGCGACTTCTCGATGAAGCGCTGGGGGATGCGCAAGTCCTCGGTATCGAGGGCAAACGCCTCCCGGATCACAATCCCCGGACTGACCGGGATCCCCTTCTTCAGTTCCATCGGTACTCCAGCTGCTCGGAGCGATCAGGCTCCGTGAAAATCGGACTTCACGAGATCGACGAGTGCGTCGAGAGCCTCGCCCTGATCAGCACCTTCGACCCGGATGGTGATCTCGTCGCCAAGTTGAGCGCCCAGGGTGAGGATGGCGATGATCGATTTGCCATCGACCGTGTCCCCCCCGGGCCTGCTGAGAAAGACAGCGGACTCGAATCTCTGGGAGAGTCTGACGAACTCGGTCGAGGCTCTGGCGTGCAACCCCGAGCGATGGGTGATGGTGAGCGTCTCGGCGCAGCCGGTGCTCATCTCTTCTGCCTGCCGACCTCGAGCAAGCTCTCGACCAGGACCGTTCCGAGACGATCGGAGTGGTGACGTATCGTCGATGCTTCCGGGTCGACGAGGTTGTCCTCGATCACTCTCATACCCGAACTGGTGAGTTGATCAGACCCGAGAACCTGGTTGCTTCCCTGTCCCTGGTAGAGGTCGAGCAACGCCTGGGGGATCCCTCCCCGGTGGGCGAGAACGCTGGTGATCACATCGGACCCGACGTGCCTCTCGAGAGCGGCGAGGTGTGCTGGGAGGTCCATCCCACCCGTTTCCCCAGGCTGAGTCATGACGTTTGCCACGTAGACCTTCTCGCAACCGTTGGCGATGACCCGTTCCCTGATCCCGTCGATGAGAAGAGGCGGGATCACGCTGGTGAAGAGGCTTCCGGGACCAAAGACCATCAACTCGGCCTGTTCGAGGGCTTCCTCGATGTCAGGAGCAGCTTTCGAGACCCGGGGGCGCATCTCGACCCTCTCGATCGGTCGATCGGAAGCAGAGATCTCGACCTCCCCCGTCGATGAACTGCCATCGGAATGGCGGGCGATCAGCGACACCTTCTGGTCGGTCGCTGGCAGCACCTGGCCCTCGACCCCGAGCAGGCGGTGCAGCTCGCGAATCGCCTTGTCGAAGCCGCCGGTGACCCTGGTCAGTGCCGTGATGAGGAGGTTGCCGAAGTTGTGGCCCTTGAGATCGGATTCCTCGAAACGATACCCGAGCAGCTGTTGCCACAGTGGCTCGGAGCTGGCGAGGGCCAGCAGACAGTTGCGCAGATCCCCCGGGGGAACCATGTCGAACTCCTTGCGGAGACGACCGGATGACCCGCCGTTGTCGGTCACCGTGACGATCGCAGTGATCGAGGTGGAATGCCGCCTCAAGCCCCTCAGAAGGCAAGACATCCCGGTACCACCACCAAAGGCGACGATCCGGGGAGATCGTTCTGATTCGGGCACCAGGGTCATCGTTTCTTCCCGCTCCTTGGCCACCCAGGCGGGCAGCTCCCGTTTCCGGTTTCTTGTGTCGCTCCCCCGCGGAGTTCGCGTTCTCATCGACGAACGATTCCTCCAGTGGCCTGGTCCCGACGGTGGGGTATCCCGGGGCACTCTCCAGGAAGAGGAAGGGGGTCGACGGGGCCGAGTTCCCGCTCCAGGAATCGGGAAAGGTGTAACACACCCGGGGACACCACGCCATCTCTGGAGCACCAAGTTGGCGCCAGAGATCAATCACAACTCACCAAATTTATATAACTTACAGACTGGAGTCAGAAACGGGGGAGGTGATCCCGAACCTCCAGGGGCGGACCGAGGGGATAGCCGACCTCCATCAGGAACAGCCCCTGTGGAGGCGCCCCCCTGCCCCCTTCTCGACGGTCCCCCGACGCCAGGATCCGCTTGACCTCCTGCGCCCCGGTCGCCCCCCTGCCGACGTCGACCAGGGTGCCGACCAGGTTGCGAACCATCCTGTAGAGGAAGCCATCGCCGATGGACTGAACCCAGACCCAGTCGCCCCGCGCCCGGACGTCGAGAGCCGCGAGCGTTCGCGTGGTGTCCTGGGGTTCATCCTTGGAACGATTGCGAAACGCTGCGAAGCAGTGGCGACCGACAAGGAAGCTAGCAGCTTGATTCATCGCCTCGATATCGAGGGACTCATTGACCCACCAGCAATTTCTCGCCTCGAAGAGCGGAGCCCGCTCCCCTTTCCAGATCCTGTAGAGGTAGCGCTTGCCTATCGCATCGAACCTCGGATGAAAATCATCGAGAACCTCCGAGCATGAGACGATGGAGATGTCCGGAGGTGTCCGCGCCGCCAGAGCGCGAGCTAGGGGATCGGCATCGAGGTTGGTTTCGAGACTCACCAAAACGACCTGGCCGAGAGCATGCACTCCGGTGTCGGTGCGCGAAGCTCCCTCGAGGTCGATTTCGCCGCCCCTGGAGACCGGTACGAGGGCCTGGCGAATCTCTCCTGCGACGGTGCGTACTCCTGCGCTCTCCTGCCAGCCGTGAAAATCAGTACCGTCGTATGCCACGACCAGCCGGAATCGCCGGGTCATCGGTTCACTGCTGTCGCCAGCGCTCGGCGATCTGAACGGCATTGAGCGCGGCACCCTTGAGAATCTGGTCTCCCACCACCCACATCTGGAGAACGTCCGGCTGCGGTGCCCTCAACCGCCCCACTGCCACATCGTGGGTCCCTGCCAGGGGGCCAGGGGTGGGAGGGGAAGTGAGCTCATCCTCGACCGAAACCCCTGGCGCTGCTGCCAGCAACCTGCGCGCCCCCTCGAGACGGGTCCGGTCCTCATCCTCGAAGAGCAAGGTGGCGGCAATCGCGTGGCAGCGTTCGACAGGAACCCTGACGCATGTGACCGAAACTTCCAGATCCGGAAGTTCGAGGATCTTGCGCGACTCCTCGAGCATCTTCCGCTCCTCGGTGGTGACGCCATCATCGGCATCGGGATCTCCGATGAGGGGGAAGAGGTTTCCCGAGATGGGAAAGGGGAAGGGGTTCCCCGGCTCGAAAGCGCCGCCGCTCTTTTCACGGGAGAGAGCGTCTAGCCCCGCCCTTCCCGCCCCCGAAACCGCTTGATAGGTGTCGGCAAAGACCCTGAAGGTGCCGAGTTCTCGCAAGGGAGCAAGGGCCAGCAACAGGATGGTCGTCGAGCAATTCGGATTGGCGATAATCGCCGGACCTGGGGGAATCCTGTCCCCATTCACCTCCGGAACGATGAGTGCGACCGCAGGATCCATCCGGAATGCCGAGGAGTTATCGACAACCGCGATCCCTTCTCCGACGAATCTCGGAGCCCACTCCTTGCTGACGCCCGCTCCTGCTGCGAAGAGGGCGACATCGATCCCTGCAATGTCGATCCCCGAGGTCAATTCCTCGATGACGATTTCACCATCGCGCCACGGCAGCCGACTCCCCGCCGAGCGTGAAGAGGCGAAAACTCGAGGACTCTCCTCTCCCAGCGGAGAAGACTCCAGGAGGCGGAGCATCTCCTCGCCGACCACCCCGGAGGCTCCCACCACTGCGACCTTCAACTCTCCTCCTTGTCGCGTACTCGACCAGCGAGCCAGGTCATCGCAACAGGCACCACAACCAGAACCAGGGCGCCCACAATTACGACCAGAAGTTCGTAGCGGCCAAAGTAGAAGAGCATCAGTCAGCTCCCCGTTTGCCAGGCAGATCCCGTTGGTTGACTTCAGTGACGATGGAGTCGACGAACTCCTCGAGAGGAACGGCGCCCTCCTCACCGATGCCATGTCTTCGTACCGAGACAGTCCTCGCTTCCTCCTCCTTGCCGCCGACCACCAGCAGGTACGGGATTTTCAATTCGGAGCCGGCCTTGATCTTGGAGTTGACGCGATCATCACCATCGTCGAGACCGACGCGCAGTCCTTTCGATCGAAGGAGCTCACGAACTTCGGTGGCGTAGCCGGTGAACTTTTCGCTGATCGGTAATACACGTGCCTGCTCCGGCGCCAGCCAGGTGGGGAAGGCGCCCTCGAAATGCTCGATGAGAATCCCGACAAATCTTTCGAACGATCCGAAGGGTGCACGGTGCACCATCACCGGCCTGTGGGGAGCGTTGTCGGCACCGATGTAGGAGAGGTCGAACCTCTCGGGAAGGTTGTAGTCGACCTGCACCGTGCCGAGCTGCCACTCCCTGCCGATGGAATCGGTGACGACAAAGTCGATTTTCGGGCCGTAGAAGGTGGCCTCTCCAGGTTCCTCGGTGAAGGGCACTTCGAGGGAACGAGCCGCAGCACGGCACGCCTCCTCGGCAAGATCCCACGCCTCGGAAGATCCGGTGTACTTGTCGGTCCCTTCCTCCCGAAGGCCAACCCGGACACGGTAGTCATCGAGGCCGAGGGTCGAGAGCACCAGCTTGACCAGTCCGAGACAACCCGCCAGCTCCTCGGCAACCTGGTCCTCGCTACAGAAGAGGTGGGCGTCATCCTGGGTGAATCCCCTCACCCGGGTCATTCCGGTGAGCTCTCCAGACTGCTCCCAGCGGTAGACCGTTCCGAACTCGGCGATGCGCACCGGCAGATCGCGGTAACTGTGGCGTTCCGCCGCGAAGATGCGGATGTGGTGGGGGCAGTTCATCGGTTTCAGCAGGTAGCCGTCGATCTCTCCCTCGGCGAGCTGGTTGGCGAGATCTGCGCAGCTGCAGCCCTCCTTAGCGAAACGATCGAGTTCGTCGCCAGCGATCAACGGTGGGTACTGACTCTCCCGGTAGAAAGGGAAGTGACCGCTGGTGCGGTAGAGGCCGAGCTTGCCGATGTGGGGGGTGTAAACGATGTCGTAACCCTGGGAAATCAGGTGGCCGCGGATGAACTCTTCCAGTTCCCGTCGAACGATGCTGCCGGCGGGGAGCCACAGAACCAGGCCCTGGCCCACTTGCTCGTCGATCTTGAAGAGCCCGAGTTTCTTTCCGAGAACCCGGTGATCCCTCTTGCGCGCCCGCTCGAGCCTCTCGAGATGGTCCTCGAGATGCTTGGGGTGAGAGAACGCTGTTCCGTAGACGCGGGTCAGACCATCGGAGGTGGCATCACCGTGCCAGTAGCTGGAGGCGATGCTGAGCAGCTTGAAAGCCCCGATCTTTCCCGTTGACGGCAGGTGTGGACCCCTGCAGAGATCTTCCCAGTTCTTCCCCGGTTCACCGGTCACATACCAGGACAGTTCCTCCGAACCACCCTCGACGGCACGCTCGGCGTTGTCGAGCTTGTACTTGCTTCCCTCCGATTGCAGCTTGGACATCCCTCCATCGATGGGCATGTCGACGCGCTGGAAAGGACGGTCCTCGGCGATGATCTTCGCCATCTCCGCCTCGATCTCCTCGAAATCGGTAGTGCTGAGGGGGCGGTCCTCGGGAAAAGCGATGTCGTAATAGAAGCCGTCATCCGTCGGCGGCCCGTAGACGAGGTCCGCTGCCGGGACTACCCTCTGGATCGCCTCCGCCATCACGTGGGCGCAGGAATGGCGGACGAGGTAGAGGGCATCGGCATCGAGGGGATCCCCCTTGCGAGCCGAGGTCACGATCGAGAGCTCGCAGTCCTCTCCTATCGGTCGCGACAGGTCGAACAGCTGGTCATCGATCTTGACGCCGATGGCAGCCTTCAGGAGGCCAGCACCGATGTCCCCGGCGATGGTCGCCCCATCCACCTCTCCTTCGTACTCTCGAACGCTGGCGTCAGGAAGTGTGATCCTAGGCATCCGGTCTCGCTCCCGCTGGGGCCCATGTCGACCCGCGACGGCGCGTCCGAGATCGACAGCAGGATTCTATCCCCCCTCCGGCACGGGGGGCAACCGCACCCGTGCTCCTTGACGCCGGGATCGGCACCACCGACCATCGGGGCGAAAGGGAGGTCTGTTGACCGATCGCCAGCGGGAACTGTCGGTGCT
>JYMV01043388.1_pt1 | contig 13726 bp, 11 predicted proteins | sample 338911 | NCBI WGS metagenome assembly JYMV01 (sample SAMN03354496, study PRJNA234377) | hydrothermal vent metagenome | biome: Deep sea; feature: Hydrothermal plumes at the Eastern Lau Spreading Center, Western Pacific Ocean; material: Seawater | place: Tonga | collected 2009 | depth 2000 m m
TCCTTTTCCTTTTATGTGACCTAGCACACCAGTACCACCGGCAAGGTTCTCAATAAAAGAAACACCCGAATTTCTAAGTTCTCTTTTTATAACGTCACTCGTTCGAGTTTCTTGATATCCAAGTTCTGGATGGGCGTGTAAGTCGTGCCGAATGTCAACGAGTTCTGGCAGTATTTCTTGAATACACGTATCGATTTTTGCAGTCAAACTCATGATTTTAGTGGAGACAAGCCCCGTTCCTCTCGTTGTTTGTTGACCCAAGTCAGCGCTTGTTTGTCATGCCCGATAAGTTTGACAAGTTGAGATGATGAAACGGATGCACACGCAGCAGTAGAGGAGAGGTCAAATTCAAAACCAAATAAGAGGTCAAGTGTTTCTGCAAGAAGATGTGGATAGTCTCGATGCTTTGGGTTGATAGGTAGTTGGTCACCTTGTTGTCTTCCACCCCAAAGTTCACTGCATTTCCAAACATTAATTTCAACTTGCCTTCGAAGGGTGATTGCTAAGTTGCGTCTCAATCGTGAAATTGAGAGCGACCTATTTTCACTTTGTCTTCTTCGTTCTGTTGCAGTACCTGAAATATCAGTTGGAACGTGCGTTGCAGTACATGCCGTTGCTTTACGGTTTCGATGTTGGCCGCCAGGCCCACCAGTTCTCCCAAATGAAAGTGAAACTTGCTTGAGTAATTCCTCATCACTCATCATCGCGGGATGGTTGCCCTCAATCATACGATGGCGAGTAGGTATAAAGTCCTCAATAGGGAGTAAACTGGGTTGTTTGCGACGTATATTTTGATGATTCTTAGAGGATTTCATGAAGCTATTCCCCGTGGACTTGCAGTTAGTTCTAAATCGGCAAACTGACTCGTTGAAAAAAGATGCCAACCTAAACCTGCGACCATCGCAGCATTGTCGACACAATATGTAAGTTCCGGAACGTGAAGTTGTAGATTTTTATCATTGGCTACTGATTTCAGTTGTTCACGCAGTCTCGAATTCGCTAGAACGCCACCTCCAGCGATCAGACTTTTGCAACTTGTCTGAGAAAGTGCATCGCTCAGACCGCGTAAAATTGTGTCTACAACTGCTTCTTGAAAAGAAGCTGACCAGTTATTTTTTTCCTCAAGTGTTAAGGAAGCAGCACTGTTAGGAAAAACTGTTTTACCATTTTTGCGTTGAGGGTTTCCACGTACACCATAGAGCAATGCAGTTTTGAGACCGCTGAATGAAAAGTCACTTTTATTATTTTTAAGTTTTGGTCTAGGAAGTTGATAGGTTGAAGTTCCAGTTTGGGCTGCTTCATCAATGAATCGACCACCGGGCCAGCCCATTTCTAGGATGGACGCTGCCTTATCAAACGCTTCGCCTGCCGCATCATCGATTGTTTTTCCAATACATGTTGCGGTAGATGGATCATCTAAAAGTAGTATTGAAGTGTGTCCACCAGAAACAACGATACCAAGGGCTGGATAGTGTGGCGTTTCGCCACTGAGCAACGGTGCCCAAAGGTGTGCCAGTACATGATCAACGGCAACAAGTGGTTTGCCAAGAGACCACGCAAGAGATTTTGCAGCAGCAACACCAACAAGAAGTGAGCCAATCAATCCGGGGCGGTTCCCAACTGCGATGCAATCTATCTCGTCTATGGAAATGTTTGCTTTTCGAATCGCTTGCAAGACGACAGGCAAGATGCGTTCAAGATGTGCCCTGCTTGCAATTTCTGGAACAACACCGCCATACTCTTGATGTAACGCATCTTGAGAAGCAACGATATTCGAAAGCACTTGCGTGCCATCTTTCACAACTGCTGCTGCAGTTTCATCACAACTTGATTCAATACCTAATATGAGACTCATCGTAATACTATTCTTTTGAAACTTCTTCCTTGGTGTATGTGCCTTGCAATATTGCAACACGGGATCCAATTTTCTCAATTGCTTTCAAGTGAAGTTCTCTTGCTTTGGCAAGATTATCTAATTCGTTCTCAATACTTGCGATCACGGGATCATCTTCGCTGAGTGTTGGCCATGTGTCATCAGAAAGTTTGGCGGTAAACGCACGCAGCGCTTGTGCAAGTTGAAAGTCACCAAGGGCAGTTTCTATCCACTCTGCATTACCACATACCGCGTCGTCCGGTTCATTGTTTGTAATGACACGATACGGTTGAGTTTTTTCTATTCTTGCACGATAATCTTCAACTGATTCAATGACAACCAAACCTTCATTTGGATCAACGCCCCAAAGTGAGATATTTTCTGTAAGTTTCTTGTCAATAGTTCTCCCTGTGGGGAGGTCATATCTTGCAACCGTTAATTTAAGTAATCCCCCAGCAATTTCTTGCACTTCTTGCACGGAACCCTTTCCAAAACTTCTGCTCCCGAGTACGACTGCTCTGTCATGACCCTGCAATGCACCAGCAACAATTTCAGATGCAGATGCGGAGTTTCCATTGACCATGACCAAGATTGGAACATCATCAAACATGGTCTTTGGCGTTGCTTTTACACCGCTCATTGGTTTACTTCTACCAGTGACGGACACGATTTGACCTTCACCAAGGAAGATGTCAACGATTCCGACGGCGGCATCCAACGCTCCACCGGGATTGTCACGTAAATCAAGGACAAGACCGTTGGCGAGATTTTCATTTTTAAGTGCAATAAGTGCCGCCTTTAATTCTCTGACTGTGTTGCTTGTGAACTGCCTAATTTTGATGTACCCAATGCCAAGATCATCATCTAGACACCAACTCCACTGTTGATTTTTTCTGATGAGCCCAGAAACTGTGCGCGAAATGATATGACCGCGAGTGACTGTTATGACCTCTTCTTCGTCATTTGGATGTCGGACATGAAGGAGCACGTCTGTGCCTACGGGTCCAGTGAGTCTGCCAACGAGTTCTCTGATAGTTGCGTTTGTCGCTGCTTCGTTATCGATTGATTCGATGATGTCACCTGCGAGAATTCCAGATTTCAATGCTGGTGATCCTTCCATAGGAGTAATGATCATCAATTCCCATTGTTGATCGTTGTTTTCAATCATTCGTACTTCTGCCCCAATCCCCGCATAATCTCCTTCGAGATCTTTGGTAAACGTGTCAACCTCTCTTGTTGGGATATAGACAGAATATGGATCGTCAAGTGATTCTAGCATCGCATGGATAGCAGCTTCTTGCATTGCTTTTTCATCAGGCTCAGCAATATGGCGATCAACGACAAGTCGATGGACATCGATCAGTGGGTCATAAAAATCATAACTTGGCGTTGAAGAAGTCAACGCGAGAGATAATTGCACAGCTACTAGTGTCGTAAGTATTACAATCATGATTGGCATAAAGCGTGATCGGCGTATCATCGTCGTACTCCTTTCCCCGAATTCCCCTTTAAGAATAAATGTTATGTGAGTGTAATGTACCTGTAAGTAGAATACCATACACTGCAAGGAGATCAAAGACTTTACTGCATGGGATATCAAAAACGAGAAGATCTAAATGTAGTTTCGGAGCGGGCTATTTTGGTCGCCCTCACGTTATGGGGTGAAAGGATCCCTTTAGATGAAAGATTTACAGAACTTTCCGCCCTGACGGAATCTGCTGGCGGGGAAGTTGTAGGGTATTTGACCCAGAAAAGACGCTTACCAAGGGGTCGAACATTCGTTGGGAAGGGTAAATTAGATGAACTCAAGAATTTGGCAGAGTCTACTGACGCTTCAGTGATCATCTTTGACCATGATTTGACACCTGCTCAAATTCAAAACGTCGAAGAAGCGACAGATCGTAAGATCATCGATAGGAGCGAACTTATCCTTGATATTTTTTCAAGTCGCGCTGACACTGTAGAGGCACGGTTGCAAGTTGAGATTGCACAACTTGAATATACATACCCAAGGCTTCGTGCAATGTGGGATCACCTTGGGCAAGTGACAGGCGGTGCACCCATTGGCATAGGAACCCGCGGTCCTGGCGAACAACAGTTAGAAATTGACCGGCGTCTAGTACAACGGCGATTGAAACTACTAAGGCGTGAACTTGACACTATGCAGCAACGTTCTGTTCGCGAGGTTCAGCGACGCAATACAGATCACTTCACAGTTGGCTTGGTTGGGTATACGAATGCTGGAAAATCAACATTATTCAATACGCTAACTTCAGGGGGAGCTTGGGCACACGATCAATTGTTTGCAACACTTTCAACGCGTATAGAGCGTTGGGAACTTGGTGGTGGTGTTGGGGCTATGCTGTCCGATACCGTTGGGTTTGTCAGAAGATTACCACACCACCTTGTTGCGAGTTTCCGTTCGACGCTTGAAGAAACTGTGAACTGTCAACTTTTATTGGTCATTGTTGATGCAGCAGATCCAGCAGCAGGGCATCAACTTCAAACCGTAGAGAAAACGCTCGATGACATTGGAGCGATTGATCAACCACGAATTCTAGTGTTGAACAAAATTGACTGTGTACAAGAACTAGCTGAGCGTTTAGTACTCACTTCGATGTATCCAGAAGCAGTCCAACTGAGTGCAAAAACTCGTGAGGGTGTTGAAGCACTTGACAACGAGGTACGCTCGTTTGTTGTTGGACCGATGTGTGAAGTGGCATTAAGCCTTGAAACGTCCGCAGGAAAAGCAATTGATTTTATCGAAAAACGTACGACAGTTTTACATCGGGATTGGGAAAAAGATCGTTCTGTGTTTAGGATAAAAATAGGACAACGCCAACTCCAACAGTTAGCATCACTCGGCGGTAAGTTACTCGTTAATGACATGAAACCTGTTGAAGCATTTGAAGTTTTATGGCCTTCCGAACAAAAACAGGGAGGTTGTTGTTGAGTCTCTCCGCATCATTTAAGCTAGAAAGGTACTGATTGACTTCCCAAGAACTAGGTCTTGATGCATTCGCTCACGATTTGAACCCTGCAATTGTTGGGATGATTCGCTCGTGGCAAGGTGATCCGGAGTTGGATTTACTATACCGACGAGTGCAAGCAAGTAAAACTCGCCGTGGTTTTCTTGATTGTTTTGCAGAGACGTTGGTTGCAGGTCATGCAAGAAGTGCGGGTTGTAAAGTTTCGGTAGAGGTTCCAACGCCTAACGGCAGAACAGTTGATTTGCATATTCAAAAAAACAATCGTTCACTGTTTGTGCACGTAAAAAGACTTGGTGGAACTCGCATCACTGCTCGGCGGTTAACTATTTCTTCTCGTCTTCGGATTTTAGAAAAGATTACACGTTCATTTGTTGTCAAGATTCGTTGGCACGATGGTTTAAATGACGTTGCAATGCAAGCGTTCGTGATGGCGGCAGGGAAGTTTATCGAACGGGCGAGTTTAGGTGATGAACATGTTGTCCTTAACGACGAAGGAGAAGAACTTGGTGGCGTAGAAATCGTAGCACCCAATGATGAAAAGCGAGTTTCTTTGGTGATAGGATTTCCAGAGGGATTTGTTGATCATACCCAACGAGTTGTTCGATTGATCCGGCGTGCACAAAAACAATATATGCCCAAAGAAGCAAACGTAGTTCTTGTTTGTACGCCCAACGTCACGGGTGTTGAGTATGTAAAGTCTGCGTTTTTTGGGGCGCATGAAGAGCGGTGGGATGCCCATCCACCGCGAGGTTCACGCGTTGCTGTTGGACGCAGTGATGACGGGGTCTGGCATGGGAATCAATGTCCAGAATCGCAATTGGGTGGTTGGTTTTGGCTAGCACCGATGCACCACCAATACCAAGGAAAACTTTGGGTTCGCGAAGGGTTTTCATTGCATCCTGCTGTGTCGGATTTCGCAGGGGATTTGTTTGATGGGTAATAGGGTATCATTTGCTGCTCTAGAAGGAGAAAACCATGAAAGATCCACGGTACACGAAACTCGCTGAACTTTTAGTACATCATTCAACAGACCTGCAAGAGGGCGAGCACGTTTTAATTGAAGCGGTTGATATGCCAAGAGAAATGGTGATTGAACTTGTCAAAGTTGTGCAAGCTGCTGGAGCGAATGCACACGTAGCAGTTCGTGATAGTCAAATTTCGTGTGCAGTGTGTGCTGGTGGAACAGATCAAGCATTTGAAATTATGGCTCAGTACGACCTTGAACGTATGAAACGGATGGATGCCTACATTGCTCTCAGGGGAACTCACAATATTAATGAAGCCTCTGGAATACCTTCCGATCGAATGCAAGCACAATCGAGAATTCACGGCATTCCTGTTCACATGAAACAGCGTCTGAATCACACGAAGTGGTGTGTTCTGCGTTGGCCAACTCCGGCGATGGCGCAACTTGCGGGAATGAATACAGAAGCGTTTGAAGATTTTTACTTTGATGTTTGCACACTTGATTACGGGAGAATGGCAGAAGCGGCTGAGAAGTTGGTTGCTGTGATGAATGAGACAGATCAAGTCCACATTCAAGGACCGGGTGATACCGACCTTCGTTTTTCAATTAAGGATATACCTGCTCGTGGATGTGCTGGAAACATGAACATTCCAGACGGAGAAGTGTTTACTGCCCCCGTAAAAGATTCAGTCAATGGCGTGATACATTACAACACGCCTTCCCTCTATCGAGGACTTTCATTTGAAAACATTCGTCTTGAATTTAAGGATGGAAGAATAGTTGGGTGCAGCGCAGATCAAGGCGGAGAATTTTTGGATGATATTTTTAACTCAGATGATGGAGCAAGATTTGTTGGTGAGTTCGCAATTGGATTCAATCCTTTTATAAAAGAGGCGATGAATGATATTCTTTTTGATGAAAAAATCGAAGGCTCGTTGCACTTTACCCCAGGAAATGCATACGACGTTGCGTGCAACGGGAACAAGTCAGAAGTGCACTGGGATCTCGTTCTGATTCAGCGACCGGAATACGGTGGTGGGACAATTAGTTTTGACGGAGAAGTGATCCGTCAAGATGGGATGTTTGTCGATGCTCGTTTACTCGATTTAAACCCAGAAAACCTCATCGGTGCCCCAGTTTCCTGCTAGAACAAGCCCCATAACACCGTACAAACCCGCACAATCGGCACGGATTGCCGACTAGTACCCTAGATATAGACCTTCATTGTTCAGTGAAGGTGGATGCATGCCGATTCTCCTTTCATGTCAAACCAACAATCAAGGAAGATGAAGAAACCACTTCGCCTTGGCGAAGTTCTTGTTGAGCAAGGGATGCTTACTGAAACGCAAGTAGAAGAAATACTCACGGTGCAACGTGCAACACGTCGTCCATTTGGCGTTATTGCAGAAACGTTGTGCAACCTTTCTATTGAAGCAATTGAAGAGGCATGGGCGAGTCAATACGCACAAAACACACGCACGGTAGATCCATATGCAGAGATACCAAGATCTGATGCAAAAGCACTCATTACAACACGTCAAGCATGGCAATTTCGATGTTTGCCAATGTCTCTTGAAGGAGATACGCTCATCATTGCAACAACACCCAAACATTTGCGACGCGCGTTGAAATTTGCAACAAGCGTGCTTGATCGACCAGCATATTTTGTGATGACAACCGACAACCGCCTAGCAGCAGCACTTTCAGAACATTACCCAATTGGTGGAATGGGAACATCGAGCGTGACTGGTGATTCGATCAACAGACTTGTGACAAAAATGCGTCTAGATCGCTTACGAGAATCAGCATAAAAAAAACTACTTCGGATGTAGTTTTAATGGCGAAACCCGGACTTGAACCGGGGACACCTGCATTTTCAGTGCAGTGCTCTACCAACTGAGCTATTTCGCCGAAGGGTTGCAAAGCGTACCCGACTTGGTCATCGACATCAAGCCTTGATCTTGGTCACATTGATCAATCCAATCAATTCTCTTCTCAAATCACCGAGCACATTAAATTCATTTCTCCACTCTTTTGCTAGGGTAGGTTCGATCGTTGCAGATATGGTCTCTGGTTCGGTCTCGGATCCCTGCTCTAACACTTCTCCCATGTGTGAAATGATCATTGAATTGCCTCCCCAATGAGCGATAACATCTTTGCCCACCCGATTGGACGCGACGACAGCGGCTTGATTTTCAATAGCACGAGCTTTTAACAAATCGCTCCAATGTGAGATTCGTTTCAAGGGCCAACTTGAAGAGACCGTAAAGACATCAACACCTTCTATTGCAGCAAGCCGCCAAAGTTCTGGAAACCGAACGTCATAACAAATGAAAGGGCAAACGGTAAGTTCACCGAGGTCAAGAATGACGAGTTCGTTTCCAACATTATAAAAATCATGTTCACCCATCGGATTGCACGTAAATACTTTGGTATAGGTGTAGACAGGTTCACCAATTGGTGAACAAATCGACACGCAATTTTTACCACGATCGCCATCGCTATCTACCCATCCAACTTGAAGCCAACAATTGTATCTATTTGAAAGTTCACAAGCCCACGCAACTGTACCGATTCCTGTGATCCGGTCTAGTTTCATCGACCATCCCGTGTCGGTCATCTCTTGCAGGAGTATAAAATCACCATCGCAAAGTTGAATGTCAACAATCAACTTCTCAACTTTCCTGCGATTTGCCTCCCAATCATGAAGAATGGCATTAAATTGCAGTGCGTGGAATTTCATGGAATGGATTCTACCTCCATTGTTGGTGTGGACGATAGAACGCCATGCGATTCTCTCTACGAATGTGGGTGATTGTTAGTATCTCAGCAATCCTGATACTTCTCACCACTGCTGCTTTTTTGTATGCAGGTCAAATGGCAGGTCTTAGTGCTCCGAACATATCTTGGCTTGGTGTTGGAATTTCCGTCTTGGTTTTTGTTGGCTCGCAGATCATCTTTATCTTGCCATTGGTTAAACCACCTACGATTACATCGAAGGGGAAGCCGCTATTTCGCAGCGTACTCATCGCAGGTATGTTTGCAGCAATCTTGACCATCATGTTTGGGATGTTGGTGATGTCGATTGTGCAAATGTCAATGACAATGCCTTCAGATGATGGATGGGCGATTTTCTCATTACTTTTTGTTGGATGGTGGTCTGTTGAGTGGAGTGATTTTTTCTCTCCAGCGATTATGCCAGAGATGTATATTTTCTATGTTGAGTTTGGTGTGCTTCTACTTTCTTGGATGTTCTGGTCTTGGTTACTGTGGGTGTTCGTGCAACGACGGCATAAAGATCCAAGTTCACTTGTGCGAATCACAGGATGGTTATTTGCAGGCACGCTTTTTGAATTATTACTCGCTGTCCCTTTGATGCTTATCGTACGAAGGCGAACAGATTGTTATTGTGCAACAGGTTCTTTTGGTGCATTAATTCTTTCAATCATGGGCTGTTTGTGGTTGTGTGGACCGGGGATAGTCATTGCCCTCATTTGGCGTAAACGCCCCTGGATTAAGGACCACTGTTTTCACTGTGGATATCCCAGAAAAGTTGCAGGATCCTCGATTTGCAGTGAGTGTGGAATACAATTAACCTAAAAGTAAAAAGGGCGATCGACGGGACTCGAACCCGCGACATCCAGGATCACAACCCGGTGCTCTACCAACTGAGCTACGATCGCCGTAGGAGGTGCAGAATATCCGCAGAAGTACTTGAGGTCAAACAAATGCACATTAAAAATTGCCCTGTTTTACCTAGAAGACTGGCAAGATTTACGGTAGAATCTCGCGATTAGCAATACTTCACCAAGTGGTCTTTTTTGCAAAGGAAATGTAATGAGTACAGCAACTGAAACACTGACTTTTCCTGGGATGACAATCCACACGAACCTCTCTACAGCAGAACTCGTAGAGCACGCACTTCGTCGATCCGAGGGCTGTTTAGCATCCAATGGTGCACTTTGTTGCGATACTGGCGAACGAACTGGAAGGAGCCCTAACGATAAGTTTGTTGAAGATACTCCAGCCATACATGAAGCCATTGCATGGGGAAATACAAACCGACCGATCACTCCTGAAAACTTTGCAAAAATTGAAGCGATGGCGATTGAACATCTTTGTAAACGAGATGAACTGTTCCGGTTCGACGGATTTGCTGGGGCTGACGAGCGGTATCGACTTAAAGTTTCAGTCGTGACTGAAGAAGCATGGCAAAGTTTGTTTGCTTCAACGATGTTTCTCCGTGGCGCTGATCCCGAAGGGTTTGAACCTGATTGGACAATCATTAATGCATGTAACTTGCAGATTGATGATTACGAATCGTATGGTTTGAACAGCCCAGTTGCCGTGATTCAATCGATGGAACAGAAGAAAGTTGTTATCGTTGGTACACGCTATGCTGGAGAAATTAAGAAATCAATTTTCTATGCGATGAACTTTGACATGACCGAAGCAGATGTATTCCCAATGCACTGTTCAGCAAATGTTGACAAAGATGATGCCTCGAATGTCGCGCTCTTTTTCGGGTTAAGCGGAACAGGAAAAACAACACTCTCAGCAGATCCAAACCGTCCACTTATCGGTGATGATGAACATGGTTGGAGTGAAGATGGTATCTTCAACTTTGAAGGCGGTTGTTATGCAAAATGCATCAAACTTTCCAAGGAAGGTGAACCTCAAATTTGGGATGCGATTAAATTTGGTGCTGTGCTTGAAAACATCGTCCTTGATGAAACGACTCGTATTCCTGATTACGATGATGGTTCAAAAACTGAAAACACTCGTGTTGCATACCCTGTTGATTACATTCCAGGCGCAATTATCCCCAGTGTTTGTGGGCACCCAAAGAATGTGATCTTCTTAACTGCAGATGCATTTGGTGTGCTTCCTCCCGTAAGTAAACTGACCTCAGAGCAAGCGATGTACTACTTTATTAATGGGTACACATCCAAACTTGCAGGCACTGAGGCAGGAATCACTGAACCGCAACCAAACTTCAGCCCATGTTTTGGCGGCCCATTCCTACCACGAAGACCAATGGAATACGCCCAGTGGCTTGCAAAGCGTGTTGAAGAGCAAGATTCAAATGTTTGGCTACTCAATACTGGTTGGACAGGGGGCCCCTATGGAACGGGACAGCGTTTCAAGTTGCAATATACACGTGCATTTGTAACGGCAATCCTCGATGGTTCGCTAGCAGAATCCGAGTATGTGCAACACCCAATCTTTGGACTGCACATCCCAACAACAGCACCAAATGTTCCTGCTGATGTCCTCGACCCTCGCCAAACATGGGAAGATGGCGAAGCATATGACAAGATGGCAAACGAACTTGCTCAAAAGTTCACCACCAACGATCAAAAGTACGACATGACCGACGAAGTACGAGCCGCGGGACCAACGGCCTAAACCTACGTAACTTCAAAAAACACAAGCACCCACACAACGAGTGTGGGTGCGTTTTTTAAGACCACATGTAATTGACTTACAGTCAATTAACTCTAACTTGTTGCTACAACAAGACATAAGTTCACTGCGGTTACATTAAATTTGCCTAATTTCACAGGGTTTGCGGTTATTGGACGTTGGGGAGGTCGATTTTTTGGCATTGAGCGTATTTTCGTCATAAACCTTACCCTCAGACTGAATTGCCTTTAAATGAAGGACGATGCAGGTGAAGTAACCCCGTCGTAGCGGAGCTGCGGCACTCACGAACTCCTAACTTGAAGGTGAACGAGGCAATGATGAATCCGTTCGAAAAAGATGTACTCACAACTGGCGAAGTCGCAAAGATCTGTAATGTTGCAGCTCGCACAGTTAGTAAATGGTTTGACTCTGGTCAACTCGAAGGCTACAGAATCCCCGGTTCAAAAGACCGTCGCATTCCTGTCCAAGGGTTGATGAAGTTTATGCAAACACATGGCATTCCACTTGATGGTTTGATGTCTGGCAACACCCGCGTCCTGATCGTTGATGGTGATAAAGAAGTCATCACAGCATTAGAACGAGTCTTCACTGACCAAACGGAATACGTTGTGCACACTTCAAGTAGCCCATTTACAGCAGGACTTGAATGCGAGCGATTCCGTCCGCACGTCATGCTCTTCGATCTTTCCTTCTGCGGTGATGATTATGCATCATTTGCAAAGGCATTCCAAGGCAACGCTGAATTGCAAGCCACAAAGGTTATTGCAATGACAGGTCGTCTCACGGAAGGTCAAATGACCCGCCTGACATGCAGTGGATTTGATGGGGTTCTCAGCAAGCCATTCACGGTGCGACAAGTGATCGACGCAATCGAAAACGCCGTCGCCCTCGTCTATTGACTCCTTTCCTTCTGGTTTTCCTACAAACCAGTGTGTGATACACGGCTCCGCAGTTTTGCGGAGCCGTGTTGCATTGGTACCATAAGCATATGCGAGTCGGACTTCTTCAACTCAATCCTACAATCGGCGACATCGATGGAAACACCCATCGCCTGATTGATGGTGCAAATGGGTGCAATGCAGATCTGCTCATCACCCCAGAGCTGGTTATTTCAGGATATCCACCACGGGATATCCTCCTATGCAGTGGATTTGTTGAAGCATGCGAAGCAGCAGTCGAAACAATAGCAAAAACTGTTTCAAAGACAATACTCGTTGGACACCCAAGAATTGAACAAGCAACGGGTCGATTTCGCAACAGTATTTCGGTCATTGAACATGGCGAAATTGTCGCGGTGATCGATAAACACCTGCTTCCGGGCTACGACATCTTTGACGAAGACCGGTACTTTGAACAAGGCAAGATAAGTGGTGTTGTTGATCTAAACTTTGGACGAATTGGTATCGCCATCTGCGAAGATTTCTGGAGAGGTTTTGATGCCAACGCAGCACCAACGTATGACGAGAATCCTATCGCAACCTTAGCAGCAGAACATTGCAAGTTGATTATCTCCCCAAGCGCTTCACCATTTGTTGCGAAAAAACGAAAATTACATCTTGAACATGCAAAGAATGTAGCAAATGAAAATAATTGCTCCGTCGTGATGGTCAACCAAGTCGGTGGCAACGACGACCTCGTCTTTGACGGGGGTTCCTTTGTGATGTCTCCAAAGGGTCTTATTCATGAGTCACCACTTTTTGAAGAATCAACAGATGTAGTTGATTTGGAAAACGCAACTCTACTCTCGATGCCGGAAAAAAATATTGACGAAGCACGCTTCCAAGCATTGGTTCTAGGTGTGCGTGATTATTGCATTAAGACGGGACATAAAAACGTATTGCTCGGACTTTCGGGCGGTATAGACTCAGCGCTTGTTGCAACTATTGCTGTTGCTGCCCTCGGCGTCGATGCTGTTACAGGCGTGCTTATGCCTTCGCGATATTCATCGCTTGGTTCAGTTGAAGACGCTGAGACCCTAGCACAAAATCTTGGCATAAAAACAAAGACACTTCCAATCGAACACATGCACAGAGCATTTGAACGTACCCACGCAGATACAAATACCCACATTGAAGGCCTTACTGAAGAGAATGCGCAAGCACGCATTCGTGGCATGCTTTTGATGTCACTCGCAAATCAAAACAATGCACTCCTTCTTGCAACGGGAAATAAATCTGAACTTGCAGTTGGATACAGCACACTCTATGGAGATATGTGTGGTGCTCTTTCAGTGATTGGTGATCTCTACAAAACAGAAGTCTGGGAGATGTCACGTTGGATCAATCAATCGAATCAATTCAAAGTTTCACCAATTCCTGAAAACTCAATAACAAAACCACCATCAGCTGAACTCCGCCCCGACCAACTTGACGAAGATTTACTTCCCTCTTACGGAGAACTCGATGCGATCTTGCGACCACATATTGATGGTGATCAAGGGGCAGATGACATCGAAGAATCAACTTCTTT
>JYMV01016294.1_pt1 | contig 13725 bp, 9 predicted proteins | sample 338911 | NCBI WGS metagenome assembly JYMV01 (sample SAMN03354496, study PRJNA234377) | hydrothermal vent metagenome | biome: Deep sea; feature: Hydrothermal plumes at the Eastern Lau Spreading Center, Western Pacific Ocean; material: Seawater | place: Tonga | collected 2009 | depth 2000 m m
CAAGCTCCTTTTCGGAATAGTCATGAGGAACACCGGCCGGCTTCAAGAGCGGATTGCCTAGATATGATTCATTTCCCATCGGATTTCTTTCTTGAGTCTTTTAGTTTCTTACTGACATGACCCTGGCTCCGAAGGAATTTTTGAAGTTCGTTGGTCGAGCCGACAAAGATTGCATTCTGCGTGACTTTCTTGGCACCTTCTTCGTCCTTGATTTTCTTCATGTCCTTCTGGAGTTCAATGAGGTCTTTATTTGTTTCGGCAAGTTGTCGCATGATTTGTCCGACCACTTCCCAGGCGCGTGGATGGTCAGAGTCCCGCGCAAGCTCAAGAATTCCTTCAAGGGCATCCGAACCTTTCCCTATGATGTCCTTTAGATTGTTTCGGATGTATTCATAGTCTTGGTCTTGATGAGCAAGACGTTCTTCCTTTTTTTCTTCTTCTGGAGTAACAATTTCCAATTCTCTTATATCATTATTGTTCATCTGTTGTCTCAACTTTCTCAGTAATTAAATATATTAGAAGCAATACCAAAATCATTATTTGCATTAATTTGATTCGAGGGCACGCTAAGTGATACGTCTGTTGTGGGCGAGCCATTGGCAAACATTGCAGGCTGGGTTACAACTTGATCGTATCCATTTGCCGACAACGTATTTGTAGTTGGATGTAAATTAACAAGCACTTTGTTGGCAATTCCTTTAGTTGTGATTGGCCCAAACAGATTTCCCTTGAGTGTAAAATCAAGAGTCCATGTGATTACTCGCCTGTCATCGAAACTCCCCTCATAGGTATCTTCCATGTCCACATTATTTAAAATAATAGGAAGGTCAAGGTTCAGGCCCAGAGCAGTTGCACTCTTGAGACTGATTGTAAACTCTGGAGTAAAATACGGAAGAACCTGTTCAATGATATGTGTTCCGTCTTCAATATTTCCTGTGTATATATGCAATTGAAATGAAAAATCATAAGGAACAGGAGTATATGAAGCATTAAGGGTCGTGTTTGATGAGGGGTTGGGTTTTACTATTCTATGTATTGTATTTAATTTGCGCTCAGAAGAATAGCTTGTGGAAATCATTTCAAATGACATTCGCGGAAGTGTAATTGCAACCGGCTTATCAAGGGCAAGGTCTTCTTCAATCCGTGCAAGATACTTATGCTTCGGAGAATATATCAAAGGAACTGCAATGGTGCTTGCAGTTTCTCCTGACGATGGGCGCCGATTAATTTTGATGTTATTGAACAGCGTTCCAAAGGAAATGACAAAATCTCGTATGAGTCCGTGTGAAAATGTGTTGGCCAGCATTTATATTTAAAAACTCCCAAATGGATTGGTTTCGGAGAAGTCAAGAATTGTGTTTGCGGCAGTTTCAATGATTGTATTGTCCACCGTCGTTCCGGTGGGCATTGTGTTGGAATATCGGTATCCAATGGCAGTATTTGTAGATGCAATGTTATCAATCTCAACAATGCCTGTCTCAATATTCTGATTGTTATAGACAAACAATTCACAGCGAAGGTCATAGACCGGAAGAGTTCCGGCAGTATAGAACATGGACTCATGCTCCACAAATTGAATTTGAAATAGCTTGCCATTCAACGGAAAATGTATCAAGTCTCCTTCGCGTGGTCTGGGTATTGACGTAATGCCCGCAGTCGGATGGTCTTGCGTTGCCTCAAGGTCTTCAAATCTTCGGATGGCACAGGTAAATGTAATTTGGTCACGAATGTCCAGACCAAACCGTGAAAGAAATTCGCCTTCGCCTTCAAACCCTTCTACATTCTTGATATACATTTCAATTGGATAGGCATGACGAAATTCTGAAAGAGAATCTTCTCCATAGAGTTGGTCTGCGGTTGGCGTGGTGGTTCTCGGAATCCAATGAACATCCATTCCATAGAATTTGATGCTCTCAATAATTAGGTCATGAACAAGATTTTGCTCTGGTGGATTCTCAAAATTGTTGATGTAAAAATTAGTGGGCATGTATGATTACCCCACAGCAAAGTCAACTGGAAGCTCATACGAAAGAGACATTTGTTCTTTCAATCTTTCAATCTCTGCTCTGGCATCATCAAGAATTGCTCTTCCATTGAGTGTGACTCCTCCCGGCAATTGAATTCCTTCAAACTTACTCAGATTCATCCCCCATTGTTCCTTGACAAGTGCCGTGGCATAGTTCTTCAAGAAAGAATCATTCCATACCTCGGAATTTGATGCCGATGTCTCATCAACTCCTTGATATGTTTCAAACACAACAAAATCATCCAATGCAATGTCCGATGCCCAATCTATCTGAAGATATATCTTGTTCGTTTTTCTATTGAACCGAACGTTTTCCATTGCATTGATAAGTTGGTCAATCATTGAAAGATGTGACATCTTCTGCCAATAATTTTGCATTTCACGGGTTCCTTTGGTGCTATAGGTTGCCCAGTCATTCAAAAGTATTTGATATTTTACAGAGAACATTCCACCCGTCCTGCTTGCAAGTTTGAGCATTCTGCTGATTCCAAGAATTGATGATGCCTCTGGTGCCACAAGAGTCAGATATTTATTGTCAATATCGGGTTGGGTGACCTTATGAGAATAATAAATCATTTCGGTGCCATCAAAATGATATTCTTTCCAGAAACGAAGGGCATCATCAATCCTGTCTTCCAATTGAAGGTCATCCACATTGACTTCAATGACTGGCCAGCCTAATCTTCTGAGACAATATGTTTTGAATTCTTCTCTTGTTGTTGGTTTTGCCATGTTATCCTATCTTTGTTGACTCTGGAGTGACTGTAATAATACCTTCCAATGCTCTGAACTTTAATGAGCCTGGGCCCGGAGGGGCAGAAGCAGAAGTTTCATCAAAATATTCTAAATCATATACATATCTTCCGGCAGAAATGTTTGCCGTGTTTGCTGCTGCCAGATGCATTTTCACCGTGTCGGTATCGGGGTCCAGTACAATACCAAATGTTGCAACTGCGTCTGTATGATAATAGCTTTTTCGCATCTGGGCATTTGCAGTATCTAAAGCAGATATTCCGAGTTTACCCAACACAGACTTGCTAGTATAAACCTCAGTCGTATACACAAAGTCTGCACCTTGATCCATAGTAAGATTTTTTGTTCTGCTGGCCATTTATTTTGGTATCCCTTTGAGGAGAACGATTCTCTTTACTATTTATATATTTAGGTATATGTGCTACTCAAAATTTAATGTAATATCCTCCTCGTTCAATAGAGCTTCTTCGGGGGGGTCAATTGATTCAAAGGTATCCAAATCTCGACACAATTCAATATTACAATGCTCTCCTACCTGAAATGTGAACTCAGAAGAACCAATTTGTAAAGATTCTTCTGCACTTGCATTGTTCAACTTTTCCCATTCCCCTTCCAATGCCCCTTCTCTTGGAATTACTGTCACATATACAATATTATCTGTCTGGGCGGCTGCTCCGAAGAGAGAATGTATTGACCGGACATGAAGGTTTGGTGCAACATGATGTGTGTCTGAATATTTAGTCCAGGGGGCATCTATGTCTTCTTTTTTGAATGTTACTGCGACACCTTGAGCCAAAAAGCCAATTGGGTTTCCGGCAGGGTATCCTTCGGCAGCATATAATTCATCGGTTGCCTGAGTGCTTTTGATGATAAACAAGAAATGGTCTTTTGTTGCAATCATTGTAGAAACTCTCATGATGTTTGTTCTCCTTTTATTGCAACAGGGATTTCTGAATTGGCTTTCCGTGTCTTTGCCTTCCGGTGCCCTATGACATACATTGAAATTTTATTTCGTAACCATGCCGTGTTGGCAGACCCATCTTCGTTTGGTTCCATCCCAATGTTACTATTGTCCACGACAAGTTCATTCCCATCCCAAATAGTAATAACACAAATATTTGAATTTGCATTCATGCTATGAACATTTGCCGTGATTTTGTTTTTCATACCCTATACCATCCTATAAAAAGAATTTCCCGGAAGGGTGGAGTCTACTGTGTTGTTTCCTGTTAGCAGCCACCCTCCTGCAATTCCTCCAGAAGTGTTTGATGTATTATGAGATGGGATTTGTGGATTTCTTCCCATTATAATTCCATTGCTGATATTTGTAATATAGACAGGCCTTGTGTAGGTTCCGTTCTCACTTGTCACAACATACCCAGGATTTCCTCCGGTATATGTAGTTGGCCCAGAAGTTCCTTGACCATGCCCACCCCAGGCACCGCCAGAACTTCCGTCAACCTCATATCCACCGGCTCCACCGCCACCACCAGAGACTATGGTTCCTGTGTCTAAATTGTTAATTGAAATAATTGGCTGAACTCCCGGCGGGTGTTTGACTTCAAAAATATCTCCACCATCAGAACCATGTCCATATGTAAGACTATGTGAAAGATACATTGCATTATCAATATTTATTGATGATTCTAATTGTGCCTTTGCTCCTCCAGAACCGCCAACATCCCATCGACTTCCCGCTGTTCCATCTTCTGCCTTTACATTGGGGCCAGACGATGCAAGTGCCGGGTCTTCGTGTGGCCACCCATCGCCCTTGAATCCAGTTCCCAAATATCCCAGATAACTGGAAGGGGTAACTTCTTGTATATTTCTTCCTGTTCCGGCACCTCCTCCACCTCCACCTCCACCGAAGCCACCACCAGACACATCGCCCTGTTTGGAAGTCGCGGCATGGTCGCGAACGCCCATTCCACCTGCCCCGCCCCCTCCGACAATTCTTGCAGAGTTATTGATTGCGACAGAAACTATTTTGCTATTGGTATAGTTCCATTTGTCTTCGCTGAAGTCTAATATGAACACAGGAAGAGGTTTTCCTGTGATGGTCGAAAACTTGTCAGAGCCATAATTCTTTCCTTGATCTAAATCTAAATTGAAATGAAAATTGCTATATATTTTTCCAAAAGCATCTCTTCTGTCTGCAAAAGGGTCTGTTGCCGGATCGCCCACAGTTCCCACAAAATCATCTGGAAAGACAACATTGTTGATGACCGAAGGCCATGATTCGTTTTTTTCAAATTCAGTAGCAGACCCCAAATACCCAGGTTGCCAAATCGGAACTGACTCTGCTGCCTTTCCGGCAGTTGCAAACGGAGATGCTGCCCGCGGGCGAAGTGCTGCCTCTGGAGGCGGGATGCTTCCTGTAGAATATACAACATAGGAAACATAGAAGGTATCCCAGACTTCTCTCTGTGCCAAAGATTGTTGAGAACCCGCGCCCCCGAGGCCCATACTTCCTATCCAATCTCGGTGGTCAAGAAAGTCTGCATTTGGATGTCCGGCTGGCCATTTTATGGCTGAACCATTGAATACTCCCGGCATAGGCATCCATGCAGTCCCATACATTCCCAGGATGTCATGGGCACCGGCAGGTGAGGTAGCTATGCCTATTACCTGCACTACATCGAGTGCCCGATGCGGACTTTCGGCTACCGGATTACTGTAATCGTCCGTGTTTGTTCCGGGATAAGAATAATAATCAGGCCCAGTAGCTCCAAGATGCGGCGACTGCTTCCAGAAAGCATAATCGCTCTCAATTTCGGTCATAGAATGGAAATAATCAACTGCATTAAAATTGAGAGGAACGCCTTCGGAGTCAACGTTCCATGTTTGTCCGACATTGGGAAGCCCGGACCATTGGGAAGCCTGCTCCGTATCAAGAGTTTGGCCCCAATAGGTGTTGCTCGGAGAGGTGTTTGCAGGCCTAGTTAGATTAACATCCCCCCAGACTGTATTATTGAGTCTGCCGTAACGTCCTTGACCATCATTTAATGGATCTTTGGGCTGGCCAGTAAAGCCTGAAATGTTAATATCATCGTCGGGGATGTTTCCGTCTTCTTGCGTGATTTCTGGATACCCTATGCGAAAGGAATACCTAGAGATGCCGGTGTTCCGTTTAAACCCTCTGCTATAGATTTCCAAATCAAAAGGGACGCCCGACATCTGCGATTCATTTTCAAAGTCCTGTGGTAAATAATGCCCGCGAAAATCATATGAGCTTAGTTCTCCATATTGGTCATAGGGTGTAAAAGATGGAATCCCTCCAGGCGGCGAAAGAGAGCCTGCATCAAATTTTAATCTTTCCTGGGGGCTTCGGGCACCATATGGAGGCTGCATATGGGTATAAAAAGTCAATGTATCGTTTGAAAATGGGTTCACAAAAAACTCTGTGGGATGCCCTCCCCATCCGTACATATCTCGTTTTCCGTGGTCAGGTTCATTTAGGGGCAACATGGAATTGTTGATTCCCAAATAATCGCTATCAATGGTCGTCCATGTTCTGTCCTGATTAAACAAATGCCCGGGCCAAGCATCATAGCTGGTGTCCTGGGCAAGAAACCAATCGTCCGCAGGAATTGGTCTTTCTGGAACCCCCGGAAGTTCCGAAAACAATTTAGCATGAAAATGTTTTTTGACTATAGAATACCAATCATCATAGAAATCCCCTCGAAATCCATCAGTATTTGCAGTATACATACCAACCGGCCAAAACATATTGTCGCTTTGCGTATGAAAAGCAGAATCATTATACTTCCAAAATGCCCTTGTGTGGTTATGAGTTTCTATTGGAAAATTGATATGTGCAAAGTCATCAATTGCATTGTATCCAATTCCTTTTTGAAATCCTGAACTTTGACTAAATGTTCTGTCAATGGGCTGTCTCAAGCCAGCATGAGTTGGGGTCATATAGGCATCTACATGAATATGTGTAGAATTTGCATATGGGATAAGCCCGACGACCCCTTGGGCATTTGTGAGGGCCAAAGAAAGTAATTTAGAATGTGTGCTAATTTTTTCTTCGGCTATTTCTTTGGTGGCAAATCCAAATTTGTCGGCAATTTTCTGTGCATCTCCTCCAAAAAAGTCCATGAGAGATTCCCAACTATATTCCTCCTGGGTTCCTCTGTATTCTTCGGCGCCCAACCCTCCCCATTTCAGACGCATCCAATTACTGTCCATATGGACAATCTTTGTAGGATCGCTGGCAGCATGGTCAATATCGCTCCAGCTTCCTCCGTCTCCAGTTGTTGTTGTATCTGAATACCAGGGATGAAATCTGGGCGGGTCTGTAGAAGAATTTCCTATTGCAAATCGAAGAGCAACTTCTGGAATTTCTCCATTGGGCAATGGATTATTAATTTTAATATTATATGATCCTGTATCCAGATAATTTCCTTGTTTTGTTCCTATTTTTGATCCCATTGAATAGGCGGCCCGACTTAAAAATTCTCCCGAGCCGACAGTCGATGTCCCTCCGGTAATGGAGGTGCCTCCGGCTCCGTCATCAATTTCCCCAAATATGCCCCCACCAAAAAGGGCGTTGGCCTGGACAGAAAGAGAGGCTGGTCTTCCCGTGTCAAAATTAAAGGTATGCCCAAAGCCTTGGTCTTGAAACGAATCATTAAAATCACCGGACGTCCATTCTTTTATATGTTGTATTTGAAAATCATCGCCCGGCCTTGTTCCTATGGTATCCCCTCTCGGAGAAAAGGCTTTTCGCTTACAGGTAATTTTGAAGGTGCCTGTCTGGATAATATTTAAGGTAGAATGAGGTTCATTGGAATCGAACATCAAATTACCAAACTGGGCATGTTCGGGATGCATGACATCTTTTCCCGGAATGGATACATATAGACCAGCACCGATGCTGGTGTTTGCATGTTGCCCTAATACAATTCGGTCCATTATACCCCCTTCGTTCTATATAGAGTCCATGCAACAAAATGGTCTTTGTATGGGGAGCCATTTGAAAACACAATATCAACGGTATCAGATGCGGCTGTCAACGTACTGACATCTGTGTATGACCCTCCATTGTAGTCAGAAAGGATGTGTGTGTTATTTGCCCATGTTGCAGTATTGGCTTTGGTTTCGGTGAGTTCAACCAAACTGTATGGATTATGAATTGGTCCGTTGGGCAATGCATTATCATTAGTCCCCCAATATGTTCCAGAGTCCACAATGCAAACTCTTCTTTCTGGCGTTCCGGCATCGGCAATGAATAAAAGTTTTGACCCTGCAGGCCCGGGCCCGCTAACGGGAAGTATCCTCGGTGACCATGCCGGGCTTGAGCAATTCATATAGGAGGGACTTACCTGACGAGGAACTATTCCCAATGGCGAAAAAGCATTTGGCGCAGTAGTATCATCAATTATCATAATTCTTCCAAGGGAATCATCTGCAATACCTTTTACAACAAATACAATGGCATATTCTCGCCAAGCATCGCCGCCCTCTACGGCGGTGCCGCCGGTTTGCGGCCCAACGCGAATATCAGATATAGTTTCATCTGCTCCGGCACGATAGAGAACGGCAATGTTGTTTTCCAAATTGGTATAATCAGTAGAAAAGGTAAGTTGATTGGGGCGATGGGACATTATGGCATTGTCTTCTACAGAAGCACCAAGGGAGTCTACTATGGTCTGATTATATCCACTCTTGACAAATCGAATTCCGTGCGTGCCGCCGATGCTTTTAGTAAAACTGGGATATAGATATGTATGGTTTGTACTTCGCTTTGTTATTGTTCCGTCGCCCCCATCCCTAGAATAAATAAATATATCATCCGGGGAAGCTGATACTGCGCCGGACCATGCAATTGGTATATTAGCCATTGTCCAGCCGGCTTGCGCTTTCCAAGACGGACTGTGGTTGTTTATTATACTGTCTGCTGGGCCAACAATGGTGATATTTGGCGCTCCTTCTGAATCAGTAATAAAAATATGACTGGTATTGCTCCATAAAATATTATAGGTAGACCAAACGGAGCCCCGATGATTATCAACTTCAGGCTCGGCTCTTCCGTCTGTTCCTACAGTAGAAAGAGAAACCGGGGTCTGTGGAAGAATCTTTGCAGGCCTTTTCAATGTTCTTGCAGTCAATGAATATCCGAGAGTTATTCCTGTATTTGCCGGGTTACTTAAATTGAGATTGTCTATATTTAAATACGGAGGAATTGTCACATAACTCTCGGAGCCTGGGGTGCCCCAACTAGAAGAAAATGCAATTTGATGAACATTTGATGCCGGGGTCAATGCAGTCCAGCGAACAAGAACTGTTGCATTTTCTTCTACATAAGGAACTTTAATATTTGTTTCTATTGTTTTGATTGTTGGCTTTATGATATTATTATTTAATACTGTTCCTCTTGAAATAGAGTCCGTCCCTTTGGCCAACACCTGCATGAAATCTGGCGCAGTCGAATCAAAAAGTAGATCACCATCCGAGCAGAACATTACATTGGCACCGGGTTTTGAAATAAACAGTCCGGTCTTTCCGGCGCGGCGATTTGATGCAGGAAAAGACGCTTCTGTGTCAGGAGTTTTTCCTATAATTACTCTGTCCATTATGTATACTCCGGGAATGATACAGGAACGCGCAGCACCCAGTATTTGTATGTCGGTGGCTTAGAGAAATCAGAATCATATTCAACGTCTTCAGGATATATATCAGAGTATCTGAGTTTCCATTTAGATTCGGATGTGAAAGTTTTGAAAAATACTTTTTTGTCGTCGTTACTAAATACTGGCGTATAATTAGTTCCGTCAGATTGTGTAATATTTCTCTCATTTGTTGCCAAGGGTGAACCAGCCCAGGCACCAGCCTTACTAAGATCAAAATCAGCTAACCAAATATCACCGCCCCGAACAAATGCTATCAGTTTTTCATCATGAGAAACTTGAGCCTGAGTTTCATCATCTGCCCCGGCATAACTTGTTACTTCGCGTCGATTGAGATTATTATTAAAATTATCTCCAGGGACAAATTCAATGTCCCACACATAAATACGGGCGGGAGTTGTTGCGCCAGCGGTGTTAATGGTATCTTGAAACGTCATAAATGACCATTGTTGTATAGCCCTCCAATATCTTGCCGTTATATTGACGCGGGGGTCGGGCCCGAATCCTTGAGAACCCACACGGAAGAATTCACCCATAAATGCAGCGGGCCAACCGCCGCTATGATTCAAATATACTTTAAAGGTAGGGTCAGGTAAAATAATTTCCATTCCTGTATAGTTTGGCGCACCAACTGAGCCATAACGATTCGATGCGTTCGTCCAGTTGGTAATATATTGAATAAACCCGCCTACACTATCTCCCCTGAAGGCGGCTTCAAGAGCAATAAATTCTTGCCCGCCCGTTTGAGACATTCCTCCCAGACCTACGCCACCGTTAACGTCTGCGGTTCTAATTTCATTTCCAAGGGGCCCGTCAAGGCTTACCCTTTTTGCAAATTGCATATGAAACTGCGGAACACCCCCTGCGGAGTCAACATAGGTACTAAAGACAATAGTTTCCCCATCAGGACTCCATTGAACCCCAGTATGCGATGATCCAGAACCAGCCCCAGGATTTGGTGCAGCGGCAGGAGTGGCGACGGGCCGTAAATGTCCACCGCCCTCGGAGGTTTCGAGCATATTATCATGAAAAATTCTAGGGTTGGTTCCATCAATGTTTGCAATCATCAATTCACCACCATAATCACTTGATGTTGTCCCATCTCCTGTAGGATTTGTATATTTAAGAGTATATAAAATTGATTCAGGCACAACGTTTGGAGGAGAGAGAACAAAATATGGATGGTTGGCATCGTGTGTAGACTCGGCTCCTGCAAACCCAAAATAAGATTTCTGCGGTTCATCTGGCCATCTTTCGTCGGTTTTAAATTCTAGTGTGTGTATCTTAGTGGCAGCAAACCTTTTGTTCTTTGCCCCTCCAATATAGGCAGTCTGATTATATACACCCACATTTGCCGAGACGCCGGGAATCCTGTCCGAAAAGTCTGTGTTCTTGTTGTCGAATGCCAACGAACTCTCTGGAACCACTCCATGTGGATGAAAGATTCCCTTAGAGGAGAGTCGCTTGATGTTGTATTGGACTCCTGTCCAGTCAACTGAAGGGAGGCGGCTCGCGCCGGACCAGTTTCCAAGGGCTGTATGAAGCCATTCATTACTCTGGTATCTATATGGATAAAATCCTCCAGTACCCTCCCGAAGAATTCCGTTGGCAGTATGTATTGCATTTGTTGCCGTGTCTGTGCCATCCGTTGTTCGTATATATGAAAGAAGAAATTTGGTTTTGTCTGTCGGCGCAGGGTCATTTGGTCTGGCTAGTGCGCCACTAAACGGCAATCCAGAGCATGAGAAATTTGGGCCCCATCGGTATTGAGGATAGGTATCTCCCCAAAAATCTTGCCCTATTTTATTCAACAAGAAAGAATTTGCAGTCACCGTTGAGTCCCAATTTAATCTTTGTCCCTCTGTAAATTTCTGTCCATCATATAAGGCAAGTGCCGGATGAAACATTCCCCAGGCTCCATTATCATTTTGAAATTGCATGGCAGTATATGCAGAAGTTCCATGATTCTGGATGCCCTTTTCTGGCAAGACAGGTGCCAAATTAAGAACAGGTTCTAGGCCCTCCTGCCCGATTGCATTTCTACAGGTCAACCAAAAGCCATCTTTTGCAGCCCGGGCATATGCAAAAGTTCTGACTTCAGAAAACGATTGCACCATATCAGAAAATTTTCTTCCGGCTCTGTTTGATGTAGCTGGAATTTCTCCGGTCCAGGGCAGCGGCAAAGGCTCCTGCGAGCCGTCCGTTTTATAGTGAGTCAAAGCCGTAAGCCCGGCTAACGTCATGTGGTTGGCTTCAAATCCAACAGTAGGCTTTGAAGTAAACGAATAGAAATTTTCGTACATTGGGGGAGCATAAGGGTCACCAACTACATTATCAGTAAAATAGGCAGAGGAAGTAACTTTGGATACTAACGGAATATCAAATCCTTTATGAATTCCTTCTGATGTATTCATATCAATCGTAGGATACCGATGGTCTTCCCAGTCCTGTGTGCAAATGGAAAACTCATCTTCTCCTCCGGGAAATGAACTTCCGGTAAGCCCTACATTCTCGTCAATCCTCTGAAATAATACAAGAGGGATATAATCGAGTGCAGGAAAGGAAACATAGCCTTTTGCGGTTTCGTCAATCACATGACCAGCCACTCGATTACTTGTGGTTCCATCAATGTATGCCTTGGCAGTTCCGATGGTCACGGTGCCTGTCTGATGTACGAGGCCCATATGATTTATGTCAGAGTCCAACAACAGAGATGCCTGTTTGCTATTCCATCTTCCTAGGCCAGCAGGAATAGATGCCTTCTTTACTCGGACATAATCAATTTCCCACATGGGGTCTGTTTCTGGATTCCATGCGACTCCAGTTGATCCAGTACCAGTTAATCCACTATTTGCGGTTGTGAGATAAAAATTCATATGATGAAGTCTGTATTCTCCATTCGTAATACCTCCCCAATCCGCATGGGTACTTAAATCCCATTCAAGAATTTTCCATGGGCTGGGGGTTCCTCCAGAAATTTCTTCATGTGGAAATATGTCAGTATATCCCGGCTGCGTCGTATTAAATGGTTGGCTGTCTATTTTATTTGGAGCCATATAGGATGCCCCGGACGTTCCTGGAAAATTAGCCCCGGTGGCGCCGTCTTGGCCATTCAGCGTATTTCTACTCCAAGATAGCTTGCAATCGTGGTTGCCGGGATTAGCCTGGGGATAATTAGGAGTTGGAAGTCTTCTGATTCTCATCTCTATGACAGGATAGTCGGGAGGAAAAATTGCATCAGGATGAATGTCTCCTGAATACGGCCGCCACCAATATTGATAGCCGCCAAAGGATTGACTTGCATTGGCTGAAATAAAAACTGGTGAAAAGAGTTTTTGTTTTTCGTATCCACCTGTATACAAAATGGTGTTATTTGTGGTTCTTTTTAATTTTCCTCTGCTATCATAGTCAACACCCCATATTTGTTCTGGGCCCGAAAGCGCCACGGCGAACCCTGGGGCATTGCCGTAGAGAGCCATTGTACAAAATCCAAAAGGAGAGGCTTGGTGTTCTCCATCCACCCATCCTTCGGGAATATATGGTCTATTTACTCCCGGAGAAGAATTTGCCCATTCCCCATCCTCGGCAACCCAATCAAATTCTTCTTGGAATCCATACCAGTCATCTTCTGGGATGTTGACATCTGCCATTGCAAGAACATTTGCGGTTGGTTTGGAAACCCAGATGCCAGATGCAGGGGTTCCAACTTCAACAAGGTCGCCATCAATATGTGCCACTTGCACGGTCTGGGAGGGGACAAGGAGAAACTGAAGGAGCGGGAGCAACCCGCCGCCCTGGACGTATTGGTATAAATATGAATACCATATTCCGCCGGTTTTAATACTTATTTTTCCAGCAGGAGGAAAATCCTCCGATTCGTAGTCACCGGAACGGACATTAAACTGGTCGAGTTCTCCGGCATGGGGACCAAATAACACAAGGGATATGGGTGGACCCTCTACTGTATTTTTATGTCCTATCAATACTCTGTCAGTCATGATATTATATATGCTCCCATCAAAATTAATCTCTGATTACGATTCGCTTGCCGCCGCCGTCGATTGTTATGCTCGCGCCGCCAAGGGTTCCGACTGTAATTACTGAATCTGTGGCAATGGTTCCTGTTGTGATGAAACCTGCTCCAAGATTCTGAATAGGACTGCCATCCTCACCTCTAATCTGTATGGCAGCAGACCAGGCCGGGGCGGGCGGGGAGGCTGCACCAAAGCTCGTCGCCGTTTTTGTGGACATCCAATTTGCATCAGCGACTACTTGCCCCCAGCCGCCGCTTGTCCCGGTAGAATTGGGAGG
>JYMV01032961.1_pt2 | contig 13725 bp, 12 predicted proteins | sample 338911 | NCBI WGS metagenome assembly JYMV01 (sample SAMN03354496, study PRJNA234377) | hydrothermal vent metagenome | biome: Deep sea; feature: Hydrothermal plumes at the Eastern Lau Spreading Center, Western Pacific Ocean; material: Seawater | place: Tonga | collected 2009 | depth 2000 m m
AATTACCGTTTCATGTTGATCAGGTCCTGAATCATCTCATCAGAAGTCGTTACTGTTTTAGCACTTGCCTGAAAGGCACGCTGGGTTTCAATCATCTTGACAAATTCATCAGAAAGATCAACGTTTGATTGCTCCAGACTTTTACTGCGAATTTCACCCAAACCTGCAGTACCAGCCTCACCTGTCACTTTCTTGCCTGAACCTAAAGTTTCTACAAGCATGTTATCTCCGACTTGAGCAAGTTTCCCTGGATTGTCAAATTTAGTCAAAACGAGCCTGCCAATTGAGCGAGTGTATCCTGCATCAAAGACACCATTCACAGTGCCATTATCTTCCAGGAAAATACTTTCCAAAGTTCCTGCAGGGTTACCATCTGCACTGGTTTGAAGAACATTGTAGCTTCCAGCAAACTGAGTAATACCATCCAATCCGGATCTGGGATCTGTCGGATCATCCGGATTATAGCCATCTCCGAGGTGCAGTCCTAGAATTATCGGATTACTACCACCAAAAGGAACAGCAAATTGCGGAACCCCTGTGTCAGGATTTACAGGCTGTGGAATCAATCGAGGAGGCCCGGCAGGCAAAGGCTCACCATCCGGCCCAACCCCTCCAGGTTGAGCTTCAAAAGAACCTCCTGTCGCAGCAATTAATTTTCCATCAGCTGTAAACTGCATGAATCCGCCGCCCACTGCGACCATCGTTCCCGGAACCTGTCCCAGAGAAGCTCCATCAAACATCATGTAATATTCCCACTGATTGCTAACGCCTGTTCCCGCAATTGGCTGGCCTGTACCCGGATCAATTTGTTCAGGAAGGTCCGGACGTTTTCTCATGGCAATTGTTGCAGCGTGAGAATTACCAAGGGCATCATAAACAGTGGTTGATGTTGCGAAATTATACATGCTGTCCAGTACATTGGTTGGATCAACTGGAACATCTTTGACGACTGCATTAGCGTCAAGGTTTGCAGCTATTATAAGACCAGTTCCTCTTGATCCATCCCCAGTTGGTCGAGGAGCATCAACAAGACCTAAAACTTTAAGTGCCCCCGGAATCCCTTTACTCTCACTGGTTACTCGATCCACTTTCAAAGCCTGCACACGTCCTCCCCGCAGAGTGGAAAGAAACCCCTCTTTATCGTAAGAAAACTGACCGTTACGGGTGTATGACTCTTTGCCGGTAGCCTCACTGACGATGGTAAAAAAACCAGGGCCGGCAATTGCCATATCAGTGTTGAGAGTTGTGTTTTGAAATGCACCCTGTGAATAGTCCATTGCCACACTACCAATTTTCACACCATTACTGGCCTTTGTGAAGGCCGATCCCTGAGGCCATGAATTTCCCATTAAGTCCTCAAATGCAACTTGGTTGGTTTTGAACCCAAAGGTGTTCACATTGGCAATGTTATTACCAATAATCTGCATGGTCTTGCCCTGGGTCCTTACTCCGCTGGCCCCAGTATTTAATGATCCAAGTAACGCCATTTTATTTCTCCTTAAGTTGAATTAGAAACATACCAGGCGATACAGTCCATTGCTTCGCGTAGATATAATTAAAAAAATGAATAGTTTGAAACTAATCGTTTATGGTTGAACTTGCATGTTCAACCGGTCTTAATCAGAACTTCTGGAACTCCATGCAGGAGTTTTTCGTGTCGTCAGTTCAGATTGTGCTGGAAGAGGGATTGCGTTTTGATATCGCAAAATTGATTTATTACCTAAACCAACAATTTCATCGGCAGGTACCCATTCACCATTAATTTTCAGTAGTGGTTTACTACCTTCAAAACGGATCATGGATACTTGACCAGATTTGGTCAGTGTGACTCCAATATCTTCTCCGCCATCAGTTCTTGCAAAGACGTTGAAGCTGTAATTCCCATCCGGCATTACATCTCCGTCATTGTCACGGCCATCCCAGGAAAACTCATGAACGCCCTGTGCTCTGCTTTCAAGGTTGATCTTTCGAATCATTTCACCAGTGGAATCCTGCAAAAGGAGCATGACCCTGTCGGCACTTCCTTCCAACTTGTAGGCAACCGGTACAGAATCACCATTTTTCAAAGGTATTTCTCTTGCTCCAACTTCCACATCTTTATCCAATAAACTACCAGCAGTGGCCCGAGCAATCTGCAGCTGAATCGCCATCAATTTTGCAGTCTGATTATTAAGGTTCTGTAACTGTTCCACTGTACCCATTGCTGCCAATTGCTGCATCATGCCTGCTGAATCCATGGGATCAAGGGGATCCTGGTTAGCCATTTGAGTCATCAGCAAATTCAGAAAATCTTGTTTCCCCAGTTCTTTTCCGTCGGTACTGTTCGTTGAAGCACGGTTACGTAGGCCTGTCGCGCTGACTTGCAGGGCCTGTTCAACGTTGTTTCCGATATTCATATTTACCTTTCTCAGACGTACAGATTAAGTCCGGAATCAGTCCGGTGCCTAACAATTGGTGTTTCTTCCAATGCAGATAATTCTTCTTTATTACCTCTCTCTGGAGAAAACATTTCTTCATCGAATTCAGCATACTTACGGTCACCGCCATATTTGGAATCACGTTCGTTAATATCAACGTTGAGAGCTAAATCCTTATAAGAAAATTCCTGATCCAAAAATTTACTGCGGAGAGAATCAAATCCGGATTCGACTATTTGTTTTGCAAGCATGTTGTCAACTCGCATATCTATCGTCAGATTTCCTCCTGCTTGTCTGATTTTCAGAGTAATTTGCCCCAATTCTTCCGGATGCAAACGAAGTGTCATTTCTTCAACACCATTACCACTTAATATTCTGACACGACTTACCACTTGTTCCATGTTAAACGGAAGGTCAGCACTACGCAGGTTCCCATTTGGAGAATTTGCAACCTCGGTTCCTTTTAAAATTGATGTACCGGAAAGTTCTGAAACAGCATTAATTCCTGGTGCGGAAACCGAATCTACAGGAGATTTTACGTTGCTGGAAAGTTGAGTTTCTTTAGAGGTTAATGACCTGAACTGATTCAAAGGCTGTTTGAATGCATTTTCAGAAATATCTTTTGATTTCTCAGCACTATTCATTTGTAAGCCTGCTGTGGCTTTTTCTTTTACACCGCCTTCAAACTCTTCTGTTACTTTGAATTTCTCAGCAGTTTGTAAGCCCGCCGTGGTTTTTTCTTTTACACCGCCTTCAAACTCTTCTGTTACTTTGAATTTCTCAGCAGTTTGTATGCCCGCCGTGGTTTTTTCTTTTACACCGCCTTCAAGTACTTCAGCAGTTTTAGATTGTAAAGTTTCGCTCGTTTTAATGCTGTCTGCAACTTTCAAACTTTCAGCAGCTTTCCGCTTTTCAGTGGGCAGAAGTAACACCTTTTCAGCACTGTCACTCAAATTCTCAACATCAGTCATTTGTAAACCTTCTGTCATTTTTGATTTCACTCCACCTTCAAGTACTTCAGCAGTTTTAGTTTGTAAAGTTTCGGCAGTTTTAGTTTGTAACGTTTCGCTCGTTTTTATGTTGTCTACAACTTTAAGACTTTCCACAGCTTTCAGCTTTTCAGTGGGCAGAATGGACACCTTTTCAGCACTGTCACTCAAATTCTCAACATCAGTCATTTGTAAACATTTGACTCCACCTTCAAACTCTTCTGCTTCTTTGAAATTATCTGCAGCCAGTAAGCTTTTCTCAGTTTTAGTATTTGCTACAACTTGCAGGCTTTGCTCCGGGCTAATCTTTTCTGCAGCCGGTGGTATTTCTGCAGGCATAATCTTTACCAGGTTTTCTGCTACTGGTTTTGTAGCATCTTTTTCATTCCCCTGTAATCCTTGATGAAAAACAGTTTGTAATTCCTTTTGAAGAAGTCCTTCCAGATTTTCCTGAACAGGTTCGGGGCCTTGTACAACCGAATTATTTTCTTTTATCGGAATTTGTTGTCCTGTATTTGTTTGAAGGACAGTCTGTAAATCATCCTCCAAAAATTCAGCACCTTCTTCCGGAGGCTTTACCTGATGTAATATTTTTTGCAACACTGAATATTCAGTATCTTCTTCCGACTGAACTGGCAGATTTCTATTTTTCTGCATGACAGACTGTAAATCATCCTCCGAAAATTCAGCACCTTCTTCCGGAGGCTTTGCCTGATGAAATACTGTTTGCAGCAATGACTCCGGATTCTCCAAATCAGATTCCTGCAAAATCGATTGGAGCCCAGTTTCTGCCACACCCTGACTCGGCAAATTTTGAAAAGTGTTTTCATCTGAGACAACCCTTGGGTCAAGGACCTCAATCAATTCTTGTGGAAAAGGTTCCGATTTATTCAAAACTTTTGATCGAGCAGTATGAGTTTCTTCAGTCCAAAGATTGTCATCCAAAACTTCCGCTGGAATGGTTGACAACTCTGCTGTACCAAAAATATCCTCAACAAATTCTGGATTAGCTTGATTTTGAGTCAAAATGCTTGAGGCAAGTGAGGCAGTCAGACTATCCTCTTCCAGGAGTCCCTCAAGCAGGCTTTCGTCAAGAGGATGTTCTGCAAGGATCTCGTCCAAAGTAACATCGAACATCCTTTCTTCGCCCATTTCTCCGGAATCCACACCCAGTTCATCAGAAATAATTACCTCATCCGTACTGCTAAGAACTGCCTTTTGTCCAATTGCTTCCATAATCACTAACTCATTTTTTTCTTGTTATTTCTTCAATAATACTTGCAGATTCCTCTGCGCCCATACTGGAAAGTACTAATGAAGCTTGTTTTTCTTTCATCTGTTTCAGGATGCTCACAGCAATCATGCGATCAAGTTTTGCAAGTGATTGAGCAGCAATTGCCGCATCCATTTTTGAGTACAAAGCAACAGCTTTTTGTAGATGCGCATTGTCTTGGTTTTTCTTTTTTTTGATATCCTTTTCAATTTCCTGCTGAAGTTTCTCCAACTGGCTAACTTGACGTTGAATATCTTCCTGCAGTGTTTTGAGCTGCCCCTCTCTCCGGTCCAACTCCAGAGCTCTCAAACGTAATCTGCTCTGCTGTTCCGCAAGTCGGGTCAGAATTTCTTTCTCACTCTCAGTAAACTTGTGAGGTTTCTTTGTCTTTTTTCCTGCATCAGGTTCAGATGCACAAAATTCAAGCCCGTAGTCTGCACACAGTGCTCCAAAGACTTGTTTAATTTCGTCAATGGTGGTTGGTATGCTATAAGCGGGCCTTGCCATCATGACAAACATAAATAATAAACATAAGAATTTGAAATTGTTAGTAAAATTTAATAATTTATTCATTACATTCCTGATGTTGTAAAAGATTTTAAGTATGAAAATCTGTAAATATTAGGCAAAAAATATATTAATTATAAGAATATCGTCGATAATTCTGGGCAATTTCATCCGCCTCCAAACGTTCCAAACGTTCCGTTTCATCTCTAAACTTTTTGATTTCTTTTTCTTTGAGAATCTCCAGAACCCGTTTTTTTTGAGTGGCTACGGTCAATTCATGTCGTTTCAGTTCCACAATATCCAGTTGTTCGTTTAGTTGATCTTGCGTGAGTTCCAGTTGTCTTTCAATTCTTTCCTGAAACCGGTCTCCCATCAACAGTTGATTTATAGTCACACCTTGTGTTTTTGCTTCATCTAAATCTTTATGATGGTGGTTTAAAGTTTCCTCCATAAGCTGTTTTCTGTCACGGTACTGCTGTTCAACCTGTACCTGTTCAGCAAGTGCTTTTTGATAGAGCTTTTCAAGACGCTCCCGGACGTGTAAGGCCGTTTCCAGGCGAAAACGCGGCATATTTAGTTTTTGGTTTAAGCTTTTAAATCAATTGAGAGAATTATTCCTGTGTTCAAATACATACAATTTAAGGAAGGATTTGCATCCAGTCTGCAAATTGTCTGCGAACGATAGACAAATGAGTTTCTTGTGGTGCAATTTCCCTGCAAAATCATCAAAGATAATTAGAATAGGGATATTAGTCAGGGGGTTTGAGGCAGGGTATGTAAATGATATAGTGCAACCGCAGCAGCATTGCTCACATTTAATGAGGAAACCTCATGGTTCCCCGGAATGCTTACCAGCCAGTCACAATGCTTCCGGACGAGACGACGAATTCCACGTCCTTCGTTACCCAGCACAAGTATAAGTGGCCGGTCTCGTGAAAAATCGGTAAAGCAGTCAGGAGCTTCTCCTTCAAGTCCGGCTACCCAAAAACCTTTTGTTTTTTGTTCATTTAGAAACCTGGCCAAGTTTGTTACAGAGATAACCGGTAACCACTCTAAAACTCCTGCAGAAGCTTTGGACGCAACTGGTGTTAATCCGGAAGAGTGATCTTGTGTAACTACGACGGCATTGACCTCAAAAAATCCACAAGTTCGAATAATTGCACCCAGATTATGGGGGTCTTCTATTTGATCAAGAACAACAAGTAATGGTTGTGTTCCAACAGCCGATTGTGGAAAATCAGGCATGCTGGTAAACGGCAAAAAGCCGCAACGTAAGACCACGCCCTGATGAACGGCATCCGGACACATTACCGTCAATTGAGAAACTGGAACTTCGCTCACAGGGAGCTTTATTTTTTCTGCAAGGATCCGGATTTCTCTCAGACGCTCGGAAGAATCTGCATCCTTTTTTAGATAAAGTTGATTCAGCAGACGTTTACTGTGCTGCAAAGCTCCCAACACAGGCTGGATTCCATAAAGCAATTCAGTTCGCTCCTTGAGTTTTGCACCCTTTTTCCTATTCATCTTTTGTCAAACGTTCCAGTGCAATTTTTAGCTCAGCATATTCATTGGTCACAGGAAATTCCGGATATTCTGTTATGATTTTTTTAGTTGGCCGGAAGAAAATTCCTTGATCCGCCTCGTTTAGCATACTGATGTCGTTGTAAGAATCACCAACTGCAACTGTATGAAAATTGATTGCTTTCAACGCCTTCACAGCATGGCGTTTTTGATCTTTTTGACGCAGGCAATAGTCTACGATTCGCAAATCTTTATCCAATTTCAATGAATGACAAAACAAGGTCGGGTACTGAAGTTTGTGCATCAAAGGTTCTACAAATTCACGAAAAGTGTCAGATAGAATTATAACTTCATAACGTTGCCTCAACCATGTTAAAAATGCAAATGCACCATCCAACGGTTCCATTTGTTCCACTACTTTATGGATGTCCCGAAGTGTAAGATTATACTGGTCACAAATTTTTAAGCGGTAGCGCATCAATTCATCATAATCGGCAATATCACGGGTCGTCAGTTTCAAGTCATCAATATTACATAGTCTCGCCAGGCCTTGCCAGATTTCAGGAATTATGACTCCTTCAAAATCAAGACAGGCTACTGTCATTTTTTTGTGACTAAGCATTTGTATTTATTTGGTAAAGGTAAAATTTATAGCTATTTTACAGGGTTCATTGACGTTGAAAAATGTAATTATCCTGCGGCAGTGTTTCAAATACAACGTCCGCCGTCAACTTCCATACAAGTACCTGTCACCATGTCTGCTTCATCGGAACACAAAAAAAGTGCGGCGTTTGCCATGTCCTGCGGTTGACTCAAACGTCCCCACGGTATACTGGAAACAAATTGTGCTCGTTTTTCAGGCGTGTCTTCTCCCATAAAAAGATGCAGCATTCCTGTTTCCCCTGCCACAGGATTTATGGCGTTGACACGAATTTTAAATGATGCCAGTTCAATCGCCATGGCTTTGGTTGCAGTAATCATTGCGCCTTTGGAAGTGTTGTACCAGGCCAGTCCCGGGCGTGGACGCAGGCCTGCCGTTGAGGCAACATTCAAAATCATACCGTGTCCCTGCTCTTTCATCAGCGGTACTCCGTGCCTGGCAGTTAAAAATACAGATTTCACATTTACCGCAAAGATCCGATCAAACTCTTCCTCTGTGACTTCCGTCATTGGTTTGTTCCGATGAGTGGTTCCGGCGTTGTTGACCAGGATATCAAGCCGTCCCCATTGTGCAACAGTTTGTTGAATCATTGCTTCTACATCCGAATTTTTACTAACATCCGCAACAACTGCAATCGCACTGTCTCCAATTTCACCGGCAACCATTTTCGCCGCTTCCTCGTTAATATCTGCTACAACGAGCTTTGCTCCTTCTTCAGCAAAACGAGCAGCAATACCTCGTCCAAATCCGGAACCGGCTCCGGTTACAAGTGCAATTTTATTATTTAGACGCATATTTATTCTCCGTGATGAATGGCAATTGTTTTGGTTACAGAAAACCCGTAAAGTGCTTCAAAGCCTTTTTCGCGGCCGTGTCCACTTAGTTTGACTCCACCGAAAGGCAATTCGACGCCACCACCGGCACCATAGTTGTTGATAAAGACTTGTCCGGATTTGAGTTTTTTGGCCATCCGAAACTGCCGTGCTCCGTCTTGAGTCCAGACTCCGGAAACCAAACCAAAAGGCGTACCGTTTGCCAATTCAACCGCTTGCTCTTCATCTTGAAAAGGCATCACAGCTAAAACCGGCCCAAATAATTCTTCCTGTGCAACTGCATGATCTGGAGGAACATCCCGGATCAGCAGCGGTTTTACATAATTCCCACCGGAAGGAGCATCAGCAACAATTACTCCCTCTGCAGCAAAGTTTAATCCATCCGCTTTTGCTTCTTCCAGATATTTTTCAAGGCGAAATTTTTGTTCCGGACTGATGAGCGGGCCGCAAGCTAAGTCACTGAATGCCGGTCCGGCTTGAAGGGCACAAAATTTTTCTGCAAGCCGTGCTGTCACATCCTCGTAAATCGAATGTTCCACCAAAACCCGACTTGCTGCAGAGCAGGTTTGTCCGCAATTTTGAATGCTGGCGTTGACCAGAAAAGGCAAAGCTTTGTCCAAATCCGCATCGGCAAAAACTACTTGAGGTGATTTTCCTCCGAGTTCCAAAGTTACCGGTACTGCGTTTTTGGCAGCGGCTTGCTGCACCAAAGTTCCTACTTCCGGAGAACCGGTGAATGAAAAATGATTTATTGCGGAATGATGAAGCAATGCGTTTCCAGCTTCCTCTCCAAGTCCGGGAACAATGTTGAAAACTCCCGGAGGGAATCCTGCTTGAATCGCCAATTCTCCAACCATCAGAGCTGTTTGAGATGCTTCTTCACCAGGCTTGAGCACGCAGGCATTACCCATTGTCAAAGCACCACCGATGGTCCGTCCAAGAATTTGCAGCGGATAATTCCAAGGAATGATATGTCCGGTAACTCCGTGCGGCTCACGGGTGTAGCCTTCAAGATAGGGGATTGTTTCACCGTGAACCTTGTCTGCCGCCCCGCCGTAAAATTCGAAATAACGTGCACAGGCTTTGACATCCACACGTGCCTGACGAAGCGGTTTCCCTACATCACGTGCTTCCATTTCAGTCAGTTCGTCTTCATTCTCCAAAATCAAGCTACTCAGCTTTTGCAGCAAACGCCCCCGTTCCACCGGAATCGTTTTCCCCCACTCACCTTGCATTGCGTTTTGCGCCGATTTAACTGCAAGGTCAATGTCCACTGCTGAACCCCTTGCAATTCGTCCAAACTCGCAGCCGTCACTCGGATCTATTACAGGCAATGTTTCGCCTGAATCCGGAGTTTGCCATTTTCCTTCAATGAGAATTTTTCCTTCAAATTTATGCATTTTTTCTACTCAAATTATTTATTGTTCATCTGCTGCATCGCTTCAAGGCGGGCAATCAAACTTGAAGTATCCCAGCGGCTCCCACCGAGTGCCTGCACTTCGGAATAAAACTGATCAACCAAGGCTGTCACCGGTAAATGTGCTTTGTTCGCACGGGCTTCCTCTAAAGCAATTCCCAAATCTTTGCGCATCCAATCCACGGCAAAACCGTAATCGAATTTTCCTTCGTTCATGGTTTTGTAACGGTTTTCCATTTGCCAGGACTGGGCTGCACCTTTTGAAATAGTTTCAATCACTGTATCAACATCCAGGCCGACTGCTTTAGCGAAATGTATGCCCTCTGCCAAGCCCTGCACAAGTCCTGCGATGCAAATTTGATTCACCATTTTAGTCAATTGTCCGTAGCCCACAGGACCCAATAGTTTGACCTTTTTTGCATAATTCTGAATCAGCGGTTCTGCTTGATCAAAACTGTCTTGATCGCCACCCACCATTACGGTCAAAACACCATTTTCTGCCCCGGCCTGTCCTCCGGAAACAGGAGCATCAAGGAATGCACATTCCTTCAGCTTGGCTGCATCAGCCAAATCACGTGCTATTTTAGCGGAAGCAGTAGTGTGATCCACAAAAACGGTTCCGGAACTCATACCTGTAAATGCACCGTCAGTCCCAATTGTTACGGAACGCAGGTCATCATCGTTGCCCACACATGCAAAAACGAAAGCTGCATCCTTTGATGCTTCCGCTGGAGTAAGTGCTAGTTTCCCACCATATTCCTCGACCCACTTTTCTGCTTTAACAGTGGTGCGGTTGTAAACGGTGACTTCGTTTCCGGCCTTGGCTAGAAATCCGGCCATGGGATAGCCCATCACACCGAGTCCTATAAACGCTGTTTTTTCTGACATTTTTAGTTTGTTGGTTATTGTTTATGGTTATTTTGCATTATTAAAACACTCTGTCCAATTGTTAGCACTTAGTTTAGTTTGTGTGATCTTTTTTACAAGTCTGATATACACTTCATTTTGATTTGTCAAAGAATTTCACTGTTTTATCTGGACTTTTAGTACCAAACTTTCTTAGTCTAGGCAGTTGAGATATTTGAAAAATATACTGTCAATGTAGTGATGTTCTCAATCTTTAAATTCTTAAGCACAAAATGGCTGAGCAGGATACGGTTGCTGTAATTGTTGCCGCAGGACAAGGAACACGCATGGGAGCGAAGCACAATAAATTGCTTCTTCCTTTAGGAACACGTACAATACTTGAGATCGGCCTTGAAACATTTAAAAAGCATCCCAGAATCCGGAAGATATATTTGACCGTTTCCTCACAGGATCGTCAAATATTTGAAAACATGATTCCAGAAGAAATTGTTCTGGTTGAAGGAGGCAGTCGTCGCCAAGACTCTGTTCACAATGCTTTGTTGAAAATTATGCAGGATGAACAAGTTGCAGAATTGGTTTTGATACATGACGGAGCTCGGCCGTTTTGCAGCGAAAAACTAATTGATCGAATTATAGATGCGGCACATGAACATAATGCCGCAATTCCGGTTTTGCCCTTAGAGGACACTATCCGCCGAATTACTGAGGAAAAAACGGAGGTTCTGGATAGGCGCGCATTATTTGCCACTCAGACACCGCAAGGATTTCGAACTAAGTTGATTCTGGATGCTTCAAAGCAGGCAATAGAAAATAAGTGGTTAGTTACTGACGATGCATCACTGGTGGAAAACACCGGTGATCAAGTTTCAACAGTAGAAGGAGAACCACAAAATATAAAAATAACAACTCCTGCTGATTTGGAGCGGGCAAATTGGATACTGAAATCAATGAGTAATTCCTGAAATACTGTTTAATTTCTCTAGTCTTGCATGATTTTCTTTCTTTCCATCCTATCTGAGCAATACCGTAAATTTCATCGGTTGTCTGGAATAATATTTTTAAGCCTCTTTCTGTTTCAGGCCTCATTCCCCGTAGAAATTGAAGCAGCAAAAAAGAAAAAAAGCTCAAAGGTTACAATAAATCTGCCTCAAACACTGATCCTCAAAGAATTCATCAAAATAATTTCAGAACATACCGGCACCGTTTTCGTGTATGAAGAAAAAAATATGCGAGGGCAAATGTCTATCACTGCTCCTCGTAATTTCAAAGTATCTGCAGAGGACGCCTTTTACTTCTTTGAAAAAATATTGGCCAGTCAGGGACTGGCTATGGTACGTAAAAAGGGCAGTAAGGTTGTGGAAATACTGACCGCTGCAGATGCACGTTTCTCACGCTTACCGATTTCAAAAGATGGTGGAAAGGTGAACGCCAAGGGGGGGAACTATGTCATGCGTCTTATTCCAATTCGTCACGCAGACCTGAAAGGGATTCAGTCAACATTACAGCCAATTTTTTCAAAGACAGGAGCACTGCTTGTTTACGAACCGATGAACATGTTGATTGTAATTGATGTTGAATCGAATGTGAGTCGAATTGTAGAACTAATTGATATGCTTGATATATCTGCGCCAGAAGGAGTCGAGCAAATCGTCACATTGCTGCAAATAGTTCACAATGATGTTACTGAAATACACAAAACTGTTTCTGAACTGTTTTCCAACATTGTCCTCAACGGCAAACCTCCTATATTCAAACTCTTGATTGAGGCCCGCTTGAATTCACTTTTTATTGTTGCAAATAGAGAAACAACAGCTGAAATAATTGAATTAATTGAACAGGTTGATGTGCCGGTAGAAGGTGCGACAACGACTATTCATGAACTACAGTATTCTGATGCAGCAAAACTGATCCCACTCATAACGACGGTTTTTCCAAAAACGTCATCGATTAAAATTCTGCCTTTTGCACCTTTCAATGCTCTCATAATTATTGCAAATCCAGTGACAACCCAGCAAATTATTGACCTGGTAGATCAACTTGATATTCCTAGAGGAAACCGTCAGATAAAACTACAGACATTGCAATATGCTTACGCCACAACATTAGCACCGCTGCTTTCAAAAATTTTTGCAGATACAATAGTTGCAGGTAAAGGTGAAGGGAAAACTGCAACAGGCAGTGCCGTCAAAATAATCGCAGAACCTCGACTGAATGCACTAATCATCATCGCAGATCGCCTGGCAACAGATCGGGTGTTGCAGCTAATTGCAAAACTTGACACAGTACAAGGAACATCCGGAGAAACTCAGCTAAAATTGGTTGCACTGGAAAATACTTCTGCAAAGAGGATGGCCGTCCTACTATCAAAGATATTTTCGGACGGTGTAGTAGCCGGAAAAGGAGAGGGTAAAACCGCAAAAGCCAGTCCTGTTAAAATAATTGAGGAAGAACGTCTGAACTCGTTGATCATTATTGCAGGACGGATTGAAATCGAACAAATATTATCTCTGATCAAAAAGTTGGACGTTTTCCAGGAAAGCGGAAAAATAAAAAGTAATTTTAAGCTTTATCATCTCAAGCATGCTGTGGCAAAAGATATGGCTGTCCTGCTCAAAGAAGTTACTGGAAGAATTACTGAGGTTGCCAGAAAAGATGAAAAACCAAAACCTGAATCTCAAAATCAGTCCAAAACTGTTGGTTCAGGGGGGCAAACTGACATTTCGATCAGTGCCGATGAGGCAACAAATTCTCTTTTGATTTTTGCTCCTTCTGATGCCTTCACAACTTTAGACCAGATTATTATTGAACTTGATGTTCCTAGAATGCAAGTCTATGTGGAGGCACTTGTAATGGAGGTTTCACTTTCAAAAAGTTTGGATTTAGGTATCAACTGGAAAGCAACCGGTGTAACCAGCGGGGGACGGGTGATAACAGGTGGTTTCCCCGGGGCAGGTGCATTCACCGGCGATGCATCAACAGGAGGGACCGCCGCAATTACTGCAGATAGTTCCACAATCGGAGTCTTGAACGGTAACACAATCAGCATTGGAGGAAAGGAATTTTTTAGTTTTGGTGCATTCGTCAAAGCGGTTCAAAACAACAATGATGTGAATGTCCTTGCAAATCCGCAATTAATGATTATCAATAATCCTCAAGAGGGTGAAATACCTAACATTAACGTAGTTTCCGTTGTGCCTGTTTCACCAAAAACGGTAACAAGCGCGAGTAACATTACCACAA
>JYMV01043225.1_pt1 | contig 13722 bp, 18 predicted proteins | sample 338911 | NCBI WGS metagenome assembly JYMV01 (sample SAMN03354496, study PRJNA234377) | hydrothermal vent metagenome | biome: Deep sea; feature: Hydrothermal plumes at the Eastern Lau Spreading Center, Western Pacific Ocean; material: Seawater | place: Tonga | collected 2009 | depth 2000 m m
TCCTCAATAGGTCGCCCTTCATTTTTATCAGCAGCAACTCGAAGGATGCGTTGTTGAGACTCCTTATCAAACTCCATTGTATAAACAGTTTTCCTTAAGTTAAACGGGCCCTCAAGATAATAAAAAAGGCCTCATTTCTTTCGTATGCTCAAATAGGATGCTTTAAAACAAATAGGGCTTCAGAAAACCAATGCCATTAGGGAGTTTCGGAAAAATGAGAGCGCCTTTTACCTCCAGAACCTCCATAAATCATGAACACACGCTTTCCTTGACGAATATGGTATTTAGCCCACGCGGGTGAAGTTCCATCATAGCAAGCAGCAGGATCACTTCCCTCAGCTTTCAGAAAATCTGGGTAATCCAGGCCGGCATCATAGACATCCATTAAAAGGCAGTCGGAGTTAAACCCCGGACCTGATAAGCTGACTTTACTCAAAAATGCTTCAATCTCGATAGGGTCATTCAATTCTAAGTTATTCATAACTTGAGTAAATTTGAAAGTATTACCCTGACTAGGAAATAGTTATTTTAGTTAAAGGCGTAATTCATGTTTGCCTAAGTTACTTGATTTGATAGAATAAAAAAAGGCCTTTTTACAATTGAACGTCTTTAAATTAGGTTGTAATAATGTTAACTCAAGAAAATCTCCACCTATCCCGAAGCGCTTCAGATGGACAAGGAGGCCAAGAGTTTTTATACAAGGTGAATCAGTATGGGATATCCGCAAAAAGCCGGCCACAAGAAGAAATTTCGCAAATTCACTGGGAAGTAGAGGTTATAAAATACCAAGAAACAGCAGCTATTAAATTCGTAGTCTGCCACGACACCGAATTAGCGAAAAAAACATTGATTTTTCATAATGACTCGTCTCTCAACGAATTTCTTGAAAAAGCTTTCAATTATTTTAAAGAACTAGGCATATTAGAAGGTATGGCCGAAAAACAGGCCTAATTTAAAGAAATTTGATGACCGTTAACCCTTGACAAAGTCAGGGTTTATTTTTAATATTACACTCTTTTGTAAGTTCAAGAATAGCGTCCTCGTTGACTGTGGTTTCGTCAGGAGATTTAAAAATCATTATTTTATAGCCAATAAAGTAAGAAAAACTACGGGACTAGGTTATCCACGATTAAAATTAATTTATACAAACGGAGATAGTGAAGGATGTCACCCCAAACCGCCGAAGCAAAAGTAAAGAATTTAAGTAAACATGTAAATGTTCCAGGGAAACCCGAGGGCTGGGTACCAGCAGGAGATCTTCAAGAAGTAATTAGTCTTGAAGAGATGCAAAAGCTGCCAAAGGAAACTATATTCATGACAGGGAGTGAAGCGGCCCGCGAATCAATTCGCAGAGCCAACGTTGATATGGCAATTGCCTATCCTATAACCCCCCAGTCAGAAACAATGCAGCAGGCGGGCTACCTATACGACGAAGGCTATATCAAAGATTACTATCGTGCAGAAGAAGAAATCGGCACAATGTCCGCCATAAGTGGAGCATCTCGTGCAGGCGTACGAAGCCTTACGGCAACCTCAGGTCCCGGTTTGATGAGAGGAACAGAGGCAATTGCTTCGTGGCCAGGGGCACGAGTTCCTATCGTAATGCTTAATATGTGCCGAGTTATTAATACACCTCTAGCGATCCAACCAGATAATATAGAAATTTCTTTCCTGCTTAACACAGGAATGTTGGTCATGCATGCTGAAAACCAGCAGGATTTTTTTGATTGGCCATTAATCGCTTTTGAAGTCAGCGAACAAGTTGATGTAACACTGCCTTGTACCGTATCGGTGGACGGTTTCTTTGTGACCCACGCTCGTGGCAACGTTGCTATGTGCGACAAAAAATATAAAATACCGCCTCGAGATGGTTGGAGAAATGCGGTTCCTTCAATGGATAATGAAAATCCACCAGCACGAATATCTCGTGACGCTCCAATCCAAAAAAGTAATTTTATTAGTTATCATATGCATGCAAGTTGGCAACAAGAGGTATTTTCTGCGGTACAACGGTCCGCGAAGTACTTCGATAAATACCTTGGTGGCCTGATAGAAGTTGTTAATCCAGATGCCGATGAAATGATCATCGCTTCAGGCGCATGTGTTTCTCAAGCTCGCGAAGCGATACGTCAGGAAGAAGAGAAAGGCAATAAAGTCGGCCTCATTAAGATTAAGACGATTCGCCCTTGGCCTAGAGAGCAGATCATTGCTGCATCCAAACATGCAAAAGTCATTCTAGTCCCGGAATTTAATCAAGCCGGTTGGTTACATAAAGAGATGTGCACTACCCTATATGGCCATAGTGAAGCAATCATTTATAATGGCCCCAGAGTTTATGGCGGAATGACAATGCCCACTGAATTAATCCTTGATTGGCTTAAGGACATTAGAGAAAAAGATACGTCAAGAAAGAATTTTTAACATTGGAAAATTAAGAGGTAATTTAAAAGAGTGAAAGTTTAAATAGCCTGAAACATTTCATGGCTAATAATTTGTGATCACGGTTTTATCTTTAAACCGAAAAATATATAGAATATTTGATAAATTCAAAAATGGAGGGGAATCATGTCCCTAGATACAGTAAGGCCAGCACCCGGTTATTTAGAGCACTTACCGGTTGAGTACCAAGATCTTGTTAAACATGGTCAATACGGTAAGAAGAAAAAAGTAAGTGACATGGGAAAATTCAAGGAGTTAATTGAAGAGCATCCCATGTGCGCTGGTTGTGTAATGACTCTATTTATCAGGCTTGTATTTCTTGCGCTGCCCAAACCTGAGCACACCATATTTGTTGGAACAGCAGGCTGTGGCCGGCTGGCTATATCTCAGGGGAATGTGCCTTTTATTTATGGAAACTATGGGGATACCAACGCGGTGGCTTCTGGATTAAAACGTGGTCTGGAACTCAGGTTCCCGGAGCAAGAGAAAGACGTAATCGTCATGTGTGGCGATGGCGGCCTGGTAGATATTGGGTTCCAGGGTCTCATGCACAGTTGGTTTCGTCATGAAAAATTTTCCACTTTCATGCTTGATAATGAAATTTACGGAAACACTGGTGGGCAGGAAAGTGGCATGACTGCAAAGGGACTAGTTGCGAAGATGTCTCCCCGCGGAAAAGTAGATGATAAAATGGACATGTTGGGATTGGCAAAGGTGGCCAAATTGGATTATGTTGCTAGAATCGTTCCCACCAATCCCGCACGAGTTGTTCGGACCGCACGACGTGCAATTTTAGTGGCCCGCGAATTTGGTTCAACATATGTTCAGGCTTACACATCCTGCAACATTGAGTACTCCATTCCAACTCCGGATGTTATGCAGGACGCATTTGATAAGGAAAAGAAGGACTACGGTTTCGAAGAACATATTTCAGATCGTGCTAAAGAGTACCTGGATGACATTGAGAAAAAAGAAAAAGCGGCTGCTAAAGCTGCTAAAGCTGCGAAGAAATAACAAGGAGAGAAAAATCATGGCAGTAAAACGTTATAACGTTCGAATGGCGGGACTTGGAGGTCAGGGTGTTGTTACCGCCTCACATATATTGAGTAATGGCGTGGTTATTTCAGGCGGTCACAGTTCTCTGGTCCCATTTTTTGGATCAGAGAAGCGTAATGCACCGGTAGAAAGTTATGTCCGGATTTCGGCAGATGTGATTTATGAAATCGGTGAGATCATCTATCCGAACATCATCATGATTTTTCATCCATCAGTTATTACCTTAGGGAAGTCCTATACTATGCCTTTCTACACAGGGTTGAAAGAGGGAGGAGTTTGCATCATCAACACTCGTAAGCCCATTCCTTTCACTAGTGATGAGCGAAAGGGATTGGAAGTTAATAACACCAAGGTCTACAATGTACCTTGCACGGAAATAGCAAATGAAGTTGCTAAAACTGAACTAGCTACTAATATGGGTATGTGTGGGGCTATTGCAGCAGTGCTTGGAATGCCAGACCTGGTTTCTCTCGGAGGCTCTGTTAAGGACCGCTTTATTGGAAAAGGAATCGTGGTTTCTGGTGGAACGGCAGCATTGGACAGCGCTATCGAGAAAAAATTTGCCAAGAAAGCCAAACTTCTCGAAGCAAATATGAGAACTTTGTACACGACCTATAAATATGTAATGGATCAAGGTTGGGGTCATCCAGATGCAAAGCTTGTTGATGAAGAAGAGCTTATTGCAAATACCTGTGGGACAGTTAACGTTTAATATTTTTTACCGGAGATACTATGTACTACGTAGCAGATGTAGATAAGGATATATGTTCAGAGAAAGCTTGTTCCCTATGCACTACCTATTGCCCAGAATCTAATTGCATCAATTACAGCGAATTAGACAAGTCTGCTTACGTGTCTGTAGACAGATGTAAGGCATGTGAGATTTGTGTATATATATGTGACGATATAGCAAAAAATAATGCCATCAAGATGAAATGGGTTGAGGATCTTGAAGAAAAATTCGTGATAAAGAAGACCGGTATCGTTTTACGATAATCTCGTTTTTTTTTATTTAAAATAGGTATTTGGGCGCCATCAAGCTCAGGTACCTTTTTTTATTTTATTTAATCTTTTTCCAGAAATAAAATCCCCATCATGGAACAATCTTTTGCCATAATCAAACCAGATGCAGTTGAACGCAACCTGATTGGAAAAATTTTAGAAAGAATCGAGACTGAAGGGTTTCGGATTGCCTCGATGAAACAAGTCCTCTTGACCATACCCATCGCTGAAGGCTTTTACCACGTTCATAAAGAACGACCTTTCTTCAAAGACCTGACAAAGTCAATGTGTGGAGGTCCAGTTGTATTACTGGTGCTTGAAAAGGAAGGTGCTATTAAAGCATGGCGTAAATTGATGGGAGCCACAAATCCAGCAGAAGCTGATGAAGGAACTATTAGAAAGGAATTTGCTGTTAATTTAGAAAGAAACTCGGTCCACGGATCAGACGCACCAGAAACAGCAGCTTTTGAAATTTCCTATTTTTTTAGTCAAACAGAAATCATACCTTGATTTTTTTAAATTGTTAGAGAAAATTCTTCAATGCGAATTGCAAAAATACTCACAATTCTTTTCTTCGCAGTAGCTTTTTCCCCAACGGGAGTGGGGAACGCAGCACCCATCAACTCTGGGTATAATTACCAGCTATACAAAAATTATGAAAATTTTGGTATCCTTGTATTTCCGAAGGATCAAATTTTTGTAGAATTAGAGGAATATATCCAAGAGATAGGTTTTAATCCTGTGGAATCTGGACAAGCCGTGATGAGATTCGGACCTAACAATGAAAACCAAACCTATTTGATGCCTGAATCGGTTCAGAAAAAATACTCAATGGACCGGTTTATTGTTCTTCAAGTTCTTGCACATCAAAACATGGTAGTTGGTATATTTGATCCGGAATGGGGACTGACGCTTCCAAGCCCTATTCATAGATTAGATGAAATAAAAGAAAATATTCCAAAAACATTAAACCTGTTTAGAAAACACCTCAAAAAGAGGGAAACCCGGAGGCACACACCGGGGAACCTTAAAATAATGAGACTTTCGGCGAACAATGCTGTTACCATGCCAATGAAGTCCCGATTTATGAGTAGACCGCATTAAGAGAAATTTTTATGCCCTTTTACGACTATCAATGTGAAAAATGCAAGGATACCTTCGAGGTTCTTCAAAAGGTATCCGATGAACCTCTCACTAAATGCGAAAAGTGCGAAGGTCCCCTACAAAAAGTTATGAATAACATGACATTCCATTTATATGGACCTGGGTTTCACTCAACTGATAATAAACGGAAATATTTAAAATAATTTCATTCTTCTACATAGTTATCCCTTCCTCATGATATTTATTACACGAAAACATCATTTTTGCGCCAGTCACAGGCTATATAATCCGAATTTTTCTGATGAGAAAAATGAGGCCACATTTGGCTTATGCAATAATAAAAATGGACACGGACATAATTACGTTCTGGAAGTTACGTTATCCGGGGAAGTATGCGAAGACACGGGAATGGTGTTTGATTTAAAAGAGTTAAAAAAATTAACCACACAAGAAGTTCTCAATAAGGTAGACCATAAAAACTTAAATGTAGATGTTGATTTTTTAAAGGGTATTATTCCAACAGCAGAAAAGTTTTGGGAAATCCTCGAACCTAAGATTACAAAGGGCCGTCTATACGAAATTAAACTTTACGAATCCGAGCGTAATTACGTTGTCTATAGAGGGAGTGTTTGTGAACCTACCATCTAAAGCCACTGGGCTTCAATCATTAGTTGAACGGATTTTACATGCCGTTGGCGAAGATCCCAAACGGGAAGGGTTGCTTAAAACTCCCGAAAGAGTAGAAAAATCGTTAAAATTCTTGACCAGTGGCTACGATATAGACGTCGATAAATTAGTAAACGATGCCCTCTACAGTGAAAATTATAACGAGATGGTTATCGTTAAGGATATAGATGTCTACAGTCTTTGCGAGCACCATATGCTTCCTTTTTTCGGGAAATGTCATGTAGCCTACCTTCCCCAAGGCAAAATAATAGGGCTAAGCAAAGTTCCTCGACTGGTAGACGCATACAGCAGACGCTTACAAGTTCAGGAGCGCTTGACCACCGAAATCGCCCAATGTATACAAAGTATTGTAAAACCAGCAGGAGTAGCTGTTGTTATCGATGCACTGCACGTCTATGCGCGGAGTTCAAAAACAAAACTCCTACACTACCACCAGCTCCATGCTTGGGTGTTTTAAGGATGATGCACGAACCCGCAGTGAATTCCTCAGTCTTTTAGCACCATCCCGAAACTCCAATTAAAACCAACCTAACTACTTTTATTATAACTATTTAACAAGAGGTCTCCTGTGTTTGACAAGTCAAAACGCGCGGGGATATAATAGCTACTTTAAACCCTGACAAGGACCTCACCTCTCTTGAACCAAATCGTCAACAAAGAGCTTCTTCTCGAAAATCTTGCTCACATTCCAGAAATTTTTGGTGCCCAGGACATCAACCTCAAGCAAATTGAAAAAAAATTTAGCGTCCGTATTACGACTCGAGAAAACCAAATCAAAATAAAAGGTGACTTCGATTCAATTAATGCGGTTGACATCCTTTTAACTCAATTAGAAGATCTTTTAGTTTCGGGTTATAAGCTCAAGAATGACGACATAAAGTTTGCAACCCGCCTAGTAGCAGAAGACAAGACAGTAAGTTTAAAAACTATTTTTTCGGAGAGAATAACTGTATCTCCTAAGAAGGGATTCATTACTCCAAAAAGTCCAATCCAGAGGGAATTTATTCAATCAGTAAAGCAAACAGATATTGTCTTAGCGATTGGACCAGCGGGGACAGGAAAAACATATTTAGCTGTAGCGCTGGCAGTAGAAGGGCTACTCAAACGTCAATTTCAGAAGATTATTTTAGCCCGTCCGGCGGTTGAGGCAGGAGAGAAACTTGGCTTTCTACCAGGAGATATCTCAGAAAAAATTAACCCTTACTTCATGCCGCTTTACGACGCTCTTGACGATGCCTTGGAACCTGGCAGGGTGAGAGAACTCATGGAAGATGGAATCATCGAAATCGCGCCTCTAGCTTATATGCGCGGACGCACACTCAATGACTCCTTTGTAATTCTTGATGAGGCACAAAATTCTACTAAAGAACAAATGAAAATGTTTCTCACTAGACTTGGCTTCAACTCTAAAATGGTAATCACCGGCGATATCACACAAATTGACCTAGATCACTCAAAAAACTCAGGCTTGATTCAAGCTCAAACCCTTCTCAAAAATATTGATGGTATCAACTTCGTCAACTTCAGCGAAAAAGATGTTGTAAGGCACGACTTAGTTAAACATATTATTAAAGCCTACAGCCAAAATGGATTTAAGGCTGATTAAATAAAAAATGTCAATTTGATGCCAGTTTTTATAAATGATGAGCAAAGAGAGCATTCTATCGACTGCGTGTTACTCGAAAGTCAAGGGGAGAGTATTTTGCTATTTTTGGGATGCGAAAACCAAGAACTAAGCGTTCTCTTAGCTAATGATAGAAAAATACGCACACTCAACAAACAATATCGAGGACAAGATCGAGCCACGGATGTCTCAAAATGAAGAAGAAGAAAATAAGCCGAATTCTCATCTAATGGGGGACGTAGTGATATCTACAGTGACGGCTAAAAGACAGGCCGCTGAACACGGATTAACTTTAGAAGAAGAAATCGCGCTTTTACTCATTCACGGGATTCTGCATCTTCTCGGGTTCGACCATGAACGATCTGACGAAGAGGCGTGCCACATGAAGCAAAAGACTCGAGAGTTATTTGACTGGATATTCCCCAACAAGAAACCCGAAGAGTCATGTAGTTTGTATTCAGATTAACAGTAGACCTTTAACTTATGAAAAGAATTTGGGCGCCCTGGCGCATGGATTATATTATCCAAGACAAATCAGGTGAATGTATTTTCTGTTCCCTTCCAAAAGCTAAAGACGATAAAAAAAAATTTATTCTTTTTAGAGGGAAGCACTGTTTTGTCATCATGAATATTTTTCCATACAACACTGGACACCTTATGGTATCGCCATACCGTCATTTAGCCTGTATCACAAAACTTGACAGCGAAGAGTCTTTGGAAATCACTGAACTCACGAAAAGCTGTATTCAAATTCTTCGTGACGCAAACACCCCTGATGGTTTTAATGTGGGGTTCAATTTAGGAAAAAGCGCTGGAGCAGGTTACGATGAACATATTCACAATCATATCGTTCCAAGGTGGACGGGAGACACTAATTTTATGCCAGCACTCGCAGAGACCAGAGTTATCCCGGAACATTTGAAAAAAACTTATGAGAGGCTAGTTCCTTACTTTAAAAAACTGCGTCTTTAAATCATTTCTCATGAATAACGCCGCTCAAAATATTATAAAATTAGAGGAAGAAACTCCGATGATGCAGCAGTATATAACCATCAAGAAGGAGCATCCGGATTCTATTCTTTTTTTTCGCATGGGTGATTTCTATGAAATGTTTAATGAAGATGCCAAGATTGCCTCACGAGTTTTAGAAATTGCCCTTACCTCTAGAAACAAAAATAAAGCCAATCCAACCCCCATGTGTGGCATTCCTCATCATGCCTCCAAATCTTATATCGCCAAACTCATCAAATCGGGCAAGAAAGTAGCTATTTGTGAACAAACAGAAGATCCAAAATTCACGAAGGGTTTGGTCAGGCGAGAAGTCGTAAGGGTGGTAACACCAGGGACGATCCTGGATGACAATCTACTCGACCCCAAACAAAATCATTTTCTCATTTCACTCCATTCAAATGCTAAAGGTTGGGGGTTTGCAGCCCTAGATATAACAACTGGCCTCTTCAAGGTAACAGAGTTTGACGGTGATAATAGAGACTCATTGTTGCAAGATGAGATAGAAAAATTTGATCCTAAAGAAATTATCCTGTCTGAAATTTTAGTGGATGAATTTAATAAGCCAAGATGGTTGGAAGACCGAGAGAGCAGTTTGCAACCTTGCGAAGACTCGACTTTTTCATACAAAGACTCCTACCGACTATTAATTGAACATTTTAAAACAGGTTCCCTCGAGGGATTCGGTTGCGAGAATATGAAGCTTGCCATTTCTTCCGCTGGAGCTCTTATTCGATACCTACATAAAACTCAAAAATCTTCCCTTAAACACATCAGCGCGATCAGTGTTTTTAATATTCACAATTATATGCTCATGGATCAGGCAACCATAAGGAGCTTAGAACTAGTAGAATCAAGTGAAGGAGGTCGAAAAAATTCTTTATTAGACTTACTTGATTTCTCACAAACAGCTATGGGAGCTCGGCGTATTAGAGAATGGATTCTAAAACCGAATATTGATATCCATTTAATCAAAGAAAGACTTGATCAGGTAGATTTTTTTAAAAATGATTTGTTATTGAGACAAGCTATTCGAGATCAACTCAAATTAATAAATGATTTAGAAAGACTGCTTGGTCGTATTTCTCTTTCTTTTTGCAATGCGAGGGACATTATCGCACTAAAAAATTCACTTTCAGCTTTGCCTTATCTATTAAAGCTTTTAAATCAATGTAAGAATACTACTTTAAAATTATTTACATCTGAGTGGGATAACCTTGATGATGTACATGAACTTATTGAGAAAAAAATCATCGATGATCCACCCTTTACCCTTAAAGAAGGGAACTTTATTAAAAATGGATGCAACCCTGAGCTGGACCGGCTGAAAACAATCACACGGGATGGGAAAAACTGGATTGCCCAGCTAGAGGCAAAAGAAAAAGAGCGCACAGGTATCTCGGTTTTAAAAGTAGGATTCAATAAAATATATGGATACTATATTGAAATAACAAAAAAAAACCTCGATCGTGTCCCTGTGGAGTATATACGAAAACAGTCACTTGTTAACGCAGAGCGTTTTATTTCTCCAGAACTAAAGGAATATGAAGTAGAGATCACCGGGGCTCAAGAAAAAGCGATTGAACTAGAACAAAAAATTTTCCAACAAATTCGTGAAGAAGTAACATCCCATGGGTTGAAAATTCAAAAAATGGCCCTTGTTATCGCCGACCTTGATGCAATAACGTCTTTTGCTGAAGTTGCTCATTGCTATCACTACACAAAACCAGAAATCTCAGAAACAACTAACCTTACAATCAAAAATGGTCGGCATCCTCTCATAGAACGCATCATTCCTGAAAATCAGTTTATTGCTAATGACACCCAACTTAATAGCACGGATGATCAAATAATGATTATCACCGGCCCCAACATGGCCGGTAAATCGACATATCTACGGCAGGTATCATTAATCACCCTAATGGCCCAGGTTGGAAGCTTTATACCTGCTGATTCAGCTCATATAAGTATCGTTGATAGAATTTTCTCACGTGTCGGCGCACAGGATCACCTTCAAAAAGGCATGTCTACGTTCATGGTAGAAATGAATGAAACTGCGAATATTTTGAATAATGCCACAGAGAAAAGTCTTATTATTCTTGATGAAATTGGTAGAGGAACTAGCACTTTTGATGGTATCAGCATCGCATGGTCCATCGTTGAATACTTGCATGGTGACAGTGCGAAAGAAGGACCTAAAACCTTATTCGCAACGCATTATCACGAACTCACCGACTTAGCCTTGGTCTTAAAAGGAGTAAAAAACTTTAACGTACAAGTAAAAGAATGGAATGAAGAAATAATTTTTCTTCGAAAAATCATTCCTGGAGGAGCTGATAAAAGCTATGGAATTCAGGTTGCAAGGTTAGCTGGACTCCCAGAGAAAGTTCTCCACCGTGCTAATGAAGTTTTATTCAACTTAGAGAAGAGCCAATTTGACGAGGTGGGAACTCCAAAAATAGCACGTTCTGAAGAAGAGACAACCAAGCCACAAGTTGAACAACTCGGTCTTTTTTTAGAAAAAGCTCATCCTGCAATTAAACAACTGGAGACTATCGAACCTGACAATCTATCCCCAAGGCAAGCCATGGAAACATTGTACAACCTTAAAAACCTGATAAAAAAAACTTCAAAATGAATATACTTGTAACCGGCGGAGCAGGGTTTATTGGGTCGCATGTTGTCGACGCATATATTGAGAATCATCACAACGTAGTAGTTATTGATGACCTGTCAAGAGGGCGAAAAGAATATATAAACCCAAAAGCTACCTTTCATCAAATATCAATTTCTGATCCGCAGCTGGCTAATATCATTCAGAAGGAAAGTATTGAGGTGATCAATCACCATGCCGCTCAAATTTCAGTAAGTGATTCAGTTAAAAATCCAGTAAAAGACGCAGAATCAAACATCATTGGCACTTTACAGTTACTACAAAACGCCGTAGAATACGGCATCGACAAGTTTATATTTGCGTCAACTGGAGGAGCTATTTATGGAGAACAGGATTATTTCCCTGCCAGGGAAAATCATCCCCAAAAACCGACTAGCCCATATGGCCTTTCAAAGCTAAGTGCAGAAGGGTATCTCAGATTTTATAAAGAGCAATACGGGCTTAAGTTTATAATATTTCGCTATGGCAATGTTTTTGGTCCTCGCCAAAATCCTAACGGTGAAGCCGGAGTTGTAGCAATTTTTTATAATCGGTTGTTAAAAGGGCAAGCACCGATAATTAACGGGGACGGGGAACAGACAAGAGATTATATTTTTGTAAGAGATATTGTACACGCTAATTTATTAGCCTTAAACCTGGAGGGTTCAGACACATTCAATGTCGGGACCGGCCAAGAAACATCGGTTAATGAATTAACTCATTTGATATTAGAGGTCGCAGAATCTGCTATCGACGTTCAAACCTCGAAAAAAAATAATTTTGAGCAACGTAGAAGTTGTCTCGATTATAAAAAATTAAAGGGGTCTCTTAACTGGTCTCCTAAAGTTTCGTTAAAAGAAGGGCTCTCTGAAACTTTTATTTTTTTTAAAAACAATGGCATCTAAACACAAACGCCTGGCTTTATTGATAGTCATGACGGTTTTGCTTCTCATGAATACGTTAACCGTAGAAGCTGCACCTTCTCTCGTAAATATTGGTGTAGGAACAAATGGGAAAACAGTCGTGATAAGCGCACGGTTGGTCGAAGGATTCACTGACGATATTGAAGAGGCCATCGAGGATGGAATCCCCATAACTTTTACATTCGAGGCTGAACTCCGACAGGCAAATACTTTATGGAACGACACCCTAATAAGTAGCAACACAATCAAGCACGTAATTAAATATGACTCGTTAAAGCGGGTGTACCGCTTCACAGAACTTGGGAAAGGTGTTAAGCGAAAAATCGCTACACGCAACAAACAAAAATCTCAAAAAATGATGCTCACATTAAGTAACATCCCCATAGCTTCTACCTTTCTAACGAAAAATATTATGTTCGCATTAAAGCAAACCTAGAAACGGATAGTTTTTGGTTCCCCTTCAACGAACTTCTCTTCTTTTTTCCATTCAATAATTTCAACTCCGCATGGGCAGAGTCGTCACCACTTTCCATTGACCCCGATTTAGATTTTGCAAGAACTGTAAAAAACAATAAAATGGGACGCAAAAATAAAAGAAATTTTGAGGGAACAAACCATGTCGTCCGATCCTTCAATAAGTAGACATTTTTTCACGCCCGTAACTTCTATTAAATAAAGACTTACAGACAACCAATAACTCAACACACCGATTTGCGCAGATTTGTGTCAAATGCCTGCGATGCTAGCTTCAATTTATCACGATTGACACGGGCGTAGATCATCGTTGTGGCTATATCTTTGCGCCCCAAATCGGCTTATAACGGAAATATCTTCCCCGTTGTTGATCATATCACACGTCCCAAAATGACAGAAATGGTGAATCGACCTCCACTCGATTCCCGCCTTCTTGAACCCTCTTGAAATAGCCACTCCCACGGAGTCGCCCCTAAAATCAGTAAACCATAAATCGTCATCCCTCATAGGCACGACTTTGATTAGATCAAACGCATCCCTGAGTTTTTGGTGCATCGGAATAAAAAAAGCAGATTTAATCGTGCGCCCTGCTATCACCGAAATTCCTTCGTTAAGATCAACATCTCTTTTGCGAAGCTTCTTGATACGGCCCCTTCTCAGAATGGAGTAGCAAGCAATCAGACAAAGAGGAATATATCTCATAGAGAAGGAAACTTTCCCTGCATGTCGCTTGTATGGTCAGCTGGTGGTCA